>OGCI01000116.1_pt1:72500-99299 | contig 99299 bp, 67 predicted proteins | sample 1570021 | NCBI WGS metagenome assembly OGCI01 (sample SAMN06264664, study PRJEB24512) | hot springs metagenome | isolation source: Hot spring water | place: South Africa: Tshipise | collected 2015-06-21
TTATAGCGACAGGCGTTCGTTCCTGGCAACCCGTGCGATCCAGACCACAGTTGCGACCTTATCTCAATGCTACGATAGGGGCGCCGACAGATGTGATGGTTGCGTCGTTCGAGAGTGATTCAACGGGAAAGACCCATGCGCTATCCCTGGGCGAACAGTCTTCTGCTGACGTTGCTCACGTTGCAGCTCGTCACGGGCGTCGGCGCGCTGATGGCCGGCTCCGAGCAGATGCAATGGGTTCTCTGGCTGCACACAGCAGGCGCCTACGGCGTGGTCGTGATTCTTCTCTGGAAGAGCGCTGTCGTTGTGCGCGCCATCCGCCGCCGTCCGCGGTGGAGCGTTTCCAGAGCCGGGTTTCTGTGGCTGACCGTCCTCTTGGTCGGCGCGTTGGTCACCGGCTTTCTTTGGAGCTACGACGGCCCGCGTTTCTGGGGGGCGTACAGTCTGGTCACCGTGCACGGGTGGCTGGCCGTGGCCATGTGGGCTTTCCTGCTCTGGCACACCTTCGCCAAACGCTTTGTCTTTCGCATCCGAGCTGCGCGCGACCGGCGGGCCTTCCTGCGATTTGCGGGCGTTGCGCTGGCGGGTGCGCTGCTCTGGCGGAGCGAGCGCCCGGTGCAGTCGGCGCTGGCTCTGCCAGGGGCGCAACGTCGCTTCACCGGCTCCTACGAGACGGGCAGTTTCACCGGACAATTCCCGTATGTGGTCTGGCTCTTCGACAATCCTGCGCCTGTTGACCCTACACGCTGGACGCTGCACATCGAAGGCGCGGTAGAGCGTCCCCTACGCCTGAGCCTGGAGGACATCGCACGGTTCGCCGACGCCACGCAGACTGCGCTCCTCGACTGTACGGGCGGGTGGTACACGATCCAGGAGTGGACGGGCGTCCCGCTTGCCTTCCTGCTCGAACAAGCCGGCCTGCGCAGCGACGCACGCAGCGTCACCGTTGAGTCGATCACAGGCTATGCACGGCGCTTTCCACTGGAGGAAGCGCAGCGCTGCCTGCTGGCGACCCACGTGGCGGGTCGTCCGCTCGACCACGGTCACGGCTTTCCGCTGCGCCTCGTGGCTCCGGGCCGCCGCGGCTTCGAGTGGGTGAAGTGGGTGACCCGGTTGCACGTCAACACCACCGCCGCCCACCTCCAGCCGCCGTTGCCGTTGCAGTAGTCAGGGCAATCCATGCATTCTCACGCTCTGAGGCTTTAAGATGACCAAGATGAAGCGCAAGACCTGTGCCGCCAGCCAAGTAATAGCGCTTGATAAAGGAGAGCGAAGCAGCGATTTGGAAAGCCTGCCTGGTTTCAGACGTCAACGCCTCCCAGTGAGGTGTTAGAATGGCCATACTTGTCTGGCCTCTTTGCGAAAAGGCGAGCGGCGCCAGCGTCGCACGCCCAATAGCTTGCGCCAAAAGATGAACGTCGGCGCCGACAACAGACGCTCACCGTGCAGGCGGAGAAATTTGCGGATGCGTTCTGTGCCATAAGAAGCAACCAGCCAGCGAATTTCCTCCCAGCCGCCATATTCGAGCGTGCGCTGGATGATCAGGTCTGCATCCTGATTGCAGTCTAGGGATTGCGGATCATATTCCTGAAAATATGGCCACAAGCTACCAGGAATTTTGGCAATAGTCATTAAATCCGCCTGCGTCACATCGTCAGCACTGATTCCCATCAAACTTATTATATCATGCACCCAAAGTCTATCGAGAATGCGCCTGAAAGCCGAGGCCATTCCAGATCGCCGGAGTGCATTGATAAAGCGAATGAAGCCAACGGTTGGCATCAAAAACTGGTTTATTAAAAAATTCTGGGAACCTTGAGGCGCAGCCCACAGCGCTTCCTCGTTCACGCAGGGACCTTGTCGCCTACAGAGAACGTCGATTGGAAACCGATCCATGACGTTGTCAGGCGCCTTTTTGCCGCCTCAAAAGTTGCCATAAGTCGTAAACAGACGTACAATAAAATTTGTAAAATTGGAGCAACTTGTAATCGGCTCGGCGCAACGCCGGGCTTTTTTGCGCAAGGGTTCAAACGGGCTGCGATGCTCGAAGATGATAGCTGAAGATATGACTGCAACCCTAATACACTCAAACGGAGCCGCTTCCCAAACCGGAGCGACCATCCGCAACGACATTCGCAACGTGGCCATCATCGCCCATGTGGATCACGGCAAGACCACGCTGGTGGATGGCATGCTGCGTCAGACGCGGGTCTTCCGCGAGAACCAGACGGTGATGGAACGCGTCATGGACTCCAACGAGCTGGAGCGTGAGCGCGGCATCACGATTCTGGCCAAAAACACCGGCGTCGAGTATCGAGGGATCACGATCAACATCGTCGACACTCCCGGCCACGCCGACTTCGGCGGCGAGGTTGAGCGCATCATGCACATGGTCGACGGCGTGCTGCTGCTCGTCGACGCCGTAGAAGGGCCGATGCCGCAGACGCGCTTTGTCTTGCGCAAGGCGTTGGAGCGGGGACTGCGCGCCATCGTCGTCGTCAACAAGGTCGATCGCCCGGCGGCGAGGCCGGACTACGTCGTCAACGCCACTTTCGACCTCTTCGTCGATCTCGGCGCCACCGATGAGCAGGCCGACTTCCCGGTGATCTACACGCGTGCGTTGGAGGGGCGCGCCGGCCTTCGCCCGGACGAGCTGGCGCCCAACCTGGAGCCGCTCTTCGACGCCATTGTCAACCACCTGCCGCCTCCGCGTGTCGACCTCGCCGGGCCGACGCAACTGTTGGTGGCGACCATCGAATACAGCCCCTACGTCGGCAAGATCGCCGTCGGTCGCCTGCAAAGCGGAACGATCCGCACTGGTCAGCCGATCGTGCGCATCAACCCGCAGGGCGAGCAAGAGTTGGCGAAGGCGGCGCAGGTGTACGTCTTTCGCAACCTGCAGCGGGTCGCCGTCGACGAGGCGAGCGCCGGCAACATCATCGCCGTGGCAGGCGTCGAATCGGTCGGCATCGGCGACACGCTGGCCGACCCGGCGGATCCACGTCCGCTGCCGCCCATCACCGTCGAAGAGCCGACCGTGCGCATGACCTTCTCGGTCAACGACAGCCCCTTCGCCGGTCGCGAAGGACAATATCTCACCAGCCGACAGGTGCGCGCCCGCCTTTTCAACGAGCTGGAGCGCAACGTCTCGTTGCGCGTCGAGGAGACCGAGCGCGCCAATGAGTTCATCGTCTCCGGCCGCGGGGAGCTGCATCTGGCCATCCTCATCGAGACGATGCGCCGCGAGGGCTATGAGTTCGCCGTAAGTCGTCCCGAAGTGATTTTCAAGCAGGGGGAGGAAGGGCTGCTGGAGCCGATCGAAGAAGTCTTCGTCGAAGTGGCGCAGGAGCATCTCGGCACAGTGCAGGAGATGCTAGGCCGTCGCCGCGCGCAGATGCAGAACATCCACTACGGTGAGGACGGCACAGTCTATTGCACCTATCTGGCGCCGACGCGCGGGCTGCTCGGCTTTCGACAACCCTTCCTGACCGCCACGCGCGGCACGGGCGTCTATCACACGCTCTTTCACGGCTATGCCCCCTACGTCGGCGACATCGATCTGCAGAAAAACGGCAAACTCGTGGCGCTCGAGTCCGGCGTGGTGAGCAGCTACGCGTTGACCAACTTGCAGCAACGCGGGATTTTTATCGTCAAGCCCGGCGATGAGGTGTACGCAGGCCAGGTGGTGGGCGAACACATCCGCGAAGAAGAGCTGGTGGTCAACGTCTGCAAGTCGAAACAGTTGACCAACTTTCGAGAGAAGCCCTCCGGCGCAACGGAGATGCTCAACGCCCCGCGCGAGTTGACGTTAGATGACGCCATTCAGTTTTTGGACAACGATGACCTGCTCGAAGTGACGCCGGCGTCCTTGCGCGTGCGTAAGAAAATCTTGAACCACGACCAACGTCAACGCGCGCGCAAAGCGCAAAAGGGATAAAATATAAGCTAGATCGTTCTCTCTTACGGAGCACATTGAACACGATGCGCATCCTCATTGTCGGCGCGGGCGACGTAGGCTTTCAGCTTGGCAAGCGCCTCTCGCGCGAGCAACATGACATCACTATCATCGACTCGAACCCAGACAAAGTGCGCCGAGCCGCCGAGCAGCTCGACGGGCTGGCGATTGAAGGTTCGGGAGACAGTTACCGGGTGCTGATGCAGGCCGGTCTGCGCGACGCCGACGTCGTCGCCGCCGTCACCGACAACGACGACGCCAACCTGATGGCGTGCCGACTGGCCAAGGCCAGCGGCGTTGAGGTGACGATCGCGCGCGTGCGCAACGCCGAATTCACCGCGCCGGATTTTCCGCTGACGCCCGAGCAACTGGGCGCCGATCACATCATCCACCCCGAGCGCGAGGCCGCCAACGCCATCCTGCGCCTGCTACAAGAGACGTCGGCCACCCACGTCATCGACCTGGAGCAGGGGAAGATCGAGGTGATCGGCCTGATCCTGGAGCCGGATTCGCCGCTGGTGGGGCCTTCGCTGGCCGAACTGGGCGCCCGCTACAAGCGCCCGCCGGTGCAGATCGTCGCCGTCGAACGCAACCATGAGACGATCATTCCCAAAGGCAGCGACCGCCTCTACCCGGGCGATCTGGTCTTCGCCGTGTGCGCCCCGGAGTACGCTAAAGAATTCTTCGGACTGGCGGGCAAACACAAAAAGCCGCGCATGAACAAAATCATGATCCTGGGCGGCGGCATGATCGCGCGCTTCATCGCAGAAGCGCTCGCCGGCATGGCCACGATCAAGATCATCGAACACGACCTGGCGCGCGCCGAACGCCTGGCCGGCTGTCTGCCGCACGCGCTGGTGATCCACGGCGATGGCACCGACCTCGACCTGCTTGACGCGGAAGACCTCGATGAGATGGACGCCTTTGTGGCGGTGACCGGCGACGATGAGAACAACATCATCGCCACGCTGCTGGCGCTGCAACATCATGTGAAGCGACCGATTGCGCTGGTCAATCGCGTCGCCTATCTCCCCATTCTCCCCAAAATTGGTCTCAACTCGGTGATCAGCAAGCAGATGCTGACGGTCAATGCGGTGCAGCAGTTCATTCAGCACCGTCAAGTGGCGGCGATCGCCAGCCTGCCGGGCATCGAAGGACAGATGATCGAATACATTGCGCGTGAGGGAACGCGCATCACCCAAAAGCCGTTGCGTCACGTCAAATTCCCGCGCTCCGCTGTGATCGGCGCAGTGCTGCGCAACGGGCGCGTGTTGATTCCCGACGGCGACACTATCCTCCGGCCTGGCGATCGGGCGGTCATCTTTGCGCTGCCCCAGGCCGTTCCTGAACTCGATCGACTCTTTAGCTGAACACCGTCTGCAGAGGCAAGGTTGCAAGCAGAAGCGCCGCTGTTCAAACGTCATTGCGGCGGCGCAGCCGTGCGATAATGCTCCGGCCAAACGACGGGAAGCGTCGCCGGGTCCTGACCGGCTTCGGCGTACATGAGATAGAGCAAGGGCGGCGTCATCCACTGATGCCAGGCGTACAGGGGAACGTCGAGGCCGTCCGGCGGCTGTTCGCTGTGATAGGCAAAGGCGTAACGGCCTGCAGCGAGTTCGACGTCGCTGGCCTCCAACGCCCGCACGAGATCCTCCCCGCGCAGCGAAGGTGCGCGCTGCATGGCGTCGACCAGCAGCAGCAGCGCATCATGCGCCAGAAACGTGCTCATTTCCGGCGTCGGCATGCCGCTCTGACGATAGCGCTCAAAGATCGTGCGCCCCATCTCGGTGGCGATCGAAGGCCAGGGACCGCGCCGCGCCACGATGCTGCCTGCGCCCAGGCTGCCAGACCACCCGAAGACGGCAGGCTCCAGCGCGCGACGGCTCTGGTTGACGACCAGCGTCCCTTTGTCCGGACGAATGCCCGCATCGAACAGTTGCTGATGCAGCGCCAGGGCGCCGTTGGCGCCGATCACGATAAACACGGCGTCGGGAATGGTGGGCATGGCCAGCAGGCGAGCGATCTCCGGTGAAAAATCCATCATCGGCGCATCGACGCGATGGATGTCCAGCGCAATTCCATGGCGCACAAACCACTCGCTGCTCTGCTCGATAAAGAGATCGCCTGCTGCGGAGCTTTCGACGATCAGCACAGCCTGCATCACCCCGTCCCCGTTGAAGTCGCCGATGCTCGCCAGCCAGTTTGCCGGCATGCTCGCCACCATGGGCGCAGCGGGCGCCAGGCGAAAGACCGACTGCAGCTGCGTCTCGGTGATGGCGGGAGAGGCGGCGTCGATCACAAGCATCGGCTTGTGGAAGCGTTCCGTCACCTCCGCCACCGCCAGGGTGGCGGCGTCGTTGAGACCTACGATCAGCCCCACCGCGCACTCTTTGACGATCAATTGTTCGGCCAGCTGCGCCGATCGCAGCGGGTCGTCGCCGCCGTCGACGATCGCCAGCCGCAGCGGCGCGCCCGCCACTCCTCTGGAATTGATGCGCTCCAGGGCGAGGTTCAATCCCATCTGCATGTTGGCGGAGCGCATCCATACGCCTGTGTTTGAAAGCGGTAAAATCGCGCCGATCACCACCTCCGACGCCTCAGATAAAGACGCAGGGCTGCACGGAGTCGGCGGCGCGGGGGTGGGGGTGACCACCGTCTCCCGGTAGACGATGCGCGTCACCTCAACTTCGACCGTCTGAATCACAGGGGGCGCTGTCGGGGGAGGCGTCGTCGGTGCGGGCGCCATACATCCGGCGACCCAGAAGACCGCCAGCCACAGACCCACTATCGATAGAGAGCGAAAATAGGCTTGGATGCGAATCAAATTGCTCCGCTCTTTCTTTGTGTTGTCAATCGTTGGATAGGGAGAAGCAAAAAGGATCGCCGAGACAACCTGCTGGGTCGAACAGTGCGTTTCGCATACGAAACCTCGACGCTTGCCCAACTGTTGACATACATCAACGCAGTATAGCACGGCGTTTTCGAACATCCAAACCTCGTTGGATTGGCGCTTGCCGGCGAAGTGCGTCGAAAGTCGACGAGAGCGTCCCACCTTTTTGAACGCTCCGGTTGAAGGTGGCACAATATTTTTGTTTGATCTCGATCCACACTCCCTGGGTGAACCAGTCTGGTGTGGACAAAAACAAGCGTGACCGAAAGATTAAAAGGATTGCATCATGCATGAACAAAATGTTCTTGAACGCCCGGCGCCTGCACCTTTTCGCCACCGTCAGCGGCTCTTCATCCCCGGCCCAACCGATGTCGCGCCTGAGGTGCTCGCAGCCCAAACTGCACCGATGATCGGCCATCGCAGCGATGAGTTCGAGGCGCTGTTCGCCAAGTGCGAGGAGCAGTTGCGCACCCTTTTCTACACCAACGCCCGCGTCTACATCGTCGCTGCCTCGGGAACCGGTCTGCAGGAGGCGGCGATCCGCAACCTCGTCGCCCATCGCGTCCTGTGCTTTGTCAACGGCGCGTTCAGCCAGCGCTGGGCGGACGTCGCCCTGGGCTGCGACAAGGAGGTGGTGCGCGTCGATATTCCCTGGAATACGGCGGTGAAGCCGGAGCAGGCGGCGGAGGCGCTGGAAAGGGCGCTCGCCCACGGCCCGGTGGAGGCGATCACCGTGGTTCACAATGAGACGAGCACCGGCGTCATGAGTCCGATCCGGGAGATTGCCGCCGCCGTGCGCAGCGTCAGCCCGGAGACCCTGGTGCTGGTCGACGCCGTCTCCTCCTTCAGCGGGACGCGCATCGAGACTGACGCCTGGGGGTTGGACGTCGTGCTCACCTCATCGCAGAAGGCGCTGGCCGTTCCGCCAGGACTGGCGCTCTGCGCCGTCAGCGACCGCGCGCTCGCCAAGGCGGAGACGGTCAAAGGTCGCGGCTGGTATTTCGATTTCGTGCGACTGGAAAAGGCGTTGAAGAAGAGTACGACGCCCGCCACGCCCGCCATCTCCCTGATGCGCAGCCTGAGCGTTCAGCTGGACCGCATCTTCGCCGAGGGCGTCGACGCGCGCTTCGCCCGCCACGCCCGCCTCGCCGAACGCACGCAACGTTGGGCCGTCGCCAACGGCTTCGAGCTGATGGCCGAAGAAGGCTATCGCTCCCACACGCTCACGACGGTGACGAACACGCGCGGCGTCAACGTCAAACAGCTCAACGCCTATCTCGCCCGCCACGACATGGAGATCTCGAACGGCTACGGCGACTATAAGGACAAGGCTTTTCGCATCGCCCACATGGGCGAAGTGCAGGAGGAAGACCTGGATCGGCTCTTCGCTGCGATCGAGCGTTATCTGGCGGGGCTGAGCTAAGCGTGCAGAGCGCAACCGTCCAAGGCGCTGCTTTCCCTTCAGAAATCCTCAAATATAAGGGGCGAGCAGCGCCTCCACCTCGGCGGCGCTGCTCGTCTGCACCAGGCTGCGCCGCAGATAGGATGCGCCGGGAAATCCGCGCGCATACCAGCCGAGATGCTTGCGCATGGGCAGAAAGCGGGGAGGATGCCCCTTGCTGATCGTCTCCTCATGGAGCTGCGCATGCTCGAGCGCAATGCGCAGCAGCAGGTGAGGTTCGGCGGCGAGTAAATCTTCTGCGTCAGGCCGAAAAACGAGTGGATTGCCGTTGGCGCCGCGGCCGATGAGCGCGCCGTCCAGCCCATAGCAAGCGGCGCGTTGCATGGCGTCCTCGTAATTGCGCACGTCCCCATTGCCCAGGACGAGGGTGCAACTGCCGCGCGCTGTCTCCGCCGCCGCTGCGATTTGCTCCCAGTCGGCCGCACCCCGATAGCGCTGGTGAAGCGTGCGGCCATGCACGGCGATCGCTGCGGGTTCGGCCTCCAGCAGGCGGGAAATCCACTCTCTGGCCTGGGGACGCTCGTAGCCGATGCGCGTTTTCACGCTCACAGGAACCGGACGCCGCGCTTGAAAAGGCGCGGGCAGAGCGTTGCGCCGCGCCTCGACCTGAGCCAGCAGATGCGCCGGCAGGCCGGGAATGTCGTGTACGGTTGCGCCGTTGCGCCACAGCTCAACCCCGCGGCGCGCCGCGCGCACGATCTCCTGCGCCAGCTTCGGCGTGCGGATCAGCCCTGCTCCGGAGCCGCGATGGACGACGCTCGCCGCCGGACAGCCCATGTTGATGTCGATGCCGTCGAAGCCCAACTCGCAGAGAAACACCGCCATCCACAGGAAACGCTCCGGCTCGTGGCCGTAAATCTGCGCGATCACCGGCCGCTGACTCTCGTCGTAGTGCAGGTCCTTGAGCAGCTCCCAATCGCCCACCTGCAGCCGCTCGACGGCGACAAATTCCGTGTAGACGAGCGCCGGCTTCCCATATTTCTTTTGAATGTGACGACAGGCGGAATCGGTCACGCCATCCATGGGCGCCAGCCCCAGGATAGGCTGCGGCAGACGCCGCCAGTCCAAATACGGTTGAGTGCCTTGCAGACCGTTTGTAGACGCTCGCTCGACCATAGGCGTTTTTATCCTATCGATCCCGCCCCGGATCGACAAGTTTGGGATTTCTTCGTGGCTTACGCAGGTTATCGCCTTCGGCGCAACAGAGGAAGCCTTGATTTGCATTGTGCAATCAACTGTGGTATTTTGCTTCAAAATAATTTGAATCAATTTATTTTGAAATTTTTATGGCGTCCCATCTGATTGCACACGAACCGCCCGACCTTTTGAAATTGCTGGCGCACGAGCTGCGCTGGAAACTGGTGCAACAGCTGGTGCACAGCGATTTGCGCGTGCAGGAGCTGGCGGAGCGGGTGGCGCGTCCGCTCAATCTCGTCTCCTATCATCTGGCGCAGCTTCGTCGCGGCGCGCTGGTGATCGAGCGCCGCAGCAGCAGCGACGCCCGCGACGTCTACTATAGCCTCGACCTGAGGCGGCTGCAGCGTCTTTACCACGACGCCGGCGTCGCCCTCCATCCAGCCCTGATCGAATGCAAGGAGCAGCGGAAGGAAGATCAGGCGGCGGCCGTCGCACCGGCCCGGCGGTCGCCGGTGCGCGTCCTCTTTCTCTGCACGCACAACAGCGCGCGCAGCCAGATGGCGGAGGCGATGCTCCGTCGGCTGGGCGGCGACGCAGTCGAAGTCTACAGCGCCGGCAGCGAAATCCGCGAAGTTCATCCTCTGGCGATCGAAACGATGGCGGAGCGCGGGATCGACATCCGCGGCCAGCGCTCCAAATCCGTGGAAGAGTTCGCCGGTCAGCGCTTCGACTACATCATCACCGTCTGCGACCGGATGCGCGAAGTCTGTCCGGTTTTCCCTGGGGAGCCGGAGCAGGTGCACTGGAGCATCCCCGATCCTGCAGCGGTGGAGGCGGCGATGCAAAGACAGGCGTTTCTGGACGTAGCCGAGCAGTTGGCGGCGCGTCTTGATTTTTTTGTCAAGGCGCTTGCAGCCGATGCAATGGCCGACGCAACGCAATTTTGAGGGAGGAAGGGCGATGAATAAACCGAATTTGATGCGACGCACCGCTGCAGAGTTTTTTGGCGTCTATGCGCTGGTGACGGCCGGCTGCGGCGCCATCGTCGTCAACAGCCAGACGGGCATCCTGGGCCACATAGGCGTGGCGTTGACCTTTGCCCTGGTGATTGTCGTCATGGTGGCGGCGACCGGCCATCTTTCCGGCGCTCATCTCAATCCGGCGGTGACGGTCGCCTTTGCGCTGACGCGCCATTTTCCCTGGCGCGAAGTCCCTGCCTATCTCCTCGGTCAACTGGTGGGCGCCGTCGCAGGGGCGTTGACGCTGCAGGCGCTGTTTGGGCCGGTCGCCCATCTAGGAGCGACTGCGCCGACGGGTGCGCCCTTACAGTCCTTGTTGCTCGAAACCTTGTTGACGGCGTCATTGATGTTCGTCATCATCGCTGTCGCCACCGATTCGCGCGCGGTCGGTGAGCTGGCGGCGCTGGCGATCGGCTTCACCGTCGGGACAAACGCGCTCTGGGCCGGACCGATCAGCGGGGCGTCGATGAATCCGGCGCGCTCGCTGGGGCCGGCGCTGGTGAGCAATTTCTGGCAAGACCAATGGATTTATCTCGTCGGTCCGGTGGCGGGGGCGGCGTTGGGCGCCCTGATCTACGAGTGGATGCGCAAGCCGGTGGACCGACCGGCGCCCATGCTCTCGCCGATGGAGGAGGCCGGCGTTGCTGCAAAGGAGCGCAACACCGTTTCATCAGAATCCACATTTTCAACCTGAAGAACGAGACCTGGAGAAAAATCATGGACCGAAAAATCAAGGTGTTGTTTGTCTGTGTGCACAACAGTGCGCGCAGCCAGATGGCCGAGGCCTTTCTCAACGCGCTGTACGGGGATCGCTTCGAGGCGATGAGCGCCGGCCTGGAGCCCGGCGTGCTCAACCCCTACGTGGTGCGCGCCATGCAGGAAGTCGGCATCGATATTTCCAACGCCAAGACCAAGAGCGTATTTGAGCTCTACAAGGCCGGCTACATCTACAGCTATGTGATCACGGTCTGCGATCCAGAGGCGGCCGAACGCTGCCCCATCTTTCCAGGCGTCACCAAACGCCTGCATTGGAGCTTTCCCGACCCCTCGCAGGCGAAAGGGTCGGACGAAGAGAAGATGGCGATGGTGCGCTCGGTGCGCGATGCGATCCGTCAGCAGATCGAAGCCTGGGCGCCAACCGTCGCCGAGCGGGCGCTGAAGGTGTAACGCCTATTCTGTTGAGAGCGCCCTGCGGACGGCTTCGGCGAGTTGGTGGAAGGAAAACGGTTTCGCTAAAACCTGTTCCCTCTCGTCGAGCACAGCGCGGTGGGTGATGAAGTCGGCCGGATAACCGGATATGAAAAGTCGCCGAATCTGCGGCTGATGCAGCGCAATCTCCGCCGCCAGTTGCCGGCCGTTCATCTCCGGCATAATGACATCCGTGATCAATAGATCGATCGGATGCGGATGGGTCGCAGCTACGTTCAGCGCTTCAGAGGGTGTAGCCGCCGTCAGCACTGCATAGCCGAGCCTGCGCAGGCTTTCGGCGGCCATCTCCAACACAGCCGGTTCGTCTTCGACCAGAAGAATCACCTCGCCGGCCCCCTGTGGAACAACGTCGGACGGCGCTTCAATCGAGAGAGGCGTCTCAGAATAGCGTGGGAAATAGATTTTGAAGGTCGTGCCCACGCTCACTTCGCTGTAGACTTGAATGTAGCCCTGATTTTGACGCACGATGCCGTAAACCGTCGCCAGCCCCAGCCCGGTGCCTTTCCCCAACTCTTTGGTGGTGAAGAACGGCTCGAAGAGATGCGCCAACACCTCCCGACTCATCCCGCAGCCGTCGTCGCTGATGGTCAACAACACGTACTCGCCAGGCGAGAAGTCGAACGGCGGATCGGCGAAGAGCGCGTCAAGCACGCTGTTTTCGGTGCGAATCACGATCTTGCCGATGCCGTCGATGGCGTCGCGAGCGTTGACGCAAAGGTTGACCAAAATCTGGTTCAACTGCGACGGATCCATGCGCACCGGCCACAGATTGGCCTGAGGAAGCCATTCGACCGTAATCGCTTCGCCGACCAACGAGCGCACCATCGAGAGCGAAGCCGCAATCTCTGCGTTGAGGTCCAGGACGCGCGGCATGACGATCTGTTTGCGCGCAAAGCCCAGAAGCTGGCGCGTGAGCTCCGCTGAGCGTTGCGCCGTCTTGTGGATTTCCGTCAAATGGCGATGCAAGGGCGAGGAAGGCTCTAATTTTTGCAGCGCCAGCTCGCTGCGCATCAAGATCACAGCCAACATGTTGTTGAAATCATGGGCGACGCCGCCCGCAAGCTGGCCGATCGCCTCCAGCTTCTGCGCCCTGGCCAGCCGCTCCTGCAAGGTGCGTTCGGATTCCTCTATGCGTTTGCGCTCGGCGATCTCCCAGACCATATCGGCGATCTCTTCAAGCAGGAGGACGTCCGTCCGCATGTAGGGGGTTGGTTTATTGCATACGCTCAGCAGGGCGACAACCTTCTCCTGACGGATGACTGGAGCGATGAGTTGGCGTTCGGACGCAATCTGCTCACCCGAATCATCTCGGTCGGCGCCGTTCAAGCGCGCAAATCCCTCATGAACCGTAGGACTGCGGGAAGCGAGCGCCTGCGCCCACACACTCCCCGGCTCGATCGGGTAACGCGAGGCTCGCCTACCCGGGGAAGCCTGGCTATGGAGCGTGGGCGGATGCCATGCCTGCAGCGACAGCGCGCGACGGTCGGATTCCACCGCCAGACAAAGCGCCGAGGCGCTATCGACGAGCGCACAGATTTCCTCGAGCGCCTTTGTCAGCACTTCATGATAGGAATGCTCGGCGGCGAATTCCAGCAGCGCCAGACGCAATCGGGTGACCTGCTCGCGGCGTTTGCGCTCTGTGACGTCGCGCGTGATCGCGATCACCTCATCGGCGGAGATCGGCGTGAGACGCTGTTCATACCAGCCGACGCCGTCCGGCGTGTCGAGCGAATATTCGTAAATTTGCATTACGCCGGTCTCCAGCGCCCGGTCCAACGCGCGTGCGCCGCCCTCGGCCACTTCCCATGGCATGACCTCAAACGTGGTTTTACCGAGAAACTGTTCGCGCGGCACCAGCAGGTTGTTGTCATCGTTCACCCAGCAATCCAGGAAGCGATAGTTGCGGTCCAGCCGGAAAATAAGATCGGGAATCGCCGAGATCAGGCCGCGGATGCGCGCCTCGCTCTCTTCCAGGGCGCGTTGGGCGGCGCGTTCTGCGCTTTGATCGCGAAAGACGAGCACGACGCCTTGGATGGCTCCATCTTCATCGCGGATGGGCGCTGCAGCATCGGCGATCGGGCAACGTCGGCCAAGGCGGTCGATCAGCAGCGTATGGTTGGCCAGCCCAACGACTCTGCCCTCTCTCAGCACCCTCGCCACCGGATTTTCGGCGGGCCGCAGCGTCTCTTCGTTGACGATCTGAAAAACCTCCTCCAGCGGTCGGTTCTGCGCTTCCTCGTTCGACCATCCGGTCATGGCCTCGGCCACAGGATTGAGCAGGGTGATCCTACCTGTCGCGTCGGTGGCGATCACGGCGTCGCCGATGCTCTGCAGCGTGATACGATAGCGCAGGTCGCTGGCGTGTTGCGCCCGCTCTGCGTCGTAAAGGCGCTCCAGATATTGATGGCGCTGGCGCTGCCACACCACCAGCGCCAACAGGCCGACCAGCGTGATGACGCTCAACGCCAGCAGAGATTGCATGCCGGCGCGCAGGTTCATTTCGGCGAAGACCTCGCTGGCGTCGATTTTGGTCACCAAAAACCATTCGGAGTCGGGGATCGGTTGGATGTAGGCGAGCACCTCAACGTCGCGATAGTCTCTGCCGCGAACAAGTCCATAGATCCCGTTCACGGCCATGACGGCGGGATCCTCGGTTCGAGTGAGCGGCAGACGCAACGTCAAGGCGGGATCGGGCCGGAGCCGCAGATCGTTGAGGATGAGCGCGCTGTCCCCATTGCGACGAACGAGCTTGGTTTCCATTGTCTTGCGCATAACAGAGGGAGATTGTATGAGGGGAAATAGCGCACTGCGTGCGTTAATCACAAAGATCAATGCGCCGACCGGAGTTTGCGCAGCGTCGATGAGCGGGATGCAAACGCTGATATGCGGCTCCAGGCTGTGCTCACTGATATGAAGATCGCCCAACGTTGGGCGTCGATTGCGCAGGGCGCTTTCTAGCGCGGCCTCTTCATGAAAAACCCCTTGCGCGCCGCTCAGGCTAAATCGGATGTTCCCGGCGACGTCAACCAGCACGATATCGTCATATTTGTTGTATCGACGAAGTCCTTCAAACTCCGCAAGTAAAATCGGTGAAGCGTCTGGCCGTGGCGTCGTCAACCGTGTCACCAGTTGGTCATAGAGCAGCGGACGCTCCATCACCTCCCACCCTTTTTCCAGTTGGTCCTGGCGCCAGTCGGCGATCTGCTCGACCTTCAGTTGCGTCACATAGGCGAGCTCATTTTCGGCCTGATTTTGCAGCGCAGACTCCTGATTGCGATAGATGATCATGACGGTCATGATCAAGGCAAACAACAGCACGCCGATAATCACGGTCGGCCAACGAAGCTGTAGAGGGCGGTTCATAGTTTATCCGAAGCTCCGGCTCCTTTACGAAGCGCTGTCGCAATCGTCTGTGCAAGCAGGTCGACGCCCGGCGGTTTGGGCAGCCATGCTTCCAGGCCATGGCGCCGAAGCTCCTCCAGGTCTTCCCCGCGCAGATGGCCGGAAAGAAAGATGATCGGGATGTCCATCTGACGTTGGCGCAACGTCCTGAACAGAGCTATGCCGCTCATCTCCGGCATCACGACGTCGCTCAAGATGAGATCGGGGGGCGACGCCATTGTCTCGAGAATCGCCAGCGCTTCTTTGCCGTTGGCCGCTGCGATCACGCGGTAGTTCCAACGTTCAAGCACCTCTTGGAGCGTGGTGCGCAGCGCCTGTTCGTCTTCCACCAGTAAAATGGTCTCTCGATTGCCAGGGATGGCGATCATCGGGATTTCGTCCGCTCCAATGTTCGCCTCCAGCGTTTTGAGCGCCGGCAGAAAAATGGTGAAAGTCGTTCCTACGCCGACCTTGCTGGCGACAGAGATGTGCCCGCCGTGTTGCCCGACAATCCCGTGCACCTGAGGCAAACCCAAGCCCACGCCCACGCCGGCCGGCTTGGTGGTGAAAAAAGGCTCGAAGATGTGCTCCTGGTCTTCGGGCGAGATGCCTACGCCGGTGTCGCTCACCTTCAGGCAGACCCATTCCCCGGGCGTCATCCCGGGCAGCGGCGCGTCTTTCTCACGCGCAAATTCAAATTTTTCCACGATGAAACGCAGCTTGCCTCCATCGGGCATGGCGTCGCGCGCGTTGACGGCGAGATTCATGAACGCCTGCTCCAGCTGCGTCGGATCGGCGAAGACATAGCATTCGTTCAGGGCTGTTTCCAGGTCAATCTGAATGTTTTCCGGCAGGATGCGCTGCAGCAGTTTGACCTGCTCCTTCAGCAACGGCAACAGATCGAGCGGCTGGCGTTCGATCGCGGTGCGTCGGCTGAAGTCCAACATTTGCCGGATCATGCGCGCGGCGCGCAGGCCCTGTTTTTCGATCACGCGCAGCCGCTCGCGATCGTGTTCATCCAGCGTCGACGACTGCATCATCATCTGGGCATAGAGGATGATGACCGACATCAAATTGTTGAAATCGTGGGCAATGCCCGAGGCAAGCTGTCCGATCGCCGCCAGCCGCTGCTGACGCTGAAGCTGCTGTTGGACGAAAAGCTCGTTGGTCAGGTCGCGGATCACCACCACCCAGCTCGCCGGCTCCGGCGCTCGCTCCACCAGCTGCGCGCGCACCTCGAAAGTGCGCCGCTCCACGCTGACGAGATGCCCCCAGCGTTCGGTCGGCGAGGTGAGCAATTTGGCGAGCGGCTGGTCGCCCAGAGCGGTCACCTGCTTGCATTCGGCGTCCGATGTCAACCAGCGGAGGTATTCTTGGGCCAGCGGGTTCGCAGAGCGAATATAGCCGTCGGCGTCGAGCAACAACAGACCCACCGGCACGCCTTCCATGATCTGCGCCAACTCATCGGCCTGTTGACGCAGACGCGCGCGGCTTGCCAGGCCCTCGATGGTGACGCCCAGCGCCCGGCTGACCGCGCGCAGCGCCTCGATCTCTGCATCTGACCAGGTGTGCTCCGCCCTTGCATAGGAGAGACCAAGGAATCCCCACCATTGTCGCTCGACCTCGATGGGCAGCGCCAGCAGCGAGCGCACGCCGATCGATTGAAGCAGCGCCCGCTCGCCCGGCGGCAGGTTGCGCACATGGTCGCAGATCGCTTCGCCGCCGGAGAGCAGCTTCACCCAGCGCGCGAAGCCGAGCGTCTCATAGGAGGCGCGTTGCAAGAGTGGATTGTCTCGATGGGCAACTGCACCCGGCGCCGTCCATTCGAATCGGAAGCTGGCCAGCAGTTTGCCGTTGGGGCCGGCCTCATTTTGAAAGAGGAAGACGCCATCGGCCCCGGAAGCCTTGCCGAGATACTCCAGAACGGCCGGCATTTCGTCTTCCCAGCGCTCGGCCTGCAAAAATCGACCGGCCGCAAACGAAAGCGATTCCAGCAAGGCGTCGCGACGGCGCAGCGCTTGCTCAGCCTGCTTGCGCGCCGTGATGTCGACGGCGTACCCCAGAAAGCGATCGGCGCTGAGCCTGACCGCCGCCACCGACCACCAGCCGATCTCCCCGTTCTTGCGCCGATAGGCGAGTTCGCCCTGCGCATATCCCTCGCGGCGCACCTGCTCGAAATGCCGGAGCGCCTCGTCCAGCGATTGCGGCGCCGACAGATCGCAAAAGGGACGCTGCAGCAGCTCTCCTCTGGTGTATCCTGTGAGGCGGCAGGCGGCCGGGTTGACCTCTTGACAGCGTCCCTTGCCGTCCAAGACAAAGACCCCGTGCGGGGCGTTGTCTACATAGCTTCGATACCGAAGTTCACTCTGCTCCAGCGCCTCAACGGCCCGCTCGCGGCGCCGGCGTTGCCTCAGCAGCAGCCCCATGAAGAGGGTGGCGATCGGATAGATCACCAAGACAGGAAGAGAAATCGTTTGTAAAACGAAGAGGGACAGCGGCCAGGGCAATGTCAACATCGCCGCCACCATGGCCAGATGCACGACGAGCCCAAACACGTAAAGCTCGCGCCAGGAGATGGCTTGCAGCGCAGGTCTGCGCCACTGGCGCCAGGCGACGCCGATGAACGTTGTCACGACGATCACGATTACGCCGGTGAGTGCGCCGTCGCCGCCGAGATATAAACGAAAAAGCGCCGTCATCAAGACGGCGATGGCGCTGGAAAGCAGGCCAAAGAACAGCCCCGTCAACGAAAGCAGCACCGAACGCGTGTCGAAGATGACGCCCGGCGTCAATTCCCAGGGCGTCGACATCACCAGGACGCCGATCACGCCGATGCTGATCCCGGACGCCGCCTGGCGTCGCCAGAGGGCGTTGCTGCGCGCCGAGCTGACGATGACGTCGTAGATGAGCGCCATCGCCAAGAGCAAGGCTCCGTTATAGAGCAGCGCCTGCATTCCCGAGAGATTGAACACAAAAGTTTCCCCGTTGAACTCTCCAACTCGGCGCTCTCGTCTAGACTTCCAAAGCGATGCGCTCCACCGCAACCCCTTGCATTTTCAACCGGCGCTCGACTTCATCGGCGTCAGGCCCATCGACCAGCAGGACGCGGTCGGCGCGGCTGGCCGCAGCGACATCGGCGCCGATCTCAGGCTGGAGCTCGGCGGCCAGACGCAACAGCGCCACGCAGGCTTGGTGAGAAGAAGGCGGCGCTGAAACATAGAGATAGAGCGAGGAGCGGCGACTTGAAGGCGAAGAAGCGGGTGTGGCGGCCATCGCCTGAACCAGCGGCTCAACTCGATTCATGTCCACCGGCTCCTGTTTGCGCCGAAATGCGACCCGCACCAGATTGAGTCCATTTAGTTCAACCATCGCCCAGACGCCCAACCCCTCAGGCTCCACCCGATAGAGACCCGGCCCCAGCGGCTTGAACTCCACGTGATAAGCGCCCTGCTCCACCTTGCTGCGCGTCGAAAGGGTGTACTCCTCCTCTTCCCCGCGATAGACGTGCACAGGATGGTTGGCCAGCGCCTCGATCTCCACATGGATGGCGCTGAAGCCGGGCAGGGAGCCGGCCTCGGTCGTGGTCACTTCCCACACGCTGACCAGCGGCGCAAAGGTCACCGACCAGCCGTTGAGGCCGTCGACGGCGAGGTTGGGTTGTGCATAGCCGCCTTCGATCAAAAGCGAATAGACGCCGGCCGGCAGCCGCTCGAAGACGACGCGGCCTTCTTCATCGACAATTTGGCGACGCTCATTGCCGACGGCGTCCACCAGGCGAGCCAGGGCGCCGACAGCGTCGGGCGCCGTTGCGGCGATGACGCTCTCCCCGCTCTCGTCGCCGTTGGTTGACGGAGGGCGCGCAGCCTCCGGCAACGCCAGATCCACCGTGACGCTATTCCGGCCATCGAGCGCAATGTCGGCGACCGTGGCGACATCCTCGTAGCCCACCACTTGCACGGTGTAGCGGCCCGCCTCTAACGCCTCGAACCGATAGTCGCCGGTCGGAGAGACCTCCTGCTCGCGCCGGTCGGCCCGCTCATCGAGCAGGGCGACGCGTAGCGGCTGGCCGGCGCGCACGCCGTGCACCCGCCCGGCAATCGAGGATTCAGCCGCCGGCCGGGCCGTTTCGGTGAGGGGCGTATAGACAAACTCCACCAGAGGCACCGAACGTTTGTCGATGTGGACGCGCGCTTCGAGCTGCGTCGTGCGGCCGTCCGGCTCCGGTGCACCGTCGACGGTGACGATGTAGTGCCCTTCCTCCAGCCGATTGATGCGGCACGCCGCCGCCCCATATTCCGGCGCAGAGCCGGTCTCCACCACCTCGCTGCCGCCCTCGACGCCGTGCACCTGCACGCGCAACCCTTTGTGGCCAGGCGTCGAGACGACGACGGCGCCGACGCCGGGAGTCGGATCGGCGACGCCGATGGTGTAGCCCCAGCCGGCCTGTGCAAGGTCGATCGTCGCCCTGTTGCGCCCGTCGAGCTGCAGCGATTCGATCTGCGAACCCGCCGGCTCCACGCGCAGGCTATACTCCCCGGCGGGGAGGTCCACAAAGCGATAGCTACCATCGTCGTGGGCCAGCGTCATCCACTCTTCGCCGCTGTGTTTATGGACAAGCACAACTGCAGCGCCGGCGCCCCCGCGCACATGCCCTTCGATGCTGCTGCGGCCAACTAGCTCGATCGGGGCCGGCAACGTCAATTGCACGACCACCTCGCGCTGGCCGCGCTCGAGCGCAATCTCTTCGCTGAAATTCGCCTCCGGCAGGCGCAAGGTGTAGACGCCGTCCGGCAGGTCGGGAAATTCAAAGAGTCCGGTGCCGTCGAGCCGCACATGCGCCACTTCGACGCCGTCGCGTTCGAGCAACAGCGTGCGCCGGTCGCCCAGATTGGCGATGCTGCCGCGCAACGTGATGCGGGCGATGTCTTCCCCGCGGAGGCGCGGAACCTTGGGTTCGGCCTGCAGCGCGCGCACGATCGGCAGCGCGCCGCCGGGCCAGCGGTCGCTGTACCAGGCGTGGCCTTCCCACCAGCTGCTGGGGCTGCCCAACCGCTCATTGGCAATCAGCCAGAAGGCAGTGCAAAAGTAGTAGTCGGGCGCATGTTTGAAGCGTTGGCTGACGCCCATCATGATGCGACACGCCTCGAGCGTCTGCGCCATGTGCAGGTCGGGCGTCGTTGCAGGATAGCGCGGATCGGCGTCTTCGCCGACGATGTAGCCGCATTCGGTGGAGAGGATGGGGATGCTGCGCCCCAGGTGTTTGCGGTTGAGCGCGTCGAAATATTCGTAGGCGAGCCAGCAGGCATGGTCGTCGAAGAGGGTGGCGCCGGGGTTGCGCCGATCGTAGCGCAGCCGATTGACCTCGGCCAACGTGCGTCCGCGCCAGGCGTCGGCGCCCCACGGCTCCTCGGCGACGATGCGATAGAAGCGCTCGGTGTACGCTGCGCCTTCCTGGTTGCCCATGTCGTAGGGATAGTCCAGGGGGCGATTGAGAGAATAATTGTGAATCGCCTGCCAGACCGGCCCATCGAACAGGTCGCGGCGCCCCGCCGCCACGATGCGCCCCACCAGATCCCAGCGGCTGCCGTTGGAGACGGCCGGAATGCCGGGCATGCCCCCGCGCTCGAGGATCACCTCCATTGTGGCGATCGTGTTCTCCACGGTGAGGTCCAACCCGTTCACCGGCACGCGACCACCCTTCCACTCAGCGTCGACGTCAGGTTCGTTGTTGAACTCGAAGTAGCGCACGCCGATGCGGATCAACGCGTCGAGGTGCACCAGCTCCTTGACGCCGAGGCGGCCTGGGTTGGGGGCGGGGCGATACAGGCGCACGATGGGCATGATCCCTTCGGAGAGCAACAGCTCGCAAAAATCGAGTGCGCCGTCGTGGTTGAAAATTTTCACCCACTTCACCCCCATGGCCTTCAGCTCGGGGATCCAAAAGTCGCGCAGCCTGGCCATGCCGATGGCCGCCGCGTAGCCCACCGTCCAGTGTACGCCGATGCCTGTGTCGTTCGCCGGTCTCGGATATTCGTTGAGTTCCATCAGGGACAGATCTATTTTCGACGAGAAGGTTCAAAACGGAACAAGAACGCTTGCAGCGTCCTGTGCAAGGCGTATCGACGTTGCGCAGTCACCTTGTCTTCCAGGATGCTGAAAGGAATTGCCATGAATTCTGAGCCATTTATGGGCGCTGCGCATGGCTACGCCTTTTTGAATCATCCACAACCTCGCAGTCCGCCGAGAATGTGCGGCTAGGAGCCGCACCTACGATGATTGCCGTATTATTTTGTTAAAACTTGAGGCTTCCTGGGCGGTCGCATTCCAGGAAAGCGCTTCACACAACTGCGCAACTCCGCTCAACATTCAAGTTGCATGATTCAAGTTGCATGGTGGTAAGCAGAGTTACCGCTTTTATTATATGTGATCGGTCAAACTGATCGGAAACTCTTCAGAACCCGATCTGTTTGCTTGATCGGGCGAAATGGGGTATCGTAAGGTGCTGCGCGTTGACGACGGTCGACGCGCTTTGGTGTGAGACAGGTGAAAGAACATTATGGAACTGGTGCAAAGTGTAGCCAACCGGGTGACGGAAAATGTGCGTCATGTGATCGTCGGCAAGGATGAGGAGGTTCGCCTGACCTTGCTGGCGATGTTGTGCGAAGGGCATCTCCTGATCGAGGACGTCCCCGGCGTCGGCAAGACGATGCTGGCGCGGGCGCTGGCGTTGAGCGTAGGATGCACCTTTCGGCGCATTCAGTTCACCCCGGACATGCTGCCCACCGACGTGACCGGCGTCAACATCTACAACCAGAAGACGCAACAGTTTGAGTTTCGTCCCGGCCCGGTTTTCGCCCAGATCGTGTTAACCGACGAGATCAACCGCGCCACCCCCAAGACGCAATCCGCCCTGCTCGAGGCCATGGAGGAGCGTCAGGTGACGGTCGACGGCGTGACCTATCCGGTTCCTCACCCTTTCCTGGTGCTCGCCACGCAGAATCCCATCGAGTATGAGGGCACCTTTCCGCTGCCCGAGGCGCAGGTGGATCGCTTTATGTTGCGCATTCATCTGGGCTATCCCAGCAAACCCAACGAGATCGACATGCTCAACCGTCAGAGCGACCATCATCCGATCCACGATCTCCGCCAGGTGGTGAGCGCCGAGGAGCTGGTGGCCGCGCAGCGGGCGATTCGCTCCGTCTACGTCGACGATCTGGTGAAGAGCTACATTGTCGATCTGGTCACCACCACGCGCGACCATCCCGACGTGTACTTGGGCGCCAGCCCGCGCGGCAGCCTGGCGCTTTTTCATGCGGCGCGCGCCTGGGCGGCGATCAACGGACGCGACTATGTGCTGCCCGACGACGTCAAGCGGCTGGCCGAGCCGACGCTGGCGCATCGCCTCATCATCAATCCTTCGGCGCGCATCAAGAACGTCACCGCGCAACAGGTGATCGAAGACGCCTTGCAGCATACGCCGGTGCCGGGCGCCCGCGTGCGCGTGCGCTGAGGTGTGAGCGAGAGGTTTCTGTGCTCTCCTTTGGAAAAGATCGTCTGGAAGAGATCGTCAGGCGATGAATTCACGACTCCTTTTCCTGATCGTCAGCGCAGCGGCGGCGTGGACGATCGCATTCAACACCGGTCGCGAGCTTGCCTTCAGCCTGGCGTACCTGCTCACCGGCATCCTCGTGATCAGCTATCTGTGGGCCTGGAACAGCGTGAAGGGAATCCGCGCTCGGCGACGCACCCGCTCGCGACGCAGCCAGGTCGGGCAATACGTCGAGGAGCAGTTCGAGATCACCAATCGCAACTTCTGGCCCAAGCTATGGTTGGAGATCGACGATTATTCGACGCTGCCCTGGCACAACGCCAGCCGCGTCGTCAGCGCCGTGCGCCGCAACAGCACGCAGCGTTGGCTCGTGCGCACGCTGTGCATGCAGCGAGGACGCTTTCGGCTCGGCCCGGTCACGCTGCGCAGCGGCGATCCGCTCGGCATTTTTCGACGCGAATTGCCGCTCTCCGGCGCCGGCTATGTAATCGTCTATCCGCTGACGGTCGATATCCCTTCGTTTGAGCCTTCTGTCTCCGACCTTTCCGGCGGCGAAGCGCGCCACCGCCGCACCTATCAGGTGACCTCCAGCGTGGCGGGAGTGCGCGAGTATGTGACAGGGGACAGCTTCAACCGCATTCACTGGCCAACCACGGCCCGGCTGCGCCGTTTGATGGTCAAAGAATTCGAGCTGGATCCGACGGCCGACGTCTGGATCTATCTGGACCTCTATCGCGAGGCGGCGGCGGCGCTCCCCTGGACTCCCCAACCGCCGGAATCGCCTCTGTGGGGCGTCCGGAAACGCAGCCGCAGCGCCTTCGAGCTGCCGCCGACGACGACGGAATATGGCGTCACCCTCGCCGCCAGCCTGGCGCGTTATTTCATCATGCGCAATCGCGCCGTGGGGATGAACAGCCGCGGACGCACGCGCGAGTTCGTGCAGTCCGATCGCGGGGAACGGCAGCTCCACAAGTTTTTTGAGGCGTTGGCCGTCGTCGAGGCCGTCGGAGACCTGCCCTTCGCCAACTTGATCGCCATCGACGGCATCCGGCTGAATCGCAACGACACCCTGGTCGCTATTACGCCGGACGCCGATCCGCGCTGGGTGCGGGCGCTGCAAATGTTGCAACGCCGCGGGGTCAACAGCGTCGCCATTCTCATCGACGCCAATACCTTCGGCGCCCAGCGCAATTACGGCGAGGTGGAAAGCGAGCTGCTGGCCGCGGGCATTCCGTTCTACCGCGTGCGCTGCAACGACGACCTGGGGAAAGCGCTGAGCGCGCCGGCGGTGGGGATGTTTTCACCCTGAGGGCGCGCCGGTGGAGCGCCGGTCTGCACTTACAGCCTGTCTCCCAGGCAGACGCCGATGTCGCGCGCCGTTTTGATCCAGGGGTGATCCGGCGGCACAAGTTTCACCTTGCCCACCACCTCCTCCAGGGGCACCGGTTCGGTGCATTCTCCACGCGCCGCCACCATCACGCCGAAGACGCCTTTGTGGATCAGCTCCGCACAGGCGGTTCCGAGGCGCGTCGCCAGCAGGCGATCGGCGGCGGAAGGCGTGCCTCCCCGCTGTAGGTGCCCCAGGATGGTCACGCGCGACTCCAGCCCGGTCAACTCCTCCAATTTGCGGGAGAGGCGAAAGGTCTTGTCCTGCATCGTCTGCGTCAGTTGCGCAAGTCTTTCCTTCGCCTGCTTCTTCTTTTTCTTATCGTTCTCCGCTTTGGCCTCGACCAGCTCGGCGTTCGCTTTCGCCAGCGCGTCTGCATCCTGTCGGGAGTGCGCGCCTTCGGAGACGGCGACAATGCTGAAGCCGCTGCCGCGACGTTGGCGCTGGCGGATGGCTTCCGCCACGATCTCCACGTCGTAGGGGATTTCAGGGAGCAGGATCACGTCGGCGCCGCCGGCAATGCCTGCGCCCAGCGCCAGCCAGCCTGCGTTATGCCCCATCAGCTCCACGACGATGATGCGATGATGGCTATGGGCCGTGCTGTGCAGCCGGTCGATGGCCTCGGTGGCGATGCCCAACGCCGTGTCGAAGCCGAAGGTCACGTCGGTGCCGCTGACGTCATTGTCGATGGTCTTGGGCAGGGTGATGATGTTCATGCCCTGTTTGGCGAGATGATAGGCGTTCTTTTGCGTGCCGCCCCCGCCGAGACAGACCAGCGCGTCGAGATGGTGACGGCGATAGGTCTCCAGCATCACGTTGGTCATGTCCATGGTTTGATCGCCCACCGGCATCTTGTGCGGTTTGTCGCGGCTGGTGCCGAGGATCGTGCCGCCTACGGTGAGAATGCCCGACAGCTCGGCGCCGGTGAGTCGCACGGTGCGATCCTGCATGAGACCGCGAAAACCGTCTCGAAATCCGATGATTTGCATGCCGTACGCGCCGATCGCCGCCTTGCCCACCCCGCGAATGGCCGCGTTCAGCCCGGGACTGTCGCCGCCGGCAGTGAGAATTCCGATAGATTTTGGCATGGCCTGACTCCTTTCTGGTGATATATCGAGAGCGGGGAGCCTTGGAACCGGGAAGTCAACTTGAGGCCAGTATATCTGCGCCGTATCCGAAAATCAACCACTATTTTTCTGTTTTGCGGGACGTCCGCTCAGTTCACGTCAACTTTGAGGAGCGTGTTACAATGGCCTGGTCTCTTTCAAAGACAAACCGTAAGATTTCACTGCCTCGTGGGCGCCAAACCATAACACGAAAAGGAAGCGAGCTTCGATGGCCCAACGTAAGGAACTAGCGGTTGCGATTGACTTTGGCATCAGCAACACCGACGTCGTCGTGCGGCGGCAAGGGGAGTGGCTCACCTGGTCTCAACCCTACCTGGGCGACCCTGACCCGGAAAGTGTGCGCGCGTTGCTGGCGCACCAGCAGATCGACCTCGCCGACCTACCGATGCTGGCGGTCACCGGCGGTCGGCATCGCGTGCTGCCCGACGAGATCGGAAAGACGAAGATCGTCAAAGTGAACGAAGTGCACGCCATCGGACGGGGTGGACAGGCGCTGCTAGGGCTGGAGGGGTCGGCGCGCGACCGCCTGGTGATGGTGGCGAGCTGCGGCTCCGGCACGGCGCTGGTGACGGCGCAGGGCGACCGGTATGCGCACGTCTCCGGGACGGCGGTGGGCGGCGGCACGATGATGGGGCTGGCGCGCTTGATCCTGGGCACGATCGATCCGCTCGAAATTGAAGCGCTGGCCGCGCGCGGCGACCGCAACGGCGTCGACCTCAGCCTTGCCGACGTCATCACCGGCCCAATCGGCTCCTTGCCCGCCGAGGCGACGGCTGTCAACTTTGGTCGGCTGGGAAGGCGCACCTTTCACGGTCAGGTGAGCCGAGAAGATCTGGCGGCGGCGCTGGTGAACCTGATCGCACAGACGATTGCTCTGATCACTATTAACGCTGCACGCGCCCATGGCTGTGAGCAAGTCGTGCTCACCGGCCACATGATGGATATGGCGAGCTTCCGCGCAATCGTCGGCCTGGTGGCGCAGTACTATGCGGCGGAGCTGAAGGTGGTCGAGCGCCCGGGCTACGCCACCGCTATCGGAGCCCTCCTGCTCGCGGAAGAGTCGAACGCGAGGTAGCCGCTGGCGAAATCGTTGTGAGCATCCCTCCAAACCTTATAGCCACCAAGAATGTGGGCTGGGAGCCGCACCTACGCCGCTCTCTTCTCCCCCTCTCCCAGCCTTGGGAGAGGGGGCGGGGGGTGAGGGGCTTGCTCCACGGCTCTTGGGTCTGTCGAGGACGTGCGGCTGGGAGCCGCACCTACGCCGCGCTCTTCTCCCCCTCTCCCAGTCTTGGGAGAGGGGGCCGGGGGGTGAGGGGCTTTCCCCACGGCTCTTGGGTCTGTCGAGGACGTGCGGCTGAGAGCCGCACCTACGCCGCTCTCTTCTCCCCCTCTCCCAGCCTTGGGAGAGGGGGCCGGGGGTGAGGGCCTTGCTCCCCCTCTCCCAGCCTTGGGAGAGGGGGGCGGGGGGTGAGGGGCTTTCCCCACGGCTCTTGGGTCTGTCGAGGACGTGCGGCTGGGGGCCGCACCTACGCCGCTCTCTTCTCCCCCTCTCCCAGCCTTGGGAGAGGGGGTCGGGGGGTGAGGGCCCTTCTCCCCCTCCCCCAGCCTTGGGAGAGGGGGCCGGGGGGTGAGGGCCTTGCTCCCCCTCTCCCAGTCTTGGGAGAGGGGGCCGGGGGGTGAGGG
>OGCI01000117.1_pt1 | contig 99192 bp, 89 predicted proteins | sample 1570021 | NCBI WGS metagenome assembly OGCI01 (sample SAMN06264664, study PRJEB24512) | hot springs metagenome | isolation source: Hot spring water | place: South Africa: Tshipise | collected 2015-06-21
AAAAAAATATTTATTGTATTCATATTCGTTATAGTCTTGTTACAAGTAGCAGAATAGACAATTATCCTAATTATGCTTTTATTTATCCTTTATGCAACGAGTATCTCTCTGGTGAGAAAAAAATAACCCAATATATTCCTTACCTATTTACTTTAACAACACAAGCAGGTTTAGGATATCTTCTTGTAGAAAAAGGGAAAATACTATTTGCAAATGATACTGCGACAGAGTTTCTGGAATTACCTGAAAATACGAACAAAACATTTTTAATAAAAAATTTTTTCCCTAAAGTTCGATTGTCTTCTAACATAAATTCAAAAAATTACATAATATAAAATCCTATCTCAGTAATAACAAAAAGTGGCAAAAGAAAATGGATAAAATTATATCTCAAAAAAATAAAAATTAATTGTGGTTACATAACTAATATATACTTTTATGATATTACATCTGTAAAAGATGTGGAGGAACAATTAAGAATATTCAAATATATTGTTGACAACGCTGGAAATGAATTCTATCTATTGTACCCTGATGGAAGATTCGCTTATGTTAACGAGTCTGCTTCGAAGAGTCTTGGTTATGACTTACCAACATTTAGAAAACTCAGTGTCCCTGAAATTGATATTTTATATACAGCCGAGAAATTTAAAAAACATTTTAATGACCTTAAAAATGGATACGATAAACCTTTTTTTACAATTCATAAACATAAAGACGGTCATCTTGTTCAAAAAGAAATAAAATCAGTATATCTAAAAATAGGGGAAGGAAAAGAATTCATTTATGGTTTTGGTCAAGATATAACACAAAGAAAAAAATGGAGCAATTTTTAGAAAGAGAGCACCTATATTCCCGAATGATATTAAGTGTATCTAAAAAGATAGATAAAACATCTAATGAGATACTTTATGATTTTTTAAAAAATGCATTAGAACTTACAAATTGTTATGCAATTACATTATTTAGTGATGAAGTAGGAAAAAGTCTATTTGAAACAGATCTTATTGAACGACATAAAATCTCACTGTATAAAGAAGATATTGAAGGAGAAATAAAAGAAGTTATCGAAAAATTAGAAAATGAATATCTAAATAATCCAAATATAAAAAAGGTTCTATTCCCTATTACGGAAGAATTAATAATACAAAGTAAAAATAATAATAAAACAAAATTATCAATTATATATATACCCATAAAAGATAAAAACTTAATTCGAGATGTAATATTATTCTTTAGACTCGATAATAGTTTTGAGGAAGAAGAAGTTAATCAAATTCACTTTTTTTGCAACTCAATAGGGGATATCGTTAGAAGAATACAAACAGAAGAACACTTAAAAATTAGAGACAAAATATTAGAATCTGCTTCCAAATGTGCCTCAATACTTTATACATCACAACATTGGGAATATAACATAAAAGAAGTTTTGGAAATATTGGGAAATTCCATAAATGTTAGTAGAACTTACATATTTAGAAATAAAACACTGAAAAACGGGGAAATTTTAACAGATCAGTTATATGAATGGTCTGCTCCAGGAATTAAACCACAAATAGATAATATAACATTACAGTCTTTTAATTATATGAAAAATGGTTATAAACGATGGATTCACTTGTTATCCAATGGTAACCCTATTTTTGGTTGTGTGAAAAATTTTCCAGAATCAGAAGGAAAATTACTTTTTGAACAGGATATAGTTTCTATAGCGATAGTACCTATTTTTGTTTTTGGTGATTGGTGGGGATTAATAGGTTTCGATGATTGTATAAAAGAAAGACAATGGTCATCTGCAGAAATACATGCGTTAAAAATTGTAGCAGACATGATAGCCATAGCTATAGAAAGACAGTGTAAAGAAAATCTAATTAAAGAAAAAGAAAAAAAACTACAAGCAATAGAAAAATTGTCTTCTTTGGGAGTTATGGCAAGTGGTATAGCACATGAAGTCAATAATCCTTTAACTATAATTTCTCTGGCCACACAGTACTTGAGTAAGTATATTAATGAGGAAGAACACTCTATAAAAAATATTACTCCATTTATAAATAAAATACAGAAGAATATTATAAGAATAGAAAATTTAATAAAAGCATTAAAAATATTTTCAAGGCAAGAAACAAAACATAATCTTCAACCGTCCAATTTAGATAAAATTATTGAAGAGGCCATAGAACAAACTAAACAAAGAATAGAATTACAGAATATAAAGCTTATATATGAGAATGATAACAAGGATTTATTCGTAGAGGCAGTTCCTGCGTTGTTGACACAGGTTTTTGTAAACATATTAACAAACTCTGCGGATGCGGTAGAGGAGGTAAACTCTCCTGAAATATCAATAAAAGTTGTTCTAATAAACAGTAATATCAGAATTGAAATAGAAGATAATGGACACGGGATACCAAAAGAAATTCAAAACAAGATTCTTGAACCTTTTTTTACAACAAAAGAAGTAGGGAAGGGAACAGGGCTAGGTTTAAGTCTTTCAAAATCCATTATGGATATTCATGGGGGAACATTAGAGTTAGATAGGGACACAGAAAAGACAAGATTTATTGTTACAATGAGAAAATATGAGAGGACAAAAGATGCAGAATAATCAAAAAAAAATATTTATACTGGAAGATGAAGTAGATTTGAATGAAATGATAGCAATTGAATTAGATAGTAGGGGATATGAAACAAATACCTTTTATAATCCAAAAATTTTTATGAAGGCTTTTTCTGAAGTAAGCCCAGACCTTTTGATAACTGATATAAGATTACCAGAAATATCGGGAATAGAAATTGTAAAAATGGTAAAGGAAACGAATATTTTTACTCCACCAATCATAACAATCACAGCATATAATGATATTCCCGCTCAGACTTTATATCAGTTGGGAGTTGAATCCGTTATTTATAAACCTTTTCAATTAAATCTATTAACATCTACAATTCAAAGACTCTGCATTCCTGCAGAGGATAGATTACAATTAGGAATCGACCGGCAAGAACAATATTTAGGTTGGGTTCGAAAAATAGATGATAAAAAGACAGAGGATATAAATCTCGGCAGGGGAGGCTTTTCTTTTTCTATAGAGGAAAAAATAGGGAATGATGAGGTTATAGAATTCTCCCTTAAAATTAATAATCGACCCGAAATTATACTATCAGGATTAGGTATTGTTCGATGGAATATAATCAACTTACAAAACCATAAAGAAAGAATTGTAAATAAATACGGAGTGGAATTCGTTTATTTAGAAGATAAAAGTAAAGATTCTGTACTGGAGTTTGTATATAATAATAGGGTAATACCCTATATTCCTTTTTGAAAAAACGATAAGTGTATATAATTATAATAAATTAAAGAGAAGAAAGGACAAAATATGAAAAAGTATTTGAATACAGTTTTACTTACAGTGATAATCACTTCGACAATAATCTATAGTTCAGGATGTCAGACCTATGGTGAAGCAGCGGGATTAGGTGCTGCATTGGGGGGGGCAGCAGGTGCCATAATAGGACATCAATCGGGACATGCTCTTGAAGGAGCGGCTATAGGTGCTGTTCTTGGTGGGATAACGGGTTTAGTTGCTCATGATATAAAGGCACAAAAAGCAAAATCTGCACAGCAAACAACAGCCGAGTATAATTATCAGCCGAGTCAAGGTGAACGATTGGCTTTTGAAAGGGCAGAAGTTTTACCTAATGTAGTAACACCAGGGAATATGATTGAGGCAACAGTTCAATATGCTTTATTAGGAACAGGCTCAGGAACATCGGTAACAGAAACAAGGAGTTTACTAAGAGGAGAACAACTTATTGCAGATATTTCATCTTCAACTTTTAACAGAAATGATGGAACATGGGTCAGCAGTCAACAATTTAGACTTCCGCCTAACTTATCTCCTGGACAATATACAGTATTATTTCGAGTTTCGACTAAACTATCCTCAATTTCAGGCAAGGCCACATTTGTTGTAGACTAAAAAATGATTAAAAAAAGTATATTTACTTTTATTTTCTTCATAGTTTTATTAGGCAATTCTTTTATGATATTTGCAGAAGTATATGCAGGAATATCTAAAGTTACAATTAATCCAATAAAACATGGATTAAAAGTCCAATTAGGTGGTTATGGAGAAAGGCAGGGGAAACCTGCATTAGGTACTCACGATGAAACTTGGGCCAAAATATTAACATTAAAAAATGAAGGGAAATATTTGTTTTTAATAACATTAGATATCTGTCATGTCCCCTGGAGTTTGGTAGAACATACTGTAAAAAAGACCCACCTACCTTTTATCAATAACGATAATATTGTAATAATGGCAAGCCATACACACGCAGGTCTTGAGGGAATGTCCTTGGACGAAAGAAACATAGTTAATAATCCCAATATAGGCATTTTTGATGCACAAGTTCTTGAGTATATATCATCACAACTGTCAAAAGGGATACAAGAATCTGCAAGAAATCTTTTCCCTGTTACCTTTTCCTCGGGAAGAATTGAAACAAAGGGATTTAATAAAAATAGAAGAGATGAAAATCTACCTACAGACCCATATCTCAGTGTATTAAGATTTGACAAAGACAATAAACCATGGGTTGTATTTGTTAATTTTACTGCACATGAAACCATAATGACACCCAATGAGATGCTTCTATCCGCAGGTTATCCAGGAATAATTCAAAGAACTGTAGAGATATTTTATCCCGGCGTAACTTGTATGTTCTCAAATGGTGCCGAGGGAGATGTTGCTCCAGCGGGTTATCAGGGTTCTTCCTCATGGGAATCAATGGAGAACTATGGACTTAGTTTAGCAAGAATTGTCATAGATATTATAAAAGATTTAAAACCCGAACCCATAAAAATATTCAAACATAATGTTTTATGGAAAGATTTACCTGGAAAGCAGGTAGCCCCTGACTTCTTCAAAATCGCTGGTGATGAATATAATGTCTCAGAAGAAATTGTAAATGCTATGATAAACCAACTTTTTCCATCAAAAGCATCTTTCCATCTAATTCAAATTAATGATTGTGGAATAGTTACATTTCCAGGGGAACCTATTACCGAAATAGGTATGAATGTAAAACAGAAACTAATAAATCATGGAATAAAGACACCTATTGTTACCTCTCTTACAAATGACTTAATAGGGTATATTCTAACTGAAAAAGAGTATAACAAAAGCGGATATGAGGTAACAGCCTCTTTTTATGGACCTGAATTATGTAAAATAATCCTCTCAACAATAGACGAACTAATTCAGAATAGTAGTAGTAAATAAGAATGTTCATCCATGTGTTCGCACAAATTCTTTCATAAATTGTGCTAATGCTTCACAACCTTCATAAGGCATTGCATTATATATTGATGCTCGACAACCGCCTACAGAACGGTGCCCTTTTAACTCTGTTAAGCCTTCTGCACTTGCCTTAGAAATAAATTCTTTTTCGAGTGTTTCATCCGGAAGACGAAAAGTAATATTCATTCTCGAACGACTATTTTTTTGGGCATGTCCTATATAAAAGCCGTTGTTTTCATCGATAACTTTATATAACAGTTCCGATTTCTTTTTATTTAATTCTTCTATTTTATACAATCCACCTATATCTTCATATAACCATTTTACAACCAGACCAACAATATAAATACTCCAGGTAGAGGGTGTGTTATAAAGGGAATTGTTCTCCACCATCAAACGGTAGTCCAGAAGTGATGGGAGTTTTTCCGGTACAAGGGATAATAAATCTTCGCGAATTATAACCACAGCAATTCCTGAAGGACCAACATTCTTCTGGGCACCCGCGTATAATAAAGCATACTTTGTTATATCGATAGGTCGGGAAAGAAAATCAGAAGAAGCATCACAGAACAATAACTTATCACCAATATCCGGCTCATTAAAAAACTCAATTCCTTGAATAGTTTCGTTAGAAGTAAAATGCACATATTTCGCTTCATCTGAGATTTTTAACTCAGAAGAATCAGGCATACGAACATAATTTTCACTCTTTCCAGACCATATTTCTCGAACGGTTCCATGTTTTTTCCCTTCACTCATGGCTTTCGATGCCCATGAGCCTGTGTTAATATAGTCAGCAGAAGCACCATTTAAAAAATTTATTGCTAACATTGAAAACTGCATAGTTGCACCGCCAGGTGTAAAAATAATTTTATAATTATCCGACATATTCAATAATTTTTTTATGTAATTTTTGGCATTTTCTATAATCTCATCAAATATCTTTGAACGATGACTTATTTCCATAACCGAAGCACCTGCTCCCGGATAGGCCAACAATTCTTGTTGTGCCTTTAATAAAACAGGTTCTGGCAACATTGATGGACCCGAAGAAAAATTAAAAACACGACCTTCCAGCATAATAAACTCCTGTAAAATTAAAAATGAATTGATTATAGAGATTTTTGTAAAATGGAGTCCAAGTATATAATTCCGATAATTATATCACAAAAAGTAAAGAGGTTTAAACTTTTAAAAAAAATGGAAGAATTAGAACAATATAAGCGAGAATCAGTTCCTTACTCACCTCAAGAACCTTATTACAAAGGGCAGGATATAAACTCTTTGAATAAGATAAAAAGAAATCCTATTCATGTCGTCCTGGATAATTTAAGAAGTGCTTATAATGTAGGATCTATTTTTCGAACGGCAGATGCAGGGGCTGTTGAACATATATATTTATGTGGCATGTCAGCACATCCCCCACATAAAAAAATAGAAAAAACCGCATTAGGTGCTCACGAATATATACCATGGAGTTATTATGAAAAAACAAAAGACTGTGTGACAGATTTAAAAAAGAAATCTATACCAATTATAGCCATAGAAATAACAGATACATCAAAGCCCTGTATTGACTATATCTGGCCATCACCTGTGGCAGTTGTATTCGGGAACGAAGTTATGGGGATACAAGAAAGAATACTAAAAATCGCTGATGCTATTATTCACATCCCTATGTACGGTTATAAGAACACAATTAATGTAGCCACAAGTTTTGGCATCATTCTTTACGACATACTTTACAAGTGGAAAAAGTTAAATCAGCAACGATTTAACTTTTTGTCCTTTTAATTTTTATTTTTTTGCCCGCCTTAAAAGATTCATATGCAAACACAGTTACTTCCACAGAACGCAAACCATCAAGGCCTTTCGACATGGGGTCTCGTTTTTCTTGTATGGACATGACGAAATCTTGAATTAACCAAAAATCAGGATTATCACCCCAAAAACCCCACTCCGTTTTCATAACAAAATCACTGTATATATTTAATTTTTGGTTGAAAGCATCTACATACAATACCCCTTTTGTCCCTATAAATTCCATAGTCACATCACCCCATGTCGGGAAACTTTTCGGTCGATTCCAACTTGCAATATGGGATACCTGTATCCCTCCTTCCATTTCTAACTGTAAACAGCCCATATCATCCGTTTCCAGTATTCCTTTATGTAGTTGGTTTCCCAGTTCACAATAGACACTTTCAAATTCTCTACCTAACATCCACCTCAAAATATCCGCGACATGGACAGTATGGTCCATTACAGCACCACCCCCTGATAATTTAACATTTCCGAACCATCCACCCGGATATGAACCATTATTCGTACATGCAATAGAAAGAATATCTCCTAATTTCCCCGCATTTATATATTCTTTTGCTTTCAAAAGAGGTGTCAAAAATTTACAAGGAAATGCGACACCTAAACCTACTCCTATCTTTTTACAGGTATTAATCATAAACACGGCATCTTCAATTGTTGTAGCCAATGGTTTTTCACAAAGTATCCATTTGTTAGCTTGTGCAGATTTTATGACCATTGGTTTATGATTTACATTTTCGGATGTTATGATTACCCCATCTATAGGTAAATTCAAGAATTCATCTAAATCTTCTATAAATTGAGTATTATACCGTTTACTTGCTTCTCGGCCTCTATCTTTATCATCATCCCAAATAGCCGTTAATTCCACATCAGGAATTAAACTTACACAGTGGGCATAACTATATGCATGTAAATGAGCAAAACTCATAATCCCGAGTTTAATCATTTTATTTCCTCCTTTATAAAGTCACAGGTTGTTTTACTTTTGCGGAATGTAAACAAGCACTAACAATCTCTACTGCTTTTAATGCATCATACATAGACACTCTTGGTTCTTGGCCATTATTTATCCAGTTTATAAAATCCTCCCATTCCCTTTGGTAAGGACTTTTCAACACAGGACTTTCAGGAACAATTGTTCCAGTAACATCTTTCTTCTCCCTTAATTGTAGTTCCAATGGACTTTCCATGTTATCGTAATACATTAGACCATCACTACCACATACTTCGACTTTAACACGGAATCCCGATGGATGTGCCCATGTCCCTATAACCAAAGCCAGAACTCCATTTTTCATTCGAACTGTTACTTGAGAATAATCCAGTGGAGCACATTTCCTTTCTATTAGATTTTGGCAAAATACAGTTTTCACTTCACCAAAAACATATCTTAACCAGTCGATATCATGTATCATACAATCAAATGTAACGCCTCCACTCATTGAAAAATCACGGAACCAACTCTTCTTCCCTTGTGGAGGCATACCACCACGGTACATTTTGATAAATCCCACCTCTCCAATTTTACCGGATTTAATCAGTTCATGAATAGCCTCAAACTCATGGAAATAACGGACAACATGTCCTACAAAAATCTTCACATTTGTTTTTTCTGCTTTTTGAATAATTTTTTTACATTCCTCGACAGTTCTGCAGAAAGGCTTTTCACAAAAAATATATTTTCTTTTTTTTACAGACATATCAAGCATAGGGAAATGCAAAGGGGTCGGTGTTGTAATTGCTACAATATCCACATTTTTATTAGATACAACATCTTCCCAATTCTTAACAAACTTTGCTTTAAATTCTTTTGCTAATGATTTACCGTTTTTAATATTAACATCAGAACACAAGATCACTTTGAGCCCGCTTTTCTCAGCCATTTCCGCATGCAACCGACCCATTGTCCCACAACCAAGAATTCCTACATTCATAATATTTCTCCTCAATGTTAAAAAAATGGCGGAGGGTGGGGGACTCGAACCCCCAAGCCCGAAGGCGCCGGTTTTCAAGACCGGTGGATTACCAATTATCCTAACCCTCCACTTATATATATTATATTTATGTAATATATAAACAATAAATATTTCAACACAAAAGATAAGGTTTTAATTATATAAAAGGTTTTAGTAATTCATCAAAAAGGAATTGCAAATCCTCTTCTTTAATATTGCTATACCAGATACCTTCAGGGTAGACCAAAATATTAGGGCCTTGTTCACATTTCCCCATACAACCTAATTTAGAAACGCGAATGTATTCTTTTAGGTTTCTTTCACGAACAATCTGTTTCAGTTTAGCCACAATTTCTTCACTTTTTTTTGCACCACAACAAGGTTTTGATGGGTCTTCTTTTTTATTTATACATACGAAGATTATTTTTCTATAGGGTACAGGTTGCTTTAGCATACTCTATTCCTTACTTTTCATAATATATTATAATACAAATACAATACTATTGAAAAGTGTTTGTAAGTAACAGGGGATAAGAAATATGAAAGCAATGGTCTTAAGAAAACAAGGACTCATAGATATTTTTCCATTAAATATGGAAGAATGGGAAATCCCTGAACCGTCAGAAGAAGAATTGTTAGTTCGTGTAAGTTGTTGTGCCATTTGTCGAACAGATTTACACATTATAGAAGGTGAATTACCTCCCAAAAGGTTACCTATAATACCTGGACATCAAATAGTAGGTGTTGTAGAAAAGGTAGGAGGAAAATGTAAGAAATTTAACAAAGGTGATAAGGTTGGAATTGCATGGTTAAGAAAAACTTGTGAGAATTGTTTGTTCTGTAATACAGGTAAAGAAAATTTATGTGAAAACAGTATCTATACAGGTTACCATGAAAATGGTGGATATGCAGAGTATACGCTTATCGATGAAGAATATGCTTATATGCTTCCTAAAAATATAGACGAGGTTAGGGTAGCACCTTTGCTTTGTGCTGGTATAATCGGTTATCGAGCGTGGAAAAAAACTGAAATAATAAAGGGGCAAGTAGTTGCTCTTTATGGATTTGGTGCCTCTGCTCATATTATTTTACAGATTGCAAAAGCAAAGGAAACCTATGTATATGTGGTCAGTCAAAACGAAAGACACCAACAATTAGCAAAAGAATTAGGTGCTGATTGGGTCGGTAATACTCCATCAAAAATGCCTGAATTACCAGATGCATCCATTATATTTGCACCTAATGGAAGTCTGATTCCTCCTGCATTGCAATATTTGAAGAAAGGAGGAAAACTTATTTTAGCAGGTATTTATATGTCAGATACTCCACCTCTTGAATATGAAAAACATCTATTTTATGAAAAGCAAATTCTTTCTGTATCTGCAAATACAAGAAGTGATGGGCAAGAGTTATTTAAAGAAATTAATAACATGCAAGTTAATATACATGTAAATAAAGCGTCATTAAAAGATACAAATCATCTATTACAAAAATTAAAAAAGGGAGTGTTTATTGGAAGTGGTGTAGTTGTAATTGATTAAAATTATGAATAAAATAAAAATATAATAACTTGCATTTATAAAATATAAACAAGGATAGAAAAATGAGTAAGAAAATATACCAATTTTTAGCATTTGATTTAGGTGCCGAAAGTGGAAGAGCCGTTTTAGGAACATTAAAAGACCATAAGATAGAATTACAGGTAGTCCATCGATTCCGAACTGAAGGTCTAATCATGTTAGGAGTTCGTCAATGGGATTTGGCACGAATTTATGAAGAAATGTGTTTCGCACTACGAAAATGTGCAAAAGAATACACTTCTGACTTAGATGGTATTGGCGTAGATACCTGGGGAGTTGACTTCGGATTAATAGCAGAAAACGGTCATATAATAGCAAATCCTGTCCACTATAGAGATAAAAGAACACAAAATATGATGGAATATGCCTTTTCTATTGTAGACAAGGAAGATATATATAAAATTACGGGGATACAATTTTTACCCTTCAACACACTTTTTCAAATATTAAGTATGATAAAAACAAAATCACCTTTTCTAAAAATAGCCGATTCTTTACTCTTAATGGGAGATTTATTCGGTTATTTATTAAGCGGTGTTCGTTCTTGTGAATACACAAATGCCTCTACTACACAAATGTTAGATGCGAAACAAAGAAATTGGAGTAAAGAATTAATAAAGAAGTTTGAAATTCCCGAAAGTATATTAGAAGAAATTGTCCAACCGGGAACAATATTAGGAGGTTTATTACCGGAAATAGCACATTATACAGGGATTTCACCAGAAACACCCGTTATTGCTCCTGCTACACATGATACAGCATGTGCCGTCTCTGCAATTCCTATTACAGACACCACAGAGCCTTGGGCATATCTTTCCAGTGGGACATGGTCATTGTTAGGAACCGAACTTAATGAGCCAAATATTACAACTGAAGGTATGGAAGCAGGGTTTACAAATGAAGGAGGTGTTGGAAACAAAATTCGATATTTGAAAAATATTTTTGGTTTATGGCTCGTTCAGGAGTGTAAAAGAATATGGGAAAGAGAAGGCCTTCAACTCTCATATGAACAATTGACAAAAGAAGCAGAAGAAGCAGAACCTTTTAAGGCTCTTATCCCGGTAAATGAACCCAGGCTATTAGCTCCCGATAATATGCCAAAAGTTATTCAAACAATATGTGAAGAATTAGGATTTAAAATTCCAAAAACTAAGGGAGAAATTGTACGATGTGCCCTTGAGAGTTTAGCATTAAACTACCGGCAAACAATTAAGTCTCTGAATAAATTGTTAAATTGTAAAATAAAAAAACTTCATATTGTAGGTGGAGGTGTTCAGAATAAATTGCTTTGCCAGATGACTTCTGATGCTTGTAACATTCCTGTAATTGCAGGTCCCATTGAAGCAACGGTATTGGGAAATATTGGTGTTCAAGCATTAGCAGTAGGTGCCATAAAAAAACCTCAGGAGATACGAGAGGTTATTGCAAATTCGTTTATACTCGACAATTATAAGCCGATTAACCCATCTCCCTGGGATAAATGGGACTTATAAACAATAAGAGATGCAATATCAAAAATATAAAATACTATTTATAATTATAAGTGGGGTATTCTGTTTTTCATGCTCTTCTTATAAAACAGTAAATACAGATGAATTATTCGTAGGAAATGGGGCAGAGGTACAAGATTTGGACCCTGCTACCGTTTCTGGCGTAACAGAACACCGTATTTTAAGTGCTCTTTTTGAAGGTTTAACCTCCCTTGACCCAGAGACATTAGAACCAATACCAGCAGTGGCTGAAAGATGGGAAGTTTCAGATGATAAAAGATTCTACACATTTTTTATTAGAAGAAATGCATATTGGTCAAATGGCGAACCTGTTACAGCCAAAGACTTTATTAATTCTTGGGAAAGAATATTATCTCCTAAATTATCATCTGAATATTCATATCTACTTTTCTGTATTAAAAATGCAAAGGATTTTTTTGAAGGACGAATAGAGAATTTTTCTGATGTTGGGGCAATAGCAATAGATGAACACACTTTGAGAGTAGAATTAGAATACCCCACCGCATATTTTCTAAAAATGCAAGTACACAACATTTGGTATCCTATTCATAGAAAAACGATAGAAAAATATGGGAGGTTTGATGAAAGAAATAACCCATGGACACATACAGGGAATCATGTAAGCAATGGACCTTATCAGTTAGAAGAATGGATACCCAACAAAATAATAAGAGTAAGAAAAAACCCCTATTATTGGAATAAAGACAGTGTTGCTATTGAAAATATTTCCTTTTATCCTATAGATAATCAAATGACGGAGGAACGACTTTTCCGAATAGGTTATTTAGATTTGACAAATACAATTCCATTAAGAAAATTAGAATATTACAAAATTAAACAACCGCAATCTCTTGTCCTACATCCATATATCGGTGTATATTACTATCGCATAAATGTCAAAAATCCAATATTTAGTAATCCTTCGATAAGGAAATCTCTTGCTTATTCTATAGATCGAAAACAAATTGTAGAATACATTTTGAAAGGTGGAGAACAGCCTGCATTATATTATGTTCCAAATGGGATAGGGAAATATAAGTCGCCACAAAAGATTATCTATGACCCTGTATATGCAAAACAATTACTTAACGAAGCAGGTTATATTGACGGGAAAAACTTTCCAACAATAGAGATTTTATTTAACACTTCCGAAGCACATAAACTTATTGCGGAGGCCATTCAAAGAATGTGGAAAAAACACCTTAATATTGATGTAAAATTACTGAACCAGGATTGGAAAGTTTATCTCTCTTCTATGAATCAATTGGATTATCAGATTGCCCGTTCTGCATGGATAGCAGACTTCCTTGACCCAATAAATTTTCTTGAGTGCTTTTTAAGTTACAGCGGAAATAATAGAACGGGTTGGGAAAACAAACAATATGATAAACTTGTAGAACAAGCCTATAGGGAATCTAATGAAGATAAGAGAAATGAACTGCTATTTCAAGCAGAAGAAATTCTATTAGAAGAATTACCTATTATCCCGATATATTTCTATACATGGAAGATTTTGGTTTCATCAAGAGTAGAAAATTTTTATCCTAATGTTCTGGGTTATATTCGATGGCAAGAATTAAAATTAAAGGAGATAACTGAGAATAGCGTTCAATGAAAAAATATATTATTAGAAAATTGTTCCTATTTATACCTATTTTATTAGCAATAATTACATTAACTTTCTTCATGGTCCGTTTAGCCCCGGGAGGACCATTTGATAGGGACAAAAATGTTCCTGAAGAAGTACAACGAAATTTGGAAGAATACTATCATCTCGATGAATCTTTATTAAAACAATATTTCCGTTATTTATACGGGGTAATTCAATTCGACTTTGGACCATCTTTTCGAAAACCGAGTTATACAATTAGAGAATGGATATTTATGAGGATTCCTATATCATTTGAATTAGGAATTTACAGTTTAATTTTTGCTCTTTTTGTTGGTTGCACTTGCGGAGTTGTATCTGCATTTTATCAAAATACATGGATAGATACATGTTTGACTTCTTTTGCTGTTCTGGGAATATGTATTCCTTCATTCGTAATTGGTCCCATATTAGTTCTTGTATTTGCATTACATTGGGAAATCTTACCTGTAGCCGGATGGGACTTTCCCCAACAAAAAATTTTACCCTCTATATCATTAGGTTTCATATATTCTGCATACATTACTCGAATTATACGTTCAAGCATAATTGAGGTATTAAAAAAAGATTATATTAGAACTGCTATATCAAAAGGGGCTTCTGTAAGAAGGGTAATCTTAATTCATACATTAAAAGGGGCCTTACAACCTCTGGTAACATTTTTAGGTCCTGCTACAGCAGGTCTTCTTACAGGCTCTTTTATAGTCGAGACTATCTTTCAGATTCCGGGTTTAGGCAGAGAATTTGTAGAGGCAACTTTTAATCGGGATTATACAATGATAATAGGCATAGTCTTTGTCTATGCCTTATTAATTCTTTTATTAAATTTAATTGTAGACATTATTCAGGGTTATCTTGACCCAAGAATTTCATACGAATAAATATGAGAACGAATATATCGGTCAAATTTCATCATATATTACCAGAATTGGATAAGAAAGGGAAATGGGCTTTATTTCTCCTTCTTTTTATTATCCTATCATCTTTTATTGTTCCTGTATTCCTGAATGTAACCTATGATGAGCAAAATCTGGAATTAGGTGCAGTAAAACCATCTTCAAAACATTGGTTTGGAACAGATTTATTAGGAAGAGATTTATTTATAAGAACTCTCTATGGTATAAAAATATCTTTCTGGGTAGGATTATGTGCAACAGCAGTAGCCTTGCTAATTGGCGTTAGTTACGGGTCCATTTCAGGTTATATTGGTGGTTGGGTTGATACATGGATGATGTATATAGTAGATATTCTTTATACAATGCCCTTTACTATGTTTGTAATTATTTTGATGACATTCTTTGGTAGGAATTTCTACCTGCTTTTCATAGCAATTGGAGCGGTTGAATGGCTTACGATGGCTCGGATTGTTCGGGGAAAAGTTTTATCTATAAAACAGCAGGAATATATTTATTCTGCAAAAGCACTTGGGTTTTCAAATACACATATTTTATTTAGACATATTATTCCCAACCTTCTAAATATCGTTGTTGTTTATACAACATTAACAATTCCACAAGTAATCCTTTTAGAGGCATTTTTGAGTTTTCTTGGTTTAGGCGTACAACCTCCTATGTGTTCCCTGGGTGTTCTAATTCGTGAAGGTGTGGAAGTAATGGAAGAATATCCCTGGTTAATAATTTTTCCCGGGGCAATTTTTGTTTTAACCCTTCTTTTACTTAATGTTTTGGGGGACAGTTTTCAGGAAATAAGTAATGAGAAGATAGGATAATTCTTCCTTCAAAATATAGGATTCTTTGTTATAATTATGTATAGTAAATACAAGTTTATTGACAATGGTTAATAATGTCTTGAATATACATATAATTAACAATCCATTAACATTTTATAGATTAGACCCTGGAGAACCGGGTATTGCACCTCCAACTCCTGCTTCACATAGTGCTTTTACTGTTTTTTCACAAGAAGCACGAAATAGACAAAGATTGAAAGCAGAGGCGTTAATGGAAGGAAAAGAAGTGATATTTTTAAATACAGAGTACAAATTAAGAAAAAATGGGTCGTTTCTTACAATGGTTGGAGGAACCACAACCATTGTAACACGAGAAAAGGAAATAGATAAAAAAAAGGATTCAAACACTTCTACGAAAGAAGATAATAAAATAAATTCGCTCTCAGATAAAGAAGGTAATACATTAGATATTAAAGAAAACTTATTAAAAATAGAACGAAAGAAACTAAAATTAAAATTGAAAACTGCAGAGGAAAACGAGAAAAAAATTATTGAAAAACGCTTGCAAGAAATTGAAATCGAATTAAAAAAAATTGAAAGATTAAAACAGAGAGAGGATAAGGAACAAGGTAATTCTTTATATACAAATGCTTTACAAGGTTTAATAAACTCATTAGATAACCCTGCTGGACTTATATTAGATTTAATGATTTAATTTTATGAATTATGTATCAATCATGTGTAGACAAAATAAAAGCAGAAATTATTACATCTCAACTTAAAATCTCTTGGTCTGTAATAACAGGAAACCTTGAATCAATTATTACTTTACCTGAAAATTTTGAGTGGGTTGGTAAAAGTAGTATTAACATATGTTTTCAGAAACAAAATAATGAAAAGATTCCATTTGAGATTTCCGATTTGGACTTTTCTGAATATTATGATGAAAAATCCTTTGGTATATTACAGACAGTATATTTGAATCAAAACCGTTTAAAGATTCTGTATTATGGTCTTAAAGAAATCCCTGTTATCTTTATTAAATTTGATTTGCTGATAAATATAAAACTACCTGAATATGTAAACTTCATTCCATTTTGTTTTAACATAAATAAAAAAATTAATAGCTTTGAAATAAAACAGATAGAAACTAATGATAAAGAACTATCATATATTATAACGGATACAGGAAATGGTCTACTGTTTTATGTAGAAAGAGGAGGCAATATTAAAAAGGTGTTTACAAATAATAATGAAATTCAAAATATTTATATCGAGTATAGTAAAAATGAATATTTTAATTCTAAATCGAATATTAAATTACCTAAAATGTACATCTGTCCTTTTAACATAGCACTTCAAAATGATGTTAAGACATTACATTATAAGATAATAGACGCACATAGTAAATATGAAAAATGGGCTATTGAAAAAATATAAAAATGGAAAATACATTAATAGAGGTAGAAATAGATAAAATAGTTAATGGGGGATATGGATTAGGGAGATTAAATGGTCTGGTTCATTTAGTTCCTTTTGCATATCCAGGTGATGTAGTTCTTATAAAACCCTTCCAAAGACAAAAGAATCTTGTTTGGGGATATATTGAGAAAATGATAAAATCTTCTCCTAATAGACAAAATCCATTATGTACTCAAATGGGTAGTTGTGGTGGTTGTATGTGGGGAATGCTGGATTATAAAAAACAAATAGAATATAAAAAACAATTAATAGAAGAAAATATACTAAGTATTAAAGAGAATGAAAAGTTAAATATAGAAATTTTATATGATGTCACTAATTTGTATCATTATAGGACAAGAGTCATATATCACGGAGATGGGAAAACTTTAGGTTTTTATAAATTTCATTCCAGGAAAATAATGGATGTTTCAAAGTGTATAATTACCCACAAAAAAATAGAAAATATTAGAAATAAATTAATAAACAAAAATATAAATAAAAATGTATATATAACAATAAATCCTGATGCATACGAATTTTTAATATATCCAACAAATATACATAAATATATATCAAATAAAGATAATTGCAAAAAAAATAACACAAATAACAGTAAATATCAGGATTTTTTTATATATGATAATGTACCGATTGTTAACGGTTGTTTTTCACAAAATAGCCTTATCTTAAACAAAATGCTTAGAAGTAAAGTAAAAGAATTATTACAAAACGATGAAAAAATATTAGATTTATACTGTGGTAGTGGCAATTTTACAGTTGATTTAGATAAAAAGAAAAATGTAGTAGGGATAGACATAGACCAAAATGCAATAAAAAAAGCGAAAGAATGTTCTAATTTTTCATATATATCAGGAAATGAAGATAAAATGTGTAAATATTTGATAAAAGAAAACTGGGATACCGTTATACTTGACCCACCAAGAACAGGCGCAAAAAAGATCATTCCTTATTTGACGCAAACAAAAACAAAAAAAATTATTTACATTTCATGTGATCCAGTAACAATGTGCAGAGATGCAAAAGTACTCATACAAAAAGGTTGGGATTTACAAAAAGTAATTGGTATAGACATGTTCCCCCATACTCCACATATAGAGAGCATTATGGTTTTGATAAAATAAAAATTATTCTAATATAAACTATTGTGGGGGATTGTTTGGAGGCGTTGTATTCTTTAATGATACAAATATCTTGTCATATTTGTATGTAATTTGTATGTTAGGACATGTAGTTGCAAAATCTGTTTGTAAAAATTTATAAAGAGATGTACCTGCAGGAATCTCAAAACTTTTTTTTCTTTCTTCCAGGGGAATAGTCCTTATTGATTCATCTATTTCAAGTTTTACACCTATCTTTTGTGTTAATTCACCAAGAATTTTTAACAAACCCTCATCTTTATATGTAATAACAGTATCCGATAAAGGTGTTCTCATTTTTTGGTTGAATTCTTGCGACAATTCCTCCCCCGGGATTATTTTATCATCTTCATGTTGTAGAGATGAGAGAATCTCTTTTTGCCTTTTTTCTCTTAACGGGTCGATATTGTCGTATTCAATAGATTTAATTAGTCGCCTGGGCAATAATAATGGTTCGACATTTTCGCTAACTTGTATCTCTATTTTATCCGGTAGTTCACGGAGTACCTGAACACCGATCATCTTTTTCCCCGATTTAAAATAAACAATATCCCCTGGAATTATGGGTTCATTTTCAGATTGTGCCTGGTCATTTTCGGTCTGTTCCGTTGTTGGTGAATGTGATGGTTCTGTTGCGGAATTATCTTCAGAACTTTCTTGTTGACCATATAAATAAAAAGATGTTGCAAAAGAGAAAAAAATTAAAAATAACACCTTTAATACATGACTTACCATACATAAAAGTCCTTATGTCATTAAATTCATTGAATATATTTTATATTTAAGAATTATATATTGTCAACAGTGTTATTTCTTTTTTTTGAGTGTATAATTATATAAAAGGAAAATTAAAGATATGTTGAAGGTGTTGATCGCAAGTAATAATATTCAGGTAGAACCTATTATAAATGAATTAGAGGCATTGGGACATGAAGTAACTCTCATTCATAGTATAGAATTTGCAAAAGAAGAGATATTCCAAAAAAATTACGATATCATCTTTATAGATTATAAAGAATCCCAAAAATTATCCGAAAAAGAAGTATTTGAAATAAGATATTTTTCTCATGTTCCCTATGAATTACCTATTTATATATTAACAGAAAATGAAAAAAGTAAAATAGATATAGGAAAAAGGCTAATCTATTCAGGTGTGTTCCCCTATAACCACAGTTTGAACATGATAAATGAATTTATAACAAGTATTCACCCATTGAACACAAAATACTAACATTATCAAAAAGAATAGCCTATTCCTAAACCTAATATATTTATTCCCTCATTCTCCTCCTTTATATTTGCATTAGATATATGTCCAAATTTTAACAGCATATCCCAATGAGAACAGAATTGATAACCCAAACCTATGGAGGAATAAAAATTAATATTGGAAGTATTTCCCTCGAATTTATTTTCATGTAAAAGAATGACTTCGTGTATTTCAGTAAAAAAACCTTTTTCCTGATTATGTCTGAAGTAAATTCTTAAAGCACCGCCAACTCCCAGTCCAATAAGGTTATCTATATTTCCTTCCTGAATATAACCAAATACAGGGAGTAACCTTAAAGATAAAGTTGTTCTAGGTGAAAGTTCTTTCCCAATATCAAATGAAGAAGATAATAAAATTCCATCAGTATCTTTTCCTTCGTGACCAACCCTGAATGATGGACTTATTTCCAATCTTAGTTTTGTTTTGCAAATGTTTGTTTCACATATTTCATTTTCATCAGAAAAAACATATTGTGAAAAGAACAATACAAGTATTAAAGTAATAAAATTTTTTGACTGTAAATAAATTATTATTTTCATAAGAATACCTTTAAAATAATTGTTTAGATTTAATATATCATAATTACCAATAATGTCAACAATAAAATTCAAGTTTTTGAGAACCATTTTTTGACTATTTTACTAAATAATAGGGGATTCTCTTGAGGGATAAAATGCCCTGTTACTGGAACTTTGATTAAATAAGAACCCTTAATTTGATTCATCTGATAGATAGACAAAGGTAAAAGTTCACTATTTTCACCATATACGAGAAGAACAGGAAGATTGATTTTGTGCAATTTTTCAAACCAACCGACTGGGTTCCCATATAAATATTGGTATGATTCTATTTCTGGTGTGCATTTTAAACAATATTTACCATCACTATTTAAAGCAAATCCATGTTTTTTATATATTTCCCACGACTTCTTTTCCCAATTTTTATATGGAGGCTTAACTCGTAAAACTCTTTCTATTTCTTCTTCCGAAAGAAAAATTCCTTGTCTTTTTTTTGCAATTTCTGACATTTTTTCTTTACGAAAATCATATGTTTTAGGACCTAAAATAGGTTCAACAAGGACAATTTTTTCCCAATTAAAATATTTGCTTGTTTCAATAATTGCTTGAGATAGACAAGCAGAACCAAAGGAATGTCCTACTCCAAAAATACGATTTTTTTTTGTTTTTGTCTTTATGTATTCTATAACAGTAATTAAATCGGATAAATGTATGTTCCAATCATAATGTTTGAAATCCAGTGGTTTAGAAGAGTTTCCATGTCCTCTGGCGTCATACGCAAAACAATGAAATTCTTCTTTCAATGGGTGAATAGTACTTTGCCATAGTCTTCCACATCCACCAGTAAAATGACAAAAAATTACAGGTTCTCCTTTGCCACCAAAATCAAGTAATGATAGTCTTAAAGACGAATTAATTGATATAAAAAATTGTTTCATAATTATTGAGAGTTTTATTTTTTTATTTATTTTTATTATATGAAATAGAATAAAAGAAGGGATACTTTACATGAAAAACAATAGAATTACACGCAGGTTTTTTATAGGTAGTGGATTAGTTGGAACATTTTCTCTTTTGAATATAAAGAAATCATGGGCAAGAAGAGAAGAACTTAAAATACCTGTAGGAATGCAAAAATCAGAAACAGTTAAAGATGATTCTTATATCTTAAAGATTCATGGAAATCCTAAATCTATCCAATTACTGCAGGTAACGGATATCCACTTTAACCCATATCGCCGGGATAAAAAGATAGATGATACAACAAAAGATATAGTAAAAAAACTACTTGATATTACACAGCCTCATTTATTATCTGTGACTGGTGATGTATGGAATGAAAATGCTTTTGGTAGAGGATTAATGTATTTAGAGCAGGCAGTGGAATTCTTTGGCTCTCTTAGTATTCCATGGTTTTATACATGGGGGAACCATGATATATTAGGAGATTACTCAAAAGGACATGATTTATTGGCGTCTGCCAAAAACTCTATGTATCGTGGGGGAATCAATATGGGGAATTATCAAGTGATTGTAGAAAATGAATCCAATCAGAAACTGTGGAGATTTGTTTGTTTAAATACCAATAATTACGGTTTGATGGAAGAACAAAGAAAATGGTTGGAACTATGGAGTAGTAAAAATATAAATATAAGTATACCAACATTTATGGCCTGTCATATCCCTGTGTATCAATATCATACTATCTGGGAGAATAAAATAGCCTCAGGAGTAAAGTTTGAAAAAGTTTGTTTTGAAAAAGAACAAGGAGAATCACTGGCATATATAAAGAAAATTCCGGGACTTAAAGCGTGTATTTGTGGGCATGACCATGTAAATGACTACTCAGGCGTTATTGAAGGAGTAGACTTAATTTACGGTAGGGCTACCGGGAAAGGAGGGTATGGTTCAGATTATGTACCTAAAGGTGGAAAACTCTACTCGCTATATCCATCTACAGGTGAATATGAATGGGTCTCTGTAACACCTAACAACAAAAGATGGTATCCAACAAAAGGAACACAGATAGAGAAAAAAGAAGAACTACCCTGGTTAAATGAACTTGAAGAAAAATAATTGATTTAGACTCCACTACTATTATTATGAGGACTGAGGATTATTGATAACGATAACAGGATGGGCTACAATTCCTTTGTCTGTTTCACGAACAAGAAATTCAACCTCCTGTCCAACACACAAATCCTGGTAATTATGATTTCTTAATGCGGAGTAATGAAAAAAAACATTATCGGGGAAATCAGGAGATGAAATAAACCCGTATCCCTCCTTCAAAGAATGTATTCTTCCTTTAATATAGGATTTTACATGATTATTTTGTGTTTCTTCTTTTAATTCAGAAAAGAGACTTAAAATTTCAGTATCTTCTTTCGGTAAACCTTCTTCAATTAATAGATGCATCTTTAAGGGATATGTAGAGACGTTTAAAAGTTCTGATGATGTTAAGGTCGATTGTTCCATTCCTGTTTCGTCTGTATATTTAAAATCCCAACCCAAAACCATTACTTTCGCTCCAGCAGATTGAACCTTTTTAACAAGTGGGATAAAATCGGCATCCCCTGTAATTAGTACAAGTATATCTAATTCTTTATGTATAACCGCTTCATAGGCCTCTAATGCAAACCAAACATCTATGCCTGTTTCATGGCGTTTTTCACTTTTAGTTCTTATGGGCAAATAGTGTGTAACAACGCCTTCACTCATTAAAATATCTTCAAAAACACGCTCTGAATAAAGTTTTCCCTCCACTTCTGCATCTCTTGCAGATAATCTACCTCTGAAAAAATGTGAAGTTACAATATGTGCATACCGGATACTAATATTCTCAAACTCCGCAACTCTATTACGAATAAACTCATGTAAACCACCTATTGATATTCTTTTTCTTGGTGGATGTACATATCGATAATAAGTGCTTACATGAAAAAAGAAATTTCCATCATAAAAAATACCAATTTTTACTATATTTTTATTTTCCATAATTTTTTTCTTCTATTTTTATCTATTTTTTGTTAATGTATTTATATATAACTCCTCATACTGAGGTAGTATTTTTTCAACGCTGAAATATTTCTTTACTCTATCAATACTTTTTTCCCCAATCTCTTTCTGTAATTTTTTGTCAAATAGAATTTGTATTGCCCTATCTGCCATAGTCTCTATGTCTCCCACCTCACACAGAAAACCTGTCTCACCATCGATAATTAATTCTTGTATTCCACCACTCTTTGTGGCAATAACAGGGACACCTGCTGCCATTGCTTCTAATGCTACCAAACCAAAACTTTCATGTTCGCTGGGTTGAATAATTAAATCTGCATGAAGTAAAAGTTCTTCTATATTTTGATAATTTCCTATATATTTTACCTTATTCAAGATACCCAATTGTCTTGCGACACCAACTGATGAGACTTTTTCAGGTCCCTCACCTACCATTATTAACTGAGCATCCATTTTATCTGAAATCTTTTTAAATACGCGAATTACATCCGTTACTCTTTTTACTGCTCGAAAGTTAGATATGTGCATAACAATTTTTTTATTTTTTTCTAAAAAAGGGATATGAACTTTATTTTTTAATTTAAAACGTGAGGGGTCCACAAAATTATATATGGTATAAATAGATTTAGATAATTGGAATTCCCTTTCTGTTTCTTGTTTTAACCATTCTGAAACGGCGGTTATAGCACAACTGTTTTCCATAGCATATTTTGTTACTCTATATAAAGAAGGATCCGCTCCTACTATTGTAATATCTGTTCCATGAAGAGTCGTTATTAGGCAAAACTTTAATTCTGAAGGTAACATATCCTTTGCAAGTAAAGCAATACTCGCATAAGGAATCGCATAATGTGCATGCCATATTTGAATAGAATGTTCTTCTACAACTTCTGCAATTCTTGATGCCATAGCTAAGTGGTACGGAGGGTGATTCAGAACAGGGTAATTTATAGGTTCAACAATATGACAAAAAACATTCTTAATGTTATCTCTCAATCGAAAAGGAATATTATTTGCCACAAAATGGACCTCATGACCTCTTGATGCAAGCGCAAGACCCAATTCTGTTGCTACTATACCACTACCTCCTGTAGATGCGTGACAGCTAATACCTATTTTAAGATGCTTAGGATTCATTTTAACCAAGGGGTATAAGGGGTGTTAAATTTACAGGTTCAATAGTATAAACTGTTTCTGCATAAGATGTATTAATTTTCCCTCCCCAATAAGCACAACGGTCTCGAACACTGTGCCAAAATCTTTCTGATGATATAAAAGTCTGATTCCCAAAATAATTAGGATTAAAAAATTGTGAGCGATATGCCTGTAAAGCATTTATTTTTATATCAAAAGATTCCGATATATCAATGATAAAGGTAGGTGGCTTTACTTCATAATATGGATAGTAAAATAGTAATGTTTGGCAACGATAGGGTTTATGTTCTGTTTCTATCTTATACAACCCTGAAAAATAATTGGCTTCTTTTATCAAAAAATGAGCGTTATGATGGTCCGGATGTCTATCATCAAACATAGTCCCTAAGATAATTTTTGGGCGATATTTTCTAATTACTTTAATTACAGATATCCTTTGTTCTGGGGTGTTCTGTATCTCAGAATCTTTCAAACATAGATTTTCTCTAACCATAGTTCCTAATATATTACTCGCTTCCTCTGCTTCTTTTTTCCTTTCTTCAATAGTACCGCGAGTACTCATTTCCCCCTGAGTTAGGTCAATAATACCAACCTTCAAACCTTTCTGAACTGCCTTCGATATAATACCAGCAATACCTAATTCAACATCATCAGGATGAGCACCAAATGCTAATATATCCAATTCATTCATAAATCAATAATACCTATATCAAAATTATTAATATCTGTTTTATCCTTTAATATTTTAATGAAATCAGAGCCGTATTCAGGAATAAAAGAAAAAGGTGAGAAAAATCGTTCTTGATCGTTTCCATTTGGGAAGAGTGTATTCTTTATATAATATAGATGTTTTTGATAAATTTCATTTTTATTCTTTTTTGATTTTAAAAATAATTCTATTAATTTTTGTGACTCTATATCTATCTTTAATAAAAATTTTTTACGATAGTTATATAAAGAGTTATCAGAAAAAACATTAAACAAACTATTAAAAAATAAGTTTGCACTATCAATAAACTTCATTTTTATTATTTCTATTTCTTTTTTTTGACTATCAGAGCCAAAAAAGAAATTTGTGTTTTCTACACTATCATTTATTTTGGATAAATCATAAATATCTATGTTGAGATCCGCCAACCATTTTCTTATTTTTAAAGGTAATAAAATAAAACGATTACGAGGATATATGATAGGTACAGACAAATTAAAAAGAGAAAACAAGTCTTTTAACTGTGCCCAGTAAGCAACTTCTGCCGGACCTCCTACATAAACGACACAGGGGAAAAGCATTTGTTGGTAAATACACCTCAATAGTATGTTTGGCGAAAACCTTTCAGGTTCGTAATTCAAAATATTCATCATTTCTGATTTGGTATATGTCTTTTTTGATATTTCTGAATAAAAAGTACCATTTTCAAATTGGATTTTATTTCTATAATTCTCTTCCTCAAGAAAGAAAAAAGCATTTTCAGGTAATTTATGAACCTTAGGTTTATATCCTAATTTCTTTATAAGATCATTTGTTTTGTTAAATTTTTCAAACAATAGTTGATGACTTTCTATAGATATTTCGATAACTTGTTTTAATATTTTAAAATCCTTAGTTTTATGAGGTTCAAACCACTTTATATTTTCCCCTTCAAATACTTTTTTTAAGATATGAACAGCCCAATCAGAAAGTGTATCGTTTTCAACTAATGAATTTATAAGAAATTCTCTCCAAAAATTAGTAAACTCCGAACCTCTAATTTTATTAAATATATCTAAAATTTTTTCTTGAATGTATTGTTTATCTATTTTAAGTTTATAGAGAGATTTTCCTTTTTCTCCTGTATCTGGATTAAATAAGAAAGGAAGTATTTCATAATTATATGAAAGAAAATTTATTGAACACGCTTCTTTCCAGTCATGGTCCCAGGAGTGAACCCAAAACATAGGAAGGGTCTCACTTCTATATTGTAGTTTTAAAACTCGAGATAATTTTAACGATGTGATTATCTTATAAAAAGTATACAGAGGTCCGCCAAAAACAGCAGGTTGTTGACCCGTTAAAATTAAGGGTATTTTAAAGCCATTTCTAACTGTATAATTATATTGATTAACAATATCATTAATTTTTTCAATTCCGTCTATGGGTAACCAATGATAAAGTTCTCTCAATTCTTCCCGGGATAATAAAAAATCTGTAAAAAGATTATTCATGTTTACTACCAATAATTATCAGTCTTGGACTATCGTCAGTATAACGATCCTTTTGATAACTACCATAGATTCTCTGGATATTCAATTTATTAGAGGAAAACATTTTTATTAACTCATCGAGGCTATAAACTTTAACGATTTCTGTATAGGAATCCTCCTGTTTACTGTCATTTAAGTAAATACGAACATATTTTTTAAGTTCTTTTGTCTTTTCATTATAACAACGGTTTTCTTTTATTACATAAGATTTATATTTCTTTTCTGTTTCTATATCCTTTATTTTCTGGACCTGTAACGGATTTAAATAATCAAATAAAAACTTACCCCCATTTTTTAAAACATAAGAAATTTGTTCTAACTGTTGAATGTTTTCTTCATGCCTTTTAAAATAACCGAAACTTGTAAAAAAAACTAAAACTGCGTCAAAGGTATAAGAAAAAAAAGGCAAATATCGAACATCACCTCTTACAAGGGAAATTCTATGAACGTTTAAATCCTGGGCTCTATTTAATAAATAGATTGATAAATCAAGACCAACAGTAAAAGATACTTTCTTATCTAAAAATTCCAAATGCCTACCATAGCCACAACATAGGTCTAAGACCTTGCTATCTTTATGCAGTTGCAACTCTGTACATGCGAATTCTACTTGTTCTCTGGCTTCGTTACTATCTCTATGTCTATATATAATTGGATACCATTTTTCAAAAGCCCTAATATACCATTCTTGATGGTTCATAAATCTTCTATTTAAATTACATGTACTTTGATAAGATTGGTAGGACATGCAACTGATAAAGGATAACCTGCAGCAATTATAACCATATCACCGCGTTTTACTAACTTTCTTGCGATTAAAGTCTTCTCAACAGCAAGAAGCATATTTTCAATAGAATTGACCTCGGGAAGTTTAATTGCTTGAACCCCCCAGAATAAAGAACATTGTTGAGCAACATTATCATTCGGGGTCAATGCGTAGATGGGAACTTTTGGACGAGAATTGGATATTGCCATTGCAGAATAGCCTGAATATGTAAAACAAGCAATTGCTTTTGTATTTAATGCCATAACTAATTGTTTTACAGCTTTTCCAGAAGCAATAGCAGTATCCTCAATTTTACTATGGAATACATTGTTATCGCTTTTCAATGAAGGTGTTTTGCACATTTCATCAAAAGGACACTCAAAATATCTTTGGTCATTTTCTACACAACGAATAATCTTATCCATAACCTCAACAGCAGATACAGGATTCTTTCCAGTTGCCGTTTCAGCAGATAACATAACAGCATCTGTACCATCGAGTACTGCATTAGCAACATCTGACATTTCTGCACGGGTGGGGATAGGATGTTCTGTCATAGATTCAAGCATTTGTGTGGCCGTTATTACGGGTATTCCAGCAATATTACATTTGCGGATAATCCTTTTTTGAACTAAGGGAACTTCTTCAAGTGTTGTCTCAACCGCAAGGTCTCCTCGCGCTATGAGCAATGCATCTGAAACATCAATTATTTCATCTAAACACCGTAATGCCTCGGGTCTTTCTATTTTTGCAATGACTTTTGCAGGACTATTTTTATCCTGTAATCTTTTTTTTACTTGAACAACATCCTCTGGTGAACGAACAAAGGACAATGCAAAATAGTCAGCTCCTAAACTAATACCAAAATCAAGGTCATCCCAATCTTTTTCGGTCATCGAGGGTAATTTAATCGGTATTTCCGGAAGATTCATACCTTTTCTCTCGCCTAACATTCCACCTCTTACTACTTCACATTCTATCTCTGGAGGATGTGACTTAATAACTTTAAGTTCCAATGTCCCATCTGCCAAAAGTATTCGATTTCCCGGTTTAACCTCATCTGGCAAATGGGAATAATCTGTAGAAATAATTTTTGAATTTCCCGTGATTTGTTCCGATGTAATTTTAATATGTTTACCCCGAATTAACTCTATCGGTTTATGATTTTCAAGAAGTCCTGTTCTAATTTTGGGTCCTTGAAGATCGAACAAAACCGCTATATTTTTACATAAGTCTTTCGCTATCGATCGAATTTTTAAATACATTTCCCTATGATAATCATGAGTTCCGTGAGAAAGATTTAATCGTGCCACATCCATCCCTACGCGGATAAGAGACTCTATAATGTTTGAGTCATTCGTTGCAGGACCCATTGTACAAACAATTTTAGTTCCCCGCATAAAAAACTCCTTCCTTTCTTATTTATAAATAAAAAAATAATGAATATTTAGAAGTTAGTTATTGCCAGTCTTCAAATGCTTCGTAGATAGATTTAATAGACTTGTTTAAATCAGACTCATCTACACCAATGAGAATATTCATTTCAGAGGACCCCTGGTCTATAACACGGATATTTACATGTGCCTGTGCAAGTGCTGAACAAAGTCGTGCAGCGACACCAATATGATGATTCATTCCGAGCCCTACAGTAGCAATCATTGCAAGTCCTTTGGTTAGTGTTACCTCGTCTGTATTACATCTTTTCTTTATAGCATCAACAATTAACGGTCCTTTATTTCCTAATTCGTTATTTCGAATAATAATTGATATTGTATCAATTCCAGTGGGCATGTGTTCCCAAGGAACATCAAATTCATCAAGAACCGACAAAACCTTTAAACCAAAGCCTTTCTCTTTATTCATAAAAGTTTTCTCAATGTTTATCATACTAAAACCACCCAATCCTGCAATCCCACAAACTGGCCCTTTCGGCAATCTACTCTTTACAATAATAGTTCCAGGATTTTCAGGGTCGTTTGTATTTTTAATGTGTATAGGAATACCAGCTTCAAGAACAGGAAAGATAGATTCATCATGTAATACTGTTGCACCCATGTAAGATAATTCTCTTAGTTCTTGGTATGTTATTTCATCGATTCTTTTAGCATTTGGAACTATTTTAGGGTCAGCCATGCAAAAGCCATCGACATCAGTCCAGTTTTCATAAAGAACTGATTTCGTTGCTCGTGCAACAATAGCACCTGTAATATCACTACCCCCTCTTGGGAATGTTTTTATTGTACCATCAGGCATTGATCCATAAAATCCCGGGATAACAAAAAGTCCAGATCCTTGTAATTGTTCTCCTAAAATGTTATATGTTTTTGTATCAAGAAAACCTGATTCATTAAAGAATATATATTTTGCAGGGTCAACAAATGTTGCATTTAAGCACTTTGCTATTATTTTTCCATTTAGATATTCTCCACGAGATGCCATGTAGTCAGGAGTATCGAACTTTCCGGCATTTTGTGCTATTTCATCTATATCCTTATTTATATCTATATCCAAAGATAGTTTTGATACAATTGCACCAAACCGTTCCCTGATAATCTTTTCTGGTTCATGAGCATCTAAACCTTTACTTGCAATCTCATACCATAAATATAATAGATCTGTAATTTTCTTATCGTTTGAATCTCGTTTTCCAGGAGCAGATGGCACAATATACCTGCGATTATTTGAAGAAAGTATTATATCTCTTACTTTTTTAATACAATTTGCATCAGCAAGTGAAGTCCCACCAAATTTACATGTAACTGCACTCATAATACTTCCTTCTAAAATTTTGATCTCTGTTAGGGGATAATATCACTTAAGATTCTTCTTATATCGTTCCAACTAACCAACAAAAGTAATAGTATTATTATAACAAAACCCAATTGCTGAAATCGCTCTTGCATTTTAGGACTTATTGGTCTTTTTCTCAAGGACTCTATTGTTAACATAAGCACAAGACTACCGTCAAGAATCGGTATTGGTAATAAATTAACAACAGCAAGATTCACGCTCACCAATGCCATTAATCCCAATAACCAATCAATTCCCATACTCGCTGCTTTAGAAGTAGCGTCAAAAATCATTATAGGACCTCCTAAAACCTTAGGGCTAACAGCACCTATAATTAGGCCTTTTAATACAAGAACCGTTTGTTTTAAATCTTCATAACTTCGTTTGAATGCCTCTGGGAGCCAGCGTGAAACAGGGTAATTTACCTTAATCAACTTTTCCCCTAAAACCACACCTATCGCTTGAACAGGTTCCAATGATACCTTTAATTTTAGATTTGATGATTTTTCAAGCAATCCGAATAGTACAGGAGGACGATATACCTCCAGTTCTATTGTTTCTCCGGGGTGTTCTCTTTCAAATTGATGTAAATTCTCTAATGTAAAATACTCTCCATTAATTTTAGTGATAATGTCTTTTCTCCTCAAACCTGTTTTTGTCTGCATTTCTGTATCTATATCTAAGACTAACAATCCTTTCTTATTTTCACTTGAAAGTAATGTTTCTACTAAACTAATTCCTCGTAATCTACCCACTGTAACAGGGACAACCTGTATATGCTTTTTCTCTCCATTTCTATCAATTACAAGAGATATGTTCTGATTGATAGGTGCTTGTTCCGTAAGTTCCACAAAAGTTGTTCTGTCAACAACGATACCATTTGCAGAGAGAATTATATCTCCGCTTTTTAACCCCGCTTTTTCTGCGGGCATATCTTTTATAACTTCTTTTAACAAAGCAGAGTAAAAAGGGGATACCCCATAACGAGGAAGTTCACTCCCTTCTATAATCTCAGGCTTTATAAATGAAATATACTTTTTCTTTTCTCCAAAGGGAGTTTCTCTTTCAATGATTACTTTGTGCACTTCCGACGGGCCACCTAATGTCGCATTCACAAATAAATCACTAAATTTCCTAACTGCATTGCCATTAATAAAAAGAATACGGTCCCCTGTTTTCCATCCTATATCATCAGGATTTTCCGGATAATCATTTCTATTTTTCTTCGATTCATTATATATAAAAAGTGGAGCATTGTATGCCGGGCTATTTTCTTCTATTTTGCCAATCCTTGAATCAATTTCCATTTCAGGCATTAGAGTTCCTTTGGACACGAGAATTATATATATAAAAATCGCAAGGACAAAGTTCATAAAAGGTCCACTTATAATTACGATATATCTTTGCCAAATAGGTCGAAACTTAAACCAACGCTCCGGAGGCACATGTCCATAAGTTTCCTCTCTTTCTTTATCATCTAATGGAACATCTTCCTGTCCTGCCATTTTTACATATCCCCCTATAGGAAGAGCCCCAATACAGTAGTCTGTTTCTCCTATTTTTATACCTAATAAGCGGGGAGGCATACCAATACTAAATTGGTCAACATAGATATTACAAAGTTTTGCAGAAACAAAATGACCTAATTCATGCACAAAGATTAGAACACTTAGCACTACAATAAATACAAATATACTGAATAACATCATCGAAACCCTATCATTTTGTTAATTGTCTTATTGTTTCATGAGTTTTTTTTCTAACTTCTTTATCAACATTCAAAACTGTTTCCAAATTATAGTTATTGCAATTAGTATACAAATTCTGTTCAAGGACCTTTTCAACCACTTTGTATATATCTGTAAAGCGAATTTTACCTTCACAAAAAGATTGGACAGCAACTTCATTTGATGCATTCAAAACGGTAGGTTGCAGACCACCACCCTGTGCCACAATTCTCGCAATTTTAAGGCAGGGGAACTTTTTTTCATCAGGATAATCAAAAGTTAAGTTGGATAATTCTTTAATATTTATTTTCTTAATTGACTTTAGGGATCTTTCCGGATATGTAAACGAAAATAGTATAGGTAACTTCATGTCAGTAGGCCCTAAATGTGCGAGCATGTTACCATCAAAAAATTCTACCAATCCATGAACAATACTTTGAGGATGTATGACTACATCAATTTTACTTTCTTGTAAACCGAACAACCACATGGCCTCAATAATTTCCAATCCTTTGTTCATTAGCGTGGCAGAATCAATACTTATTTTTTTCCCCATACTCCATCGGGGATGCTTAATAGCTTCTGCAGGGGTAACCTTTTCCAAATCTTTTATGGATTTATTATAAAAAGGACCTCCGGACGCTGTTAAATATATTTTTTCTACTGTGTTTACATCATGTCCAATCAAACATTGGAAAATAGCACTATGTTCGCTATCTACCGGAATAAGTTTTACTGCGTGTTCTTTTACCTTTTTTGTTATCAGCCTACCTGCCATAACCAGAGGTTCTTTATTGGCAATAGCAATATTATTTTTATTTTCTATAGCATTTAACAAGGGTTCCAATCCTACAGCCCCTACAACCGCACACAATACTATGTCTACTTTAATTATTGATATTTGCTTTAGTCCTTCTTTACCTGTAAATATAGTTATGTTTTTAAATTCTTTCTCGAGATTGTAAGCACTATTCTCATCAGCAACTGAAACAAATTGTGGTTTAAATTCCTTGATTTGTTTTTTTAATAAATCAATGTTGGAATATGCAGATAATCCTATAATTTTAAATTGTTCAGGAAAAGAACGGACGACATCTAATGCATTACATCCGATAGAACCTGTGGAACCCAATATTGTTATTTTTTTTTGTTTTGTTGTTTGAGACTTCATATAAGGGATAGATTTATGCTATAGATATAATATTTTTATATTTTGTTCGAATTCTTTCGTTTAACATACTCCGTACTTCTTTAGATGAAGAGCATTTCAAAAGTCTTTCTGAAAATTCCGAAGCTTCTGCATAATTAATTTTTGTTATCAACGCTCTTATCTGAGGAATAGATACACTGGACATACTTAAACTATTTAAACCTAAGCCAATTAAAAACTCAGTAAAAAGTGGGTCGCTTGCCATTTCTCCACAAATACTACACGGAATATTTGCATTTTTAGCTGATAAAACAGTCATTTTTAACATACGGAGTATAGCGGGATGCGCAGGTTCGTAAAGATGGGCTATGTTTTCATTATTCCTATCCACAGCCAGAGAGTACTGTAGTAAATCATTTGTTCCAATGCTAAAAAAGTCACATTCTCTAGCTAATTCTTCTGATATCAAAACCGCAGAGGGAATCTCAATCATGGTTCCAATTTCAGGATTTTTATTAAAACTTACTTTCTGTTGAGAAAGATCCTCCTTTACTTCTTCCATTATTTTTTTAACATCTCGAAGTTCATCAACACTGCTTATCATTGGAAACATAATTTTGATATTTCCATTTGTTGCTGCCCTTAACATAGCACGAAGTTGAGTTTTAAAGAAATCTTTATGTGCCAAACAAAAGCGAACTGCTCTACAACCCAACTGTGGATTCTGTTCCTTAATAAAATTTGTATAACTCGCTAATTTATCACCACCAATATCAATAGTTCTCAATGTTACAGGTAAAGGATTTAATGTTTTAGCAACATATAAATATTCATTATATTGCTCCTCTTCAGTAGGGGGAGTATGTTTATTCAAAAATAGGTATTCGGTTCTATATAATCCAACCCCAGCAGAAAGGTGCTTTACATTGTCATCTACTTCATTAGGAAGTTCAATATTGGCAAGAACAGAAATCCTTCTCCCATCTTGTGTTTGTGATGGATAAGATATTATTCTTTTCTCATACTGATGCAGTCGTCTCGATAACTGGATTTTTTTTTGCCGTAATTTTATTATTGTATCTGATGAGGGATTGATATAAAGTGTCCCGGAAATAGAGTCAACTGCAGCTCCTTTTATAATACCGGTATAACTGTTAAAAAGATTTGCTACCCCAACAATTGTAGGGATTTTTAATGACCTTGCTAATATTGCAACATGAGATGTAGTACTTCCTCGTTCCAGAACGATGGCTCGTATTTTATCAGGATGTAATCGAGCCGTTTCTGATGGAGGCAAATCTAAAGATAAAAGAATACATGGTTTTTTTATGTTATCAAGATCAGGTCGCTTCTGTTCTAAAAGGTTACGAATAATACGGTCAATAACATCAATAATATCCGCAGTCCGTTCCTCAATGAAAGCATTTCCTGTCAATTTTATATCCTTTGCATATCTTTGTGCTATATCATATAAAATGGATTCGGCATTCAATAGTTCTTCATAAATTCGTCTTTTTAACTCCACAAAAATAGTTTCATCTTCCAGTAACATTAGATGAACATCAAAAATACCCGCTTGCTTTTTACCAAAGTTTTCAAGAGTCTTTTTATATAATAAAACGAGTTCTTCCTTTGTTATATCTATAGCAGATTGAACTCTTTTATATTCTTCTTTTGGGTTTTTTATTTTAAATCGAGGGATATTGATAACACCGGGGTCATAAACCAATGCTTCACCCCATACTATACCCGGTGATACAGGAATTCCATGGTAAACCTTCTCCATTATTCTTCTCCAAATCCACTTTCAAATATATCTTCCAACTCCTGTAGAGCAGAATGGGCATCCTTTCCTTCTGCAATTGCCAATATTTCAGAATCTTTTGGTGCGCCTAAACTTAATATTTGTAACACACTTTTGGCATTTCTACGATTACCATTGTAAATAAGGTAAACATGTGCATCATATTTTTGCATAGCACGAACGATCATTGCTGCGGGGCGAGCATGAACTCCTAGGGAATTAACAACTTTAATAATTTTTTCTGTTCGATTATTATTCATAATAATTTATATTGTTTTAATACTTACATTTATATTTATTTCAATATTCACACCCGGATAAAATATCTTTTTCCAACAAGGGATAATAACATTCCCTTGATACACCCTTTCCTGACCATTTTCCGATTGGCTTACTGTTTCTATCGGAAAATTAAAGACTCTTACTTCATCACTAAAAATGAACTCTATTTCTAAACCTTGCCATTCATCTCTTATTGATATATGGTTTAACCCTGTCTCATCTCCGATATCCCCTAATTTCCGCATGTTAAGAATTTTGTCTCTAGAATAAAAAAAACGGTCATCTGCAGAACCTGTTAGGAGATTGAAACACCACTCTGACCCAAAATATCCTTCAAATTCTCCCGGAGAATCATTTCTTATTCTATATTTTACATCAAATGTAATGGTATTTTCATTTTTCAATATATATGGAACAAAATCTTTAATTAATGTAACATCCCATTCTAAATGGCCTATAGAAACAACCCCTTTCCCAATAAATGAAATGTCAGCCTGTTTAAAATGGTAATCGTATACCCCATTTTTTAGAGACCACCAATTAATATAAGTGTTCTTTGTTAAATCTTCAATAGAAACATTTAACGGTAAAAAATGGTCCCTCATAGAACTTCGCAAATAGGAATCATATATTAAATATTTTTCTAAACCTTTTTCTTTTGCTTTTACCAGTTCATGGATACTTTTATGTCCTTTTTCCTCTACGACATGCGAAATATCCTTTCTGAAAAGGTCTTCGTGGTATGCTTCCTCTCTTCGAGAAAGTAAATTCATACAATTAAAAGACTTCGGTTTATAATCCAACTCAAATAATGTTCCGCCATCTTCAGGACTAAAAAAGAAATTTGCTTGGTGTGTTTCAAGAATTATCTCTTTTTTCCCATCACAATTAAAATCTATTTCTGTAAGCGAATAAGAATCAGGTTTTATTTCTTGATATTTATCTAATAATTTATCACTTTCGATTATATTGTTGTATACCGCCGTTCTTAGATGATTCAGGTAAAGTCCACCAAAAACACCATGCCAATATGCACAATTACATTGTCCCTGGAAGAGTTTTTTTTGGGCTTCCTTCAATAATATGTTTTCACTATCTTTAGCTAATAATTCATTTAGCCTACGGCTTGTTTTTAACATCCGCTTCTGCATGTTGTTCGATTCTTCATATTTCGATAAGAAACCTCTCCAAAAACCACCTTTAAAATAACGAGATATCTTTTCCCAAATTTCTGAATTATTCTGAAATTCTTTCTTTAATTTTAAATATTCTTTTTGTGACCTTGTAGGCAACACCCACTCCATCATTTCATGATATGATGCACAAGGCAGGTAAACCTTTCCTAATGGTGAGTTATTATCTAAATACTCGGAATAAGTAACAGAGTTTAGCCAATTTTTTTCATTGGATACCGTTTCAAAAAAATTATATAACCATTTTTCTTCATAAACACTATGATAAGTTCCGGGCCAAATACCAAATTTCTCTCCATCGTCATGAAAAACAGCACATACATTCGAATAGAGATACGATTTCTCTTTTAAAAATTCAATTGTTTCCATTATAGGTCTAAAAGGGATGGTATATCTCAACTTTTCAAGAATAGGGAAGACCTTAACAACAAATCCCTCGTGTTCTGTAAGATAATACCCAAACAAATCATTATGATCTAACCCTGCACTTAAAAAATGTGTATCATCTAACGCTGTATATTCAATTCCGGCTTTAGATAATATCTTTGGGAAATAAGGTTCCCAAACCCGTTCTGCTATCCACATTCCTCGAGGTTTTATCCCAAAACGCTTATGGAAAAATTCCTGCATATAAAAAACTTGGTTTAATGCATCTTCCTCTGGTATTGCACAAATCAAGGGTTCATAGAAGGCCCCCCCCATTAATTCTATTTGCCCCCCTTCTACAAATTCCCCTAAGAAATCATAAAACTCTGGATGCTGTACATCTAACCAATCCCAGATAGGTCCCGTTATATGTAAAGTAATACTTATATCCCCGAAATCTTTAAGCACTTTGAGAAACGGCAAATATGCTTTTTGATAGGCTTCTTCAAAAACGAAGTCGAAATTTCCAACAGGTTGATGCGAATGTAAAGCAAATATTAAATTCATTGATTTCATTGATACTACTTCCTATTATAAATTTTGGTAATAGGTGGTGGCATGTTTTGAACGTTCTGAAAATTTCTGGTCAATATCAATCCCCAATTCTCTCATACGACATTTTAAAGCGGCCGCTTCAACAATAACTGCAAGGTTTCTTCCAGGACCAACAGGTACTTTAAGATAAGGAACCTTTACATTTAAAATTTCTTTTTCTGGCCATATATCAATAATAATATGATAATCCTCCATTTTTTCCACAAGTTCAATAATAAGACCTACTTGTTTCCGTCTCCGTATCCTACCCGCTCCATATACTGACAATACATCTACAACACCGATCCCACGAATATGCATATAATGTTCTAATTGTGGGTCACTTTCTGCAATCACAACATCTTCAATACCCTTTCTTAACCGTACAACATCATCAACAACAAGACGATGTCCCCTCTCAACCAGTTCCAGAGCCGTTTCACTTTTGCCGATCCCGGATTCTCCCACAATAACCACACCTATACCATAACAATCTACCACAGTCCCATGAATTGTTGTTTCAGGAGCAAATTTCTCTGCAAGAAATAAAATTACTTTGCTTATAACCTGGTCTGTTGTAAGGTTTGATTGTAAAACAGGAACACCATGTCGATTGCAAATATCCAGAAAAATTTGTGGCGGGACTAAGGAACGAGATAAAAGGAAAGCAGGTATTTCAAATGAGAACATATATTGCAAACGATTTTCAATTTCAGAGGGAGAAAGCCTTTCTAAATAGTGAATTTCTGTATTACCCAAAACTTGAATTCTATCATTCGCAAAATATTCTAGATATCCTGTCAAGGCTAGACCCGGACGATTTACATCAGCCGTAAGTACTTCTCTACGAATACCTTGAAAACCTGCAATAATTTTTAACCCCAATTCCGCAAAAACAGACTCTCTAAAAAGTGAGGCTACGGGAATAGACCCCCTTTTTCTAAAATTTATTTGTAGATCATGTTCCCACATTCATTAATCTCACTAATTGAGAGAATGATTTCAAAATTACAATATTATTGATTATTATATTAAAAATATGATTAAAATTGTGGTTCTATTAGTCCATAAGTACTGTTCCCCCTCGGATACAGAACATTAACTTGAGATGTTTCAAGATTAATAAATACAAGGAAAGGCTCTTCCAAAAGTTGTATTTGCATTAATGCTTCATCGACAGTCATTGGTTTTAACACTATTTGCTCTCGATGTACAATCTCATGAGATATTCCCGAATCTGTTTCGTTAACTTTACTTTCTATTTTTTCAGCCTCATCTTTAATTTCAAGTATTACATGTTTATATTTCCTTGTTTCCACAAAACTACGGGGTTTATGATTTTTTATTTTATCTTTAAATTTACGAATTTGTCGGTCTAATTTCTCAATTACTGCATCTACAGATGCATACATATCTGTTGATATTTCTTTACTATGTATACGCATACCATTTGCATTAATGTTTATCTCGCAGATATGTCTATGTTTTTCTACATCCAATATCACATCTGCTGTTATTATTTTGTCAAAATAATGAGTTAACTTATTTAAAGCATTTTCAATATAACTTTTTAATGCATCGGACATTTCCATGTGTCTACCTGTAATCTTTACATTCATCGATTAATCACTCCTTTAATAATTTTTAATATATCTATTTATTATTTTAACGAAAAATAATACCAAAGGGGAAAAAAATAGTTCAAACGATGGAATTATTATAAACCATACATATATAATTGGTACATAAAATTCTTATAATAAAATAAAAAGTAAGGGTTTTATATGAAATATGTAAAATCTATTATTTATCTTTTTGTGCCAATTTTACCTATTTTTACAATAGTTGTTCTTGTATATTTATTTGGTTATCGTTTCCCATATTGGGATGAGATTTTGTATTTACCTCTTTATGATAAGTTATCTCAAGGGACACTGTCTCTCAACGATCTATTTTTTCTGCAAAACAATCACAGACCTTTTATACCAAGACTCATTACTCTTATGATTGCAAAGATAACATCGTGGAATGAAATGGTTATCCTTTATTGCAGTGTTACATCCGTTATTGTCCTGTATATTGTCCTTAGTTATATTATAAACTCCGAAAAAAAGGGAAAAATTGTATATAGACTCCCCAATTATCCGAAAATCAATATTGTCAAATTTTTTGCACTATGTTATACATCATTACTACTGTTTTCTTGGTCACAAATGGAAAACTGGATTTGGGGTTTACAACTTATGGTGTTTATTACAAATCTTTTATGTGTATTGGTATTATTTGTGATATTTCAATATAAAATGAATATTTTAACATTAATAATTTGTATATCATTATCAACTTTTGCTTCTTTTTCGTTTGCAAATGGTCTGTTAATCTGGTTTATTTCTCTTCCTATTTTAACCTACAAAATAGCAAAATCAAAAAAGAATTACATGCTACTTATTATTTGGGTATTATGTACTATTGCTGTTATTACATTTTATTTTACGAACTATCAAACTCCATCCATTTCGAAAACCGATATAAACCCAGGTTTATTACATAAGTTCCTATATTTTTTGCTTTACTGTGGAAGTCCCATATCAGGATTTATTTTTACACCTCCATGGCATGGAAATAAAATCCCGGAGGTAAATACCTTATCTTATTTATTTGGAATAACGGGACTTGTACTGTGGGTTTTGCTCCTGTACAAAACAAAAAATGTTATCGTTACACAGGTCCAAATTTGTAAATTTGAAAAAGATAAACAAGTATTGTATATAAAGCGGCTCACCCGTCCCGATATTGAAGAATATTTTTTTTGGAAAGGATTATCTTTATTTGCTTTACTTAGTGGGATATTACTTGTATTAGGTAGGTCCGGAATGGGTTTAGGACAGGCATTATCATCAAGATACATCACAACAGGATGTTTGTTTTGGTGTTCCCTTATCGGTTTATTTAATTTTTATGTAAAAAATTCGGAAGAATCTATAAAAGAAAAAATCATAAAACGATACTGTAACAAAACAATTACAGGTTTTATTTTAATAGTTTTCCTTATCCTTAATTTTTCACCTGTATTTTTAAACCGTGAATGGCACAAAATTGCACGATGGAAGAATTTAGGATGGTATGCTTTATCATCTGGTTATAATGGAAGATTATACTGGACAGACCTTTGGGGAGATAAAGACTTTGCAACACCCGAAGTTTTACAAAAAGAATTATTTCCAATTTTCAAGAAATATAATTTAGCATCAATCAATAATTTTGAAAGCAACGAATCTAAAAAAAATTTGGCAAAAATATTTATAAAAGAAACGAAATATTTTATTAAAAACAATCGTTGGAAACCTGCTGTATGCTATTTAGATACCGCCTTTTTTCTAGACCCTGAATTACAAAATGATATAGAAGAATTAAAGAAACAAATTCCTCCAGAAATGTTTGTATTATATAAAAGATATCAAAATGAATGGCAATTAACCCCTGATAACTATTGATTTATAGATATTTTTGCCTAATTTTTGATATTATATCTCCCATCTCATTTTTGTTCCCAGTATCGTATAAAAAGAATGTTTTTGTTTTTTTGGAGTAATAAAATGGAGAAGAATAAAATCAATAAAGTATTTGATGATGTTGTTCCTTCATCCCAGTTCAATTTTGCTCAAACAGAAAGAGAAATTATTAAATTTTGGAAGGAAAAAAAGATATATCAAAGGAGTCTAAAGCAAAGGGAAAATGCTCCTAAATTTGTGTTCTATGAAGGTCCTCCCACAGCTAATGGCTTACCCCATCCCGGACATTGTTTAACAAGAACGATTAAAGATATTTTCCTTCGTTACAAAACAATGGATGGCTACTACTGTGAAAGAAAAGCAGGATGGGATACACATGGATTACCCGTTGAAATCGAAGTTTGCAAAACTCTGGGAATTATAGATGGAGGCAAATCTGCGATTGAGACTTATGGAATAGAAGCGTTTAATAAAGCCTGTATCGAGTCCGTGTTTCGTTATCAAAGAGAATGGGAAGAAATGACAGAACGAATTGGATTCTGGGTTGACCTTGAACAGGCCTATGTAACATATCACCAGTCTTATGTTGAAAGTGTTTGGTGGGCATTAAAACAGTTGTTTGATAGGGGATTGCTATATAGAGGTTATAAAGTAGTTTGGTGGTGGGCTCAAGGAGGAACAGCACTTTCTGCTGGAGAAGTCGGTGAAGGATATAAAGAAATAGAAGACCCCTCTATCACAGTTCGTATCTCTCTTACAAACGACAGTAAACAAAAATTAGGTTTTTCTGAGAAGGATAATGTTAGTTTTTTAATATGGACAACAACTCCGTGGACTTTACTGAGTAATTGCGCCATTTGTGTTGGGCCCTGTATCGAATATGCACTGGTAGAAGTAAATAAAAATGATTATAAAGAATGGCTGATTGTTGCAAGTGCAGTGGCAAAATCAGTTTTAGGCGATGATATAAGAATCGTGAAAACATTTAATGGATCGGACTTGGTAGGATTATCATATCAACCCTTATTTCAATACGATATACCACAAAAAATTGAAGGAATAGGGCCTTCTGACAAACATTGGATAGTTATAGCAGGAGATTTTGTAGACATTGAAACAGGGACGGGTCTGGTTCATATAGCACCTGCCTTTGGTGAAGATGACTATAAAGTATGTAAAGAGCAAGGAATTGGTTTCCTTTGTTTTGTTAAGCCCGACGGCACTTTTGATGAAAGAGTTACAGAAAAAGATTTATATACAGGAGAACCTCTAAGTGGAAAGTTCTGTAAAGATGCCGATAAATCAATTATTCGTATACTCAAAGATAGGGGACTTTTATTAATACAAGAACAATTTCGTCATGCCTATCCCTTCTGTCCTCGGGCTGAAAATGACCCACTTATACAATATGCTCGTCAAAGTTGGTTTATAAGAACTTCCGAATTTATTGATGAATTTCTAAAAAACAACCAAAAAATATCGTGGCAACCTGAACATATTCGCGAGGGCCGTTTTGGAAATTTCCTTGCAACCAATGTAGATTGGGCACTATCGCGAGAAAGATTCTGGGGAACACCTCTACCTATATGGATTTGTGAAAAGACAGGATATATGGAATGTATCTCATCATATCAAGAGTTAATCTCAAAACCAGGTGTTGAAGGTTTGGATGTATGGGAAAATGCTAAAAAACTAAATCCTGAATTGAATGAAAACTTGAAAGTACATAAACCTTACATAGATGCTATTACATATCAAAGTCCCCAAGACCCGACTTCTCGTATGCGAAGAGTTCCTGAAGTTATTGATTGCTGGTTTGATGCAGGATGTATGCCCTTTGCTCAATGGGGATACCCTTATATGAAAGGCTCTGAAAAAGTTTTTATGGAAAATTTTCCTGCTGATTTCATTAGTGAGGCTATAGACCAGACAAGAGGCTGGTTCTATGCCTTATTGGCAATTAGCACTATATTGTTTAAGGATAAAAAAGAATACCCTCACCCATTTAAAAACTGTGTTTGTTTAGGACATATACAAGGTGAAGACGGATATAAATTATCGAAAAGGCTAAAAAATTACAGAGAACCAAAATATATATTCGACAAATATAGTGCTGATGCTCTTAGATGGAGTTTTGTTGCCAAAAATTCACCGACTGCTACAACAAAATTCCAGGAAAAACTAATTGAAGAATTACAAAGCGACCTTTTGATCCGCTGGTATAATGTGTACAGTTTCTTTACTATATATGCGAATCTGGATGGTTTTACTGCAGATGGGGCTCCATTAAAATTACTAAAAGATGTTTCTTCCAATCCACAAGAAATTACAGAAAAGGATTATACTCCACCAACAGACCCCATAAAAGCATATAGACCATGGAATGAACGAAATGAATTAGATCGGTGGATATTAAACGAGATGAACAAAACCATTGTTCAGGTTCGAAATGCTCTTGATCAATATGAAACTTATCCTTCTGCAAAGGCTATTTTTGATTTCTTAGAAGGTTTATCAAACTGGTATGTTCGTAGAAGTCGTCCTCGTTTTTGGGATAGTGTATGGACAGAACAAAAAGCAGATGCATACTGGACTCTTTTCGAATGTTTAATCAATCTTGCACGGATTTCCGCCCCATTTGTTCCCTTCTTTTCAGAAATTACATGGAGAAACCTTACGAAACCTCTGAAAACTGCTACAGAAAGTGTTCATCTATCTACATATCCTACAGCTAATTTAGATAAAATTGACAATTTGCTCCTTGAAAATATGGCACTTGCAAGGGAAGCAGTAACTTTGGGATTAAATGCCCGTAGATTGTTCAATATTAAGGTTCGCCAACCCCTTGCAAAATGTGAAATCGTCCTATCAACTCCAGAATTAAAAGAAAAAGTTGATTCCTATACAGATATAGTAAAGGAAGAACTGAATATTAAAGAAATCGAATTTTCAGAGCAACCTGAATTATATGTTAATTATGAGATAAAGCCTAATTATAAAGTTTTAGGACCTAAATTAGGGAATAAAGTAAAATCGCTTGCTAAAGTTATTTCATCTGTAAATGGTGCTACCATATACCACGATATCACAGCAAATGGTGAATATATCGTAGAGATAGAAGGGGAGACAGTTTCTCTTAAAGAAGAAGATTTAAGCGTGAAACTTATTCCAAAAGAAGGTTTTACTGCATCACAAGGTAAGAATATGGTGGTGATTTTAACAACAACTATTACTGAAGAATTAAGAAAAGAAGGTTGGATGCGAGACTTAATTAGAGAGGTGCAGGAACTTCGTAAAGCAAAACAACTTCCTTATGATAAAAGGATTGTATTAACTTTAACAGCGGGTAGCAATGCACTTAAAGAAGCCTTTTCTGAATATAAAGAGATGATTTCCAAGGAAGTCTTAGCAGAAACAATATCTATTTCAGATACAGAGATTCCAGAAATGAAACAGATTTCTATTAATGAAATTCCTGTAGGGCTTTTTCTTGAACCTGTCAAATAAAAAATTAGTGAAGTAGTTTAACAGGTCCTGTCATGTAAGGACCTTTACCCAGATGGTAAACCTTCACCTTTATCAACCCTTTTCTTCGGTCTAATGCCTTCATTGCAGAATATGAAAGGTCAATTACTCGTCCTTTAATATAAGGACCACGGTCATTTAACTTACAAATCACGGATTTCCCTGTTGATTCGTTCACTACAAGGTAGTAATCGCCAAAGGTCCCAAAAGGCATTGCACAAGTAAATTCATGGTCTTTTAGATATTCCCCCGAAGCAGTAAGAAAACCTGTTTGTGCAGTCGTATAATATGACGCAATTCCCTCTATACAAGGCTGGATAGGTTGTGTTGAAAGTAATAATATTGCTAACATCGGGAACATAGTTAATACTCCTTCTATTCTGGAGTTATGCCGGGTCTATTCAACTGTCTTTAAACTCAATATTTAGCAACTTCCTCCGAACCTGCTCTAACGAAATCACTGAAATCCTTACCCGGTCCCTTTCTTCTATCCCATAAAAGGGTAGTTCCCAGTGAATTTCTTCTTTCTCATTTCCTGACAAATTTACACATGTTACCTTTTTACTAAGGTCAGGATAAATTATTAAATTGTAAGCAAAAGGAAATTTTAACAGATACTCTTTCCTCAAATCAAATAATTTTTCTATTTTTTGGTCATTTTCTATAGAAGGAAAAACCTCACCAAGGACAAAACTTTTTACTTTGGCCTGGATTAAACGGTAAATAACCATTCCTGCAGTCTGTGCGTCTATTATTGTAATAGATTTCTTTCTCTTTGCTAATATGTTATCCAATGCTTTTTCAAGAGAATAATCTTCTCCGGGTAGGATGAGACCTGGTAACTTTTGTTGAATTTTATTTTCCATTTCGTCTAATACTTTATCTGCTTCTTCTTCAGAACTTTCCTTGACAGCCAATCGTATGCGTACACATTCAGGTGATGCAAGAAGTCCTATTGTTGGAGATGAGGAATATAATAACTCACCTAATTTATCATCTATTCTTGATTCTCCCAAACCATAAACCTTTAATACTCTTATATATAGACGATTTCCAATAGAATATTTATGACATAAAAAAGGAATAACCGTATTTTCAAACATAGGCCTTAATTCAAAAGGTACACCTGGAAGACACACAATATATTTTGAATTATATTCCTTAATAAAGCCAGGAGCTGTACCGACAGGATTGTGTATTGGGATAGAATCTTTTGGAAGAAGTGCTTGTTTTTTGTTATTTTCTGAAACTTTAACGCCTCTTTTTTTCAATCTCTCAAATATCATTTGGTATAGTTCTGAATGGTAAATTAACTCACTATTTGTAGCCTCAGCAACACTTTCTCTTGTCATATCGTCTACGGTAGGTCCCAGTCCTCCACTGCATATTACTACATCGCTACGCAAGAAGGCTTCTTTTATTACATTAACTATTCTACTCTTATTGTCGCCGACTGTGGTTTTGCGATACACATCAACACCAATTTCAGAAAGTTTTTCCCCCATATAACTTGCATTTGTATCGATAATTTGACCTAACAGAAGTTCTGTTCCTATCATAACTAATTCAGCATTCATAAAATAACCTTTTTAAGTTTTATTAAACAGCATTAAAAGCGTTCATATTTCAAAAAAAAATTATAATATAATATCTGTATGGAATTGAAAATGATAACAAGTATAGAACTATTACAAAAATATCAGCCAGAAGAAATAGGAGTATATATCCACATTCCATTTTGTAAAATAAAATGTGAATATTGTGATTTTTTTAGCATTACTATAAATAATGATACAATAGACACTTATATATCAGCTCTGATAAATGAATTAGGAAATTTTTTTTATCATAAAATTAAAATAAAAAGTATCTATATAGGAGGAGGGACACCATCTCTCTTAAAACCAACACAAATTGATAGAATTATTGCTCATGTTTATAAATCTTTTGGCTTATCAAACCCAGAGATTACAATAGAAGTAAATCCAGATGATATATCAGAAATATGGATAAAAGAAATAAAAAGTATCGGTATTAACAGGGTAAGTATAGGTGTTCAATCATTTTCAGATAAAGACTTAAGATATCTAGGAAGACGCCATGATGCAAGGAAAGCAATGAAAGCGTGTCAAATAATATCAGACTATTTTAATAATTGGAGTTTAGACCTTATTTTTGGAATTCCTTTCCAAACTCAAAAGATTTGGGAAGAAAATTTAAGAACAGCAGTAAATTTAAATCCTTATCATATATCAACTTATAATTTAACATTTGAAAAAGGAACTCCTTTATATAAAAACAAACTTAACGAAATGGCAGATGATGATTTGTGTCTTGAATTGTATAAATACGCTGAAATATATTTAAATTCGAATGCTTACAAACACTATGAAATTTCAAACTTTTCCAAACCAGGATTTGAATGTGTTCATAATTTAATATATTGGAACAACAAATATTATTTAGGAATAGGTACTGGCGCGTTTTCATTTTTAGGAAACATAAGATGTGCAAATTATTTTGATGTTGAAAAATACATAGAATTTCCGGGTATAAAAGATGAAAGAGATTATTTATCCAATAAGGAAGTCAAATTAGAAACTTTAGTCCAGTATTTTAGACTTACAGAAGGAATTGATGAAAATATATATTTTCAAAGATTTTCTTCATCCATAATTGAAGATTTTGGTCCTGCATTAACAAACCTGATAAAAAAAGGACTTTTAGAGTATAATCAAGGGAGATTCAAGCCTACCCCACAAGGTTTCTATTTAAATAATGAGATAGGAAGAGAATTGTTAAATTGCATGGAATAAAAGGTTTTTAATAAAAAGGAATTGTGAATGAAAAAAATAATAAAAGCATTTTGTTTATTATTTAGTTTATTGGGAATTATTTCAGGTTGTAACCAAAATAAAGAAAATGCGGACGATATAAAAGTAGAACCTCTAATACCATCTGCTGGAACATATAATCAAAAAGAAATAAATACTAATGAAGCTAACCTTAGTGATAATGAATTACCTAAAAACGACCTTCACAGAAGCCTTATCGGTACATTCTGGAGATTTGAGGAATTTGATGTAAGGTTTTTAAGTAAAGATAAGGTACTATTAAAAGGTGGAGTTGTTAATAAACTAACTACCAAAGGAATTGAAGCAGAATACAAGATATATGATGATGGTATTATTGAAATAATGGTATTAGGTATGATAAAAACAGGTATGTGGGATGGTAAGAAACTGGTTATAGATGGTCTAATTGGAACACAGAAAAATTAATAACTTTTTATATAAATAAGTCTATCTTAATTATTTTAATTTAATATTATATCTGCCATTTTGAAGTTTGAATATTACCTTATTTTTATATTTGGTGTATTCCGATACAGTGGTATTATTTTCCAATTCATTCTCATCTAAAGTTATTTTTTCAAAGCTGTCGGGCAAAATAATATTCGCTTTACAATTTGGAGGAATTTGGAGATACCAGTTAATTTCATTATCTATCTTTTCCCACTGGGAAACAATTTTTCCACGAACACTATCGTATATACAGTTAACTTTCTGAATTGGTAATAGAAACATAGGCTTGACGGTTAATTCATCAAAACCATATGCAGTGTCAGACGGCGAAATTCCACCTAAATATTTATAAAACCATTCGCTTATCGAACCGAACATAGGATGGTTGTGAGAAAAAGTATTATCACTAAACTCCCAATGTTCCCAAAGAGTAGTCGCTCCATTTTCTAACATAAAGCCCCAACCGGGAAAGTCCTTTTGCAAAACAATATTGTAAGCCAGGTCATATCTATCCATTTCACAAAGGGTACTCATCAGATATTTTGTTCCAAAAATTCCTGTTGTTAGTTTGTTGTTTCGAGATATAACATCATTAATTAGCCAGTTTCCTGCAAGTGTTATTTCTTCTTGTTTTCCCATATTAAATGAATAGTATAGAACTTGATTTGCTTGCGAACCAATACCAACTTTTCCATTCGTTACATCAAAAAATTTGCTGTTAAATTTTATTTTAATCTCTTCGCAGATCTTGTTGTAATAGTTTTCATCATCTTTTAACCCCAATATCCCTGCCAATTTTCTTAAAAGCACTGCGTTAAGATAATAATAAGCAGTAGCACTAACTTCTACTTGTTTATCCACTATGCTTTCATGGTCCCCAATACATTGTTTAATAACCCCATCTTCTGCACTTTTCACTAACAATTCAAACCACTTTTTAGAATTCTGATATTGTTCTTCAATAATTGTTTTATCACCATAATACTGGTATAAATTCCAGAGAAGGAAAGGATGAACGGAACCCCATGCAATAGGAGCACTACCTTCACCAAATCCACAGTCTGCGATACCTACAAACGGTGCAGTTTCTGTAAAACCTCCATTCGAGCGTATTTCATCGGCAAAATCTCTTACAACCTTTCTATAAAAAGCAGACATATCAAAATTAAAAATAGCAAACTCACTTGTAGATACAATATCTCCACCATAACCAAATTTTTCACGGTGTGGACAATCTGTTTGTACACTATGCAAGTTACTAATTAGAGTTTCCACACACATTTTCTGAATTTGATTAAGTAAAGGTTCTGATGTCTCAATTTCACCATTTTTCTCAACAGCAGTATAAAGTCGTTCTGCATATATTTCTTTTATATTTGAAAATTCACTAATACCGTCAATTTCTATGTACCGAAATCCATGGTAAGTAAAACGCGTTGTCAAAGTTTCAATACCTGTCCCTTTTATAATAAATACATCTTTTTGCTCAGCAGTAAACGGATCTTCAGAAATATCGGGTATCAGATGATTTTTAATTTGTCCCCAGACAGATGTCATCGGGTTTAAATTGCCATCAGGATAGAGTAGTTCACCATATCTAACCTGTATTTTTTGCCCTGTTGGGCCCTCGACCTTCATATAAATTCGACCTGCGAGATTTTGTCCAAAGTCTACTATCCACTTATTTTCTCCAACTCTTTCACTTCTTATAGGAGGATACTGTTCTCCAGTTTTAATAGGAGGTATAGGCTGAGCAATTAAACTGCCCACATTAACTTTATCCGGTATAAATGCATTTTTCCATTTAGAATCATCAAATTCAATACTATTATTCCAGCCTACAGGGTCTTTTCTTCCATCATATTCCTCGCCAAGGTATATATTATTCTTTACTATAGGAGAAAGTTCTGTTTTCCAGGTATCGTCTGTTCCTATTATAGTTTTTGAACCATCCTCGAAAGATACTTCAATTTGTGCGATTACTTTGGGAATTCCAATTGTTAAATATTCTCTTAAATTAAATCGTTTCCACATTTTTAATGGTAATGGGTTGTACCAACCTGAACCAACATGTACTCCAATTATATTATTTTTCTTATTAAGATAATCCGAAATGTCGTATACAGAATAGAATACTTTTTTTTGAAAATTTGTCCATCCGGGGTCCAATTCATGGTCACCCACTTTTTTTCCATTAATAAAACATTCATAGTATCCTAAACCTGTTATATATAACCTCGCTTTTTCAATTTCTTTCTCTAAATTAAAAGTTTTACGAAATAAGAGGGCCGGATTAAAATGAATGGTTTCTTTTCCTGATAAATTTCGCGGATAAATATCTATTGCAGGTTCTATCCATTTACCTATCCAGTTTTCATTTGCTAACAAACCTGTTTCCCAAAAGGCAGGTCCACTATACAAAGATATGCGTCCTTTCTGGTCCCAGACACGAACCTTCCACCATACTCTTGTACCTTTTGGAATACTTTTACCTTGGTAAGTTATCTGTAATTCGTTTTTTTGAACTTTTCCAGTATCCCAAAAATCTCCTTCATTTTTGCTTAACTTTTCTTTGTCTGAAGAAACGATAACCTGATAGGCAGATTGAAATAAACCTTTTTCATTTGAAGGATTTTCTAATTTCCATGTTAAACAAGGATTGGAGACATCAAGCCCAAGGGGGTTCTTTAAATACTCACAACGAAGGTCAAAAGGGATAATAGGAGAGGATTCTTCTGCCTGAATTGTTATTACTAAAGTTAAAAACAATAGACATAAAACAAAAAACACTTTCACCATAAAATTGCCCTTTCTATAATATATTTTAAGTTCCGATAGCAGAACTTAATGTAAGCATTGGTAATAGCATAGCAATAACAAGAAAACCAATGATTACACCCATGATAATAATTAAAAGAGGTTCAAACAAGGTAACCATAGCCTTAACAGCCCTGTCAACTTCAATATCATAGGCATCTGCAATTCTTTTCGCTATTACTCCAATTCTACCACTTTCTTCTCCAACAGCAAACATGCTTACAACAATTGGTGGAAAATGAGGGCATTTCTTTAAACTATCACTAATACTTTCACCTTCCTTTACCAGTTCATGGGTGGATTGTACTTCATCTCGAATTACGGTATTGGTCATTGTTTCTCCTGTAATTCGTAATGCAGTAAGAACAGGAACCCCATTATCCATTAATGTCCCAAATGTTCTTGCAAACTTTGCCATTTCATATTTTTGAATAACACCTCCCACAACAGGGAATTTCAGGAAAAAGGTATCTTTTTGTTTTTTGCCTTCTGATGTCTTTACATAAGAATATAACACCAATACAATCCCAATTCCTACCAAAACAACAGCCCACCACCATGTACCCATAAAACCACAAAACTTCATAACGATAATAGTCGGTAATGGTAACTGGGCATTAAAATCTTCGAATACTGCAATAAATTTTGGGAATACAAAAGACACAAGGATAAAAATGGCAATACTTCCCACGATTAATAAAAAAACAGGATAAATTAATGCAGATACAACTTTTCCTCGTAATTCTTCTTCCTGTTCACTAAATGCAACTATTCTCCATAACACTTCATCCAACATTCCCCCTGTTTCCCCTGCTCGAACCATGCTACAATACATAGGCGAAAATATTGCAGGATGCTTCTCAAAAGCATCTGCAAGATTACTCCCCTTTTGGACATCTTCATAAATCTGTCTAACAATCCTGACCATTGCTTGATTAGGGGTTTGGTCCATTATAGTTCTCAAAGCACGAGTCAAAACCATCCCCGACTCGAATAGATTCGCTAATTGCCGAAGAAATATATTCCGGTCCTTTAACTTTACTCTATCCCATCCAGACAGCAAAAGTTTTCTTTTTTCTCTCTTTTTATCTGAAGTGCCTGTATAGACTTCTTCTACTTTTAACGGGAAGTAACCGAGCTCCCGGAGCCTGCTCACTGCAGATTTTCGAGATTCTGCTTCAATTTTCCCTTTAATAACTTCGGTCGGTCCTTTTTTTACCTCATATTCAAATGTCGGCATGTATCCCCTCCATGATTTCTGCATCTGCAGTAACCCTTAAAACCTCCTCTACAGTTGTAGTCCCCTCAATGATCCTTTGCCAACCAGAAGACCGTAATGTTTTCATACCTTCCGATAATGCCTGTTTTTTTATTGCAACAGAAGTAGCCCGCTGAACGGTTAGTTCTTTTATAGCAGGAGAAAAAGGCATAATCTCACAAATTGCCATCCGTCCACGATAGCCTGTGGAACGACAGCGTTCACATCCTTTCCCTTTATAAAACATGACTTTTTTATTTCCTTCCTTATAACCAAATTCCGCTTCTAAAACATACGGATCAGGTGTATCTTCAATTTTACATTCATTACAGATTTTACGGACAAGCCTCTGAGCCATTGAGGCAATCAAAGTACTTGATATAAGAAAAGGTTCTACGCCCATATCTATTAATCGAGTAACTGCACCAGGGGCATCGTTTGTATGTAATGTGCTTAAAACCAAATGTCCTGTTAAACTGGAACGAATAGCCATCTCTGCTGTTTCATAATCACGAATTTCGCCAACGAGCATGATATCTGGATCATGACGAAGCATAGAACGTAACCCTGTCGCAAAATCGAAACCTATCCTTGGATGTACCTGCATTTGTGTAATACCTGGCATCTGATATTCAATAGGGTCTTCAATTGTAATTATTTTTCTATCGGTTCTGTTCAATTTGTCCAATGCAGCATATAGAGTTGTTGTTTTTCCGCTTCCTGTAGGACCTGTAACCAAAATAATTCCATACGGTTTTGTTATAAAAGAATTGAATAATTTTATGTCGTCATTGGAAAAACCTAACTTGTCAAGGGTTAAAAACATTGATGTTCTCGACAATATTCGAATATTAATGGTTTCTCCATGAGGTGTGGGGAGAATTGAGACTCGCAAATCATACTTCCCATCACCTAAATTGGCTAAGATTTTTCCATCCTGTGGTAATCTTTTTTCTGCGATGTTTAGGTTTGCCATTATTTTTATACGGGAAACTATAGAAGAATGAAAATTTCTTATGGAAGGTGGTGTAGGTACTGTATGCAGAATCCCATCAATTCTAAACCGTACGCGCAAGTAATCATCAAACGGTTCTATATGAATATCGGTTGCTTCTGCACGAATTGCCTCTACAATTAATTCGTTTACAAACTTTATGATAGAGGCATCAATCGTTTCATCGCCCAAATTTGCACTAATTGCTGTAGACTCTAAATTTACTTCTTCTCCAATGTGTTCTTCACTTACTAAAATTCTTTCTACTGTATCAGCGCCTACACCATAGTATTCTTTAATCGCTCGTTGTATTTCTTTAGGCGTTGTTACTACAGGTTCAATCCTTTTTTTTAAAACAAGCCGTATATCATCAAGCAAACCTGCGTTGAGAGGGTCAGAAATAGCGACTACTAAAGTATTGTTTTTTTCTTTTATAGGGATAAATTCATAATGTGTGGCAAAACGAGCCGGTACAGATTTGATAAGTTCTTGTGGAATTTCTATTTTGGATACAATCACAAAATTTAATCCACAATAATTTGCTAAAACAGAAAAAACGACCTCTTCTGTGGCTATTCCTTTTTGTAATAATATTTGGCTTATGGGAATCCCTTTTTCATTGGCTTCTTCTCTAATCTTTTTTGCCTGTTCATCATTGATAATTCCCTCTTTAACAAATTGCTTTTCAAAACTTTTAGGTTCAATCATAAAAGAAAGATTTCCTTATATAGAAAAATAATTTAAAACACTACAATTATAAACAAAGAAACATTCAGGAAGGGAAATTATTGGGGTATTACTATTCTGAAAAGGATACAAGTTGTGTTAGTGCCTCATTAGCAAGAGAATGGAGTTGTTTTGAATCAGAATGGACAACTGATTGGAAAAGCGTTCTCGCTTTTTCAAAATCTCTCATCTGGTTCCAATATAGATTGCCCAATACATAATTTACCTGAGCTATAGCAGTTGGTTCTGTTAAATACCCCTTTATATTCTCAAGAGCTCTTATATTTTTATCAGAGTTCTGACTACTGTTTGTATCCCCAAAACATTCTATCATAGATGAAACGGCTAAATTGGCAATCATTGTCCCTGGATAATTTGTTATGATTCTTTCCAATTGTTTTATAGGGTTATCATGACTTGTTATAGCAGAATTCAATGCATACAAAGGTTTAAAATTATCTCTTTTTGTTTCCTCCAAAAGGTTATAACGATAAACGGCTTCTGATGTAGAAGAGAATAATCGTGGATAGTTCTCCCGTAATTGTGAGTACAATCGATATGCTTCTTCATAATTCTCAGAAGTGGTATACTCTAAATCGGCTAATAAAAATAATGCCTGACCTGCAATGGATTTTCCTCTATTCTCTTTAATAATTTGTCTTAATTTATCTTTCTGTTTCTCAAGGGGACCCTCATAAGAAAGTGAAGTATCAACATTACTCGACAATAAAGAAGAAGATGTGTTATTTTTTTCAATTCTATCTCTATTAAAAATATATACACTTAGGATACTGGATACAATAACGAGGAAAACAATTCCAAAACTATACACAAGTTTTAATTTAGGGTTGAATTGGGGAGAAGTGAGGTCTCTTTTTTCAGAAATTCTATTGAGGATATAAGGTAAAACATTTATGTCTTCATTAACATTAGTATTATTTAGCACACTCTGAATATGATTTAGTTTATATATAAAATCAAACAGATTATCATATTTTTCTTTACATTTATCGCAATGTTTAATATGCCCTTTTAGTTCTGACATTTCTTTATCACTAATCTCATCATAGCATGCTGAGACAATCAATTTCTCATAATAACTGCAAGGATAAAAAATGCAGTAAAGCCATGAAGTAAGTTCTACTTTCATAAATCGAATTTTCCTAATTCATTTCTTAATTTTTGTAATGCACGAAATAAATGGACTTTAACACTTCCAACGGTACACCCTAAGTGTTCCGCTATTTCATTCAAAGAATACCCCTGATAATGCCTCAATACAAAAACAGTTTGTTGTGTTTTTGATAATTTCGTTAAAGCCTTCTTTATTTTTTCATCTATTTCTTTTGCACGGGACAGTTCCAGAGGATTTGTTGGTGAAGCAATATGATGTATTTCATCTTCACTAACTCTGGCAATTCCCTCATTTAAACTTTCATGGCTTGTCCTTTTTCGCTTTCGTAGGTAATCTATAGAACGATTAACCGCCAACCTGAGAAGCCATGGCAAAAAGGAACCTCGGGGTTCCCATTGATTAATTTTTTCGTATGCTTTTATCAGAACTTCTTGTGCCACATCCAGAGCATCCTCTCGGTTACCGGTTACCCGATAAGCGGTTGCATATATTTTTCCTTGATACCTACGAACAATTTCTTCAAATGCACTTAAATCGCCATTCTTCCAACGAATGGCAAGATCTTCATCCGAATATGTTTCAAAATTATCTTTATTCATTTATAAAACGCTTTTCTTGTTTTCAATGTTAACTACATTTTATCTGTTTATCTTATCTCTTTATTGATTTTGCAGTTTCATATATTGTTTTAATTTTCCATGGTTCAATTTCTGCAAGAATATTATGAATTGGACAAAATACATATCCACTATCTTTTGAAAAAACAGACACAATTTCGGATACCTGTTTGATGATGTCTTCCTTAGACCCTAACGGTAAGACTTTTTGTGTATCAACACCTCCTCCCCATAAAGATAACTTCCCTTCACACTTTTTTTTCCAATCATTAGGGGTATATTGTCCCGCAGTCCACTGAACAGGATTTAAAATATTAAATTCACATTCTATAAACAGGTCTATCAAGTCATAAACAGCACCACAACTATGAAGAAATGTCTTCACATTTGGTGCCAACCTATGGATATGTATATTAAATTCCTTATAATAAGGGAGGAACAGTTTTTTAAAAATCTCCGGCGAAGCAATTAAATTATGTTGTGTTCCCCAATCATCTGAATTACACATATAAATATGAATATAATTTTTAACATAAGGAAGCAACCGTTCTAATTCTGAAAGAGCGTGATTTAATAATAGTTCGTGAAGTTCCTTTACTTTGTCTTCATCGGTCAAACACAACAATGGGAAATAACCCACACCACCAAAGTTTCCTATGCCTATTCCTAACATAGGACCGTTTAAGAAGAGGGCACGGTCTGTTTCTTTATACACTTTCTCACATATTTTTATTACTTTTTCTATAGTTTCTTCACTTAACCGATGTGCATTCAAATCTTCTTTTATTTTCCCTAAATCAAGTTTGGGTAAATCCCCATCAAAAAAGACAGGTTGTCCACCATGTTCAGAATCAAAGACATAAGAATTAGTAGGCATTTTTAAACCCAATTTAGGTTGTAGTATTGTTCCATCAGGCAGAACTTCAAATCGTGAAGGATTAATGACTTTTGCATCCAGCCTACCACCAAAATTGAATCTTCCCCAGTCATCTTCATTTGTATAACCATTTGCAAAACCCATTCTTATAGAAATCACATCACAATCCAGGATATCAAGTACATCCAAATCAGGTAAGGCCAGCATTTGACCTGTATCATGAACATAAGGTAGCCTTTCTTGTAAGCATAAAAATTTAACTAAATTGGAATAGGCAAAAGCACTTATACCCGTAGAATCCATTCCTCCCAAATCCATCGGTACATGGTCTACATCCATAAAATTTATAGCACGAATAAGCCTTTCTCGATGTGTCATTTATCACCCTTTAAGAAATTATGAAATAATTAAAGGTTTATAATAACAAAAATATTGGAAAATTTTCACAGAAAGGTGGGGATTATAAAATAAAACTCTAAAACCTATTTTAATCCGCCTTATTATTCGAATCTACATGGACTACTATAGGTTTCCATTCTTTTGCCTGTTCCTCAGGAACTTGTATAAAAGAAACAATAATGATTAAATCACCGGGTTGTCCTAAACGGGCTGCAGCACCATTCAGACAAATTACCCCACTACCTGCTTTCCCTTCAATAGCATAAGTTACAAAACGGCCGCCTGTATTAATGTTAAAAACATGAACGGCTTCATAAGGAAGTATATTGGCTTTTTGCATTAACTCTACATCAATTGTAAGGCTTCCTTCATAATTTAAATTTGCTTCTGTTATTTTGGCCCTATGGATTTTACTCTTTAACATTGTCAGATACATTATCAAGCCTCCATTATGTTAAACTTCTATTTTTATATTATCTATCAATCTAGCCCTTCCTACCCAGGCTGCAACTGCTATCAATACCTCACCTTGAATCACATCCTTCGGTTTCATTGTTTCTGGATCAACCACTTCAATATAATCAATTTCAACTTTTGACAACTCTGAAGATAGAATTTTTTTTATTTTTTCAACGGATTTTTCTCCTCCCTTTATAATTTCCTCAACTTTAAATAACCCCTTTGATAAGCATAACGCTTCTTTTTTTTGTGTTGGTGTTAAATATTTATTTCGGGAACTCATGGCTAGCCCGTCCGGTTCTCTTACAATTGGCATTTCTATAATTTCTATTCCCATATTCAAATCACGAACCATTCTCTTAATTACTGCACATTGTTGCGCATCCTTCTGACCAAAATAAGCACGGTCAGGCAGAACGGCATTAAATAATTTTGTAACTACAGTTGCTACGCCACGAAAAAAATGCGGGCGAGATGTCCCACATAGTCCTTCCGATACTTTTTCAACCACCACATAAGTTGAATAATCTTCTGGGTACATAGTTTCAACAGTAGGTGCATAAATGACATCGATACCCACTGAAAAGCACATTTTGCTATCCTTTTCGAAAGACCGCGGATACGACTCAAAATCTTCATTAGGAGCAAATTGTGTCGGATTTACAAAAATACTCACAACAGATGCGTCATTTTCTGCAACAGAAGCCCTCATTAGACTTAAATGTCCTTCATGCAGAGCCCCCATTGTCGGAACAAATCCTATTACATGTCCTTCTTTTTTCTGGATTAAGGACCAGTTCCGCATTTCCTCTGGTGTGTTTAATATTTCCATAAAAAACTCTCCTAATTATGAATAACTATGTTTTTCTTCTGGATATTTTCCCTGTTTTACCTCGTTAACAAACAGAGAAAAAGATTCTCTCATGTTTTCACGAGCATTAATATATGTTTTTGCAAACCGTGCCTTTCCCCAGCCTAATATGTCATAACATACAAGTATCTGACCATCACAATCGGGTCCTGCACCGATACCTATGGTCGGAATATCCAAACTTTCTGTTATTTCTTTTGCTAAATCTGATGGAATACATTCAAGGACAATGGAAAAACATCCAATATCCTGTAATTCTTTTGCTTCTTTCTTCAATCTTTTACGACAGGTTTCTGATCGTCCCTGAATTTTATAACCTCCTAACTCAAGAATGGATTGGGGAGTTAATCCAATATGCCCCATTACAGGAATACCACATTTGATTATCTTTTCAATGGCTTCTCCATATTTTGATACAGGACCCTCTAATTTTACAGCCTGTGCTCCGCCTTCGGATACCAATCTCCCTGCATTTCTTAATGCATCTTCTGGTGAGATCTGATAGGATAAGAAAGGCATATCCGCAATTACGAGGGTACTTTTTACCGCATGAGTAACAATAGAAGTGTGATAAAGCATTACATCCATGGTTACTTTTAATGTATTCTCCCCCCCCATTACCACCATTCCTAATGAATCACCGACTAAAATACCATCTACACCTGCTTCCTCGACTAATTGGGCTGTCGGGAAGTCATACGCTGTAAGTAAAGCGATTTTTTCATTCTTCTGCTTCTGCTCTAAGAAATGTACTACTGTTTTTTTACTCATTTTTATCTCCTGAACCGTGACTTCATCTACTGAATCCGTCCCGGTCCCTTTTGGGCTCCAAGCGGAGCGGTTCAAGGAGTTACTTTTAACTCTGTTTTAACCACATTACCTTCAACTTCCGGACTTAAAAGTAATTCTTCAATTGTTTTACCCGTTATAGGATCAATTTCTTTACCACACAGGTCCGCAAGCGGTTGTAATACAAATCTCCGTTTGCGAAACTCAGCGTGGGGAAGTATTAATTTCTTATCATTGATACATACATTATCATATAAGATAATGTCTATATCAATTATTCGTGGTCCCCACCGTTCATGGTGTATCCTTCCCAACTGATATTCAATTGTTTTTAATTCGCTCAGGAGTTCAAGCGGATTTAATTCCGTCTCAATCTCCACTGCGATATTAAGAAATACAGGCTGTTCAACTTTTCCTATCGGCTCCGTTTCATATACTCCCGAAGCCTTTTTAACTTCTGTATTTCGTATCTGGCTTAATTTGTTGAGGGCTAATTTAATATTATCAAACCGATTCCCTAAATTACTTCCTATACTCAAATAAACCCTCATATTTATTCTTTCTAAAAAATATTATAACACTTTTAATAACAGAATAAAAAAATTAAAAATATTGTTTGACTTCTCTTCTTTTTTTATCATATCTTATTTTCATCGGTGAAAACATGTATCAAATCGTATAACAAACAAGGTAAAGGGAAAGACATGAACAAAACTTATAAAATGACAACTTCTATTTACTTCGCATTTGCTATCACTTTAATCTTTACATTCTCTTTCTATGCCGTTGCACAAGATTTTACAAAAGAAACTAAAGAACAGAAAGACCAAAGAATGAAATGGTGGCGTGAAGCACGATTTGGACTCTTCATTCACTGGGGATTATATGCCATACCTGCAGGTAAGTGGGGAGATAAAAATCACTATGGCGAATGGATACGACACGAAGCACAGATTCCACTACCTGAATATGAAAAACTACTCAACCAGTTTAATCCTGTAAAATTCAACGCTAAAGAATGGGTAAAAATGGCAAAAGAAGCAGGAATGAAATATATTGTAATAACATCAAAACATCACGATGGTTTTTGTTTATTCGATTCAAAAGTAACCGAATGGGATGTAATGTCAACACCTTTCAAAAGAGATATTTTAAAAGAACTATCCGAAACCTGCAAAGAAGAAGGCATTAAAATGTGCTTCTACTATTCCATTATGGATTGGCATCATCCAGATTATTTACCCCGTAGAGAATGGGAAAAAGAACATCGACCAGAGGGAAATGCCAATTTCGACCGTTATATTGAATATATGAAGGCCCAATTAAAGGAACTTATAGATAACTATGGACCTCTAGGTATATTATGGTTCGATGGTGAATGGGAAGATACATGGACTTACGAAAAAGGTGTTGATTTATGTAACTATGTCCGTTCACTTCAACCAGACATTATTGTTAACAACCGTGTTGATAAAAGTCGCTCCGGAATGGCCGGGTTTTCTAAAGGAGAAAGTGTTGCGGACTATGGAACTCCCGAGCAAGAGGTCCCTGATAAAGGATTGCCAGATGTTGATTGGGAAACTTGTATGACAATGAATAAGCATTGGGGCTACAATGAAGATGACAAGTTTTATAAATCAACAAAAGCATTAATTCAGTTATTGGTGGATATTGTCTCAAAAGGGGGAAATTTCCTTCTCAATGTAGGTCCTATGGCCAATGGTGAATTTCCCCCAGAATCGGTTCAAAGACTTCAAGAAATAGGACAGTGGATGAAAGTAAACAGTGAATCAATTTATGGGACGACCGCGAGCCCATTTGAAAAACCATCTTGGGGTAGATACACAAAGAAAAAAATAGATAATGGAAAAACTCTTCTTTATGCCCATATTTTCAACTATGAACCAGAAACAAAAATAAAAATACCTATAGATAAGAAACCAACAAAAGTCTGGTTATTGAAATCACCTTCTGAAAAAGTAAATTATTCACATAAAGGAAGAAAACTTGTTATAAAATTACCAAAAATAGAACCCGACCCATACAATACTGTTATTGCCATAGAATTTGAGGAAAATCTATAAAGAAAATGGCGCGCCTGGTGCGACTCGAACGCACGACCCACGGCTTAGAAGGCCGTTGCTCTATCCACCTGAGCTACAGGCGCGCTTTTTGTTTCATAATTATACGAAAATAAATTATTAAATTAAAAATGAGACATATTTTCAAAGGTATGGTGGGACTTTACTCCAATAAATACATTCATATTTTTTTTGAGATTTAATTGCTGGTATTCTTCTATAGAAATAAAAGCCAATAAAGGATTCCCTTTTTTATCTTTTAATTCTACTTTAACCATAGGTCCAGCAGTATTTATATAATGAATTGTCGCAGGAATAGGATTTTTCTGAGACCAATTCAATGCTATAGAAATCTGATTAGGTCGAACAAAAACTCTCTTTTCCACTCCGCTATCATCATCTGGTATAAATATTAACTCTCCGTTACTCAATTCACGGGCATGAAATAAATTAACATCACCTAAAAATTGAAAAACAAATGGTGTTCTTGGGGCAAAATACACTTCTTCCGGAGAACCTATTTGTTCAATTCTACCCTGATTCGTAATTACAACACGGTCCGAAACTTCAAGAGCTTCCTCCTGGTCATGAGTAACAAAAACACTGGTTACATGTATTTCGTCATGTAATTTTCGAAGCCATCTTCGCAATTCTTTGCGAACTCGTGCATCTAAGGAGCCAAAGGGCTCATCTAAAAGCAAAATAGACGGTTGAATAGCTAGAGCCCTCGCCAATGCTACCCTTTGCCTTTGTCCACCTGAGAGTTGCATCGGATAGTGATGTGCCAAAAAGTCTAACTGGACTAATGAAAGTAAATCCATAACCTGCTTTCGTATTTCTGATTCATTGGGTCTTAATTTTCGGGGTTTTACTCGTAAACCGAATGCTACATTTTCAAACACAGTCATGTGGCGAAAAAGAGCATAATGCTGAAAGACAAATCCGATACCTCTGTCCCGTGGGTCATCCTTCGTAACATCCCTTCCTTCCAAAATCACACTTCCGGAATCTGCTTTTTCTAAACCTGCAATAATTCGTAAAATAGTTGTTTTCCCAGAACCAGATGGGCCTAACAATGCAAGTAACTCTCCTTTATTAACTGAAAAACTTACACTATCTACAGCCACAAAAGACCCAAATTTTTTAGAAACATCTATAAGTTCTATACTCATTTAAGATTTAATCTCCATACTTATGTGTTTTTATATACAAATAGACAGGATCTCGTTTTTCTATCCATTTTCTAAAGATTAAACTTATAAGACCTACAAGACATAACAAACTGGCTACACAAAAAGCACCTACGAGATTATATTCGTTATACAAAATCTCTACTTCCAGAGGTATTGTTATGGTTTTACCCCGAATATGCCCTGAAACAACAGAAACAGCACCAAATTCACCCACACAACGAGCAGCGCATAATACCATACCATAAAACAAAGCCCATCGAATATTAGGAAGTGTTATTTTTAAGAGAATCTGCCAAACATTGGCTCCTAACATTCTTCCCGCCTCTTCCATCTCTTGACCTTGCTCCTCCATAATCGGTATTAGTTCTCTCGCTACAAAAGGGAAGGTAACAAACAATGTAGCAATAACCATACCAGGAAATGCAAATATAATTTGAACTTCCCATTTTTCTACAAGAATACCTAACAAACCATTTATGGAAAACAAAAAAATAAAAATTGTACCCGCTACAACTGGTGAAACGGTAAAAGGTAAATCCAAAAAGGTAAGTAATACCTTTTTCCCCCTAAATGTATATCTCGTAATATACCAGGCACATGCTATTCCAAAAATTGTGTTTACAGGAAGAACGATTATCAGTATTTTTAATGTAAGTAGAATGGATTCGACCGTTTCCTTTCTTGAAATATTTCCTATATAAACAGGTAGTCCTTGACTGAATGCATTAAAAAAAACAACAAATAAAGGAATAACAAGAAATAATAACAGAAAACAAAGAGAAATTAAAATCAATGAAATACGAAAACAATAAACAAATACTTTTTTGAATTTCATCATTATATCCCTGTGTAGCGTTTGTTCCAGAATTGGAGAAAGTTTAAGCAAAACAATAAAACAAATGAAACTAATAATAGGAACAAGGCTATAGATGCTGAACCATAATAGTCATATTCCTCCAATCGCATTACAATGAGCAAGGGTGCTATTTCTGTTTTTAAAGGCTGATTCCCTGCTATAAAGATAACAGAACCATATTCACCCATGGAACGGGCAAAACATAAAGTAAAACCTGTCAACAATGAAGGCAGAACAGTTGGAAAAATAATTTTTTGAAAAATTTTCCAACGAGAAGCCCCTAAACACCGTGCTGACTCTTCAATTTCCGGGTCTAAATCTCTTAAAACAGGTTCGATTGTTCTGATTGCAAAAGGAAAACTAACAAAAATCATGGCTATTGTTATACCCATCGGAGTAAAAACAATTTTTATTCCATTTGCCTCTAAGAAAGAACCTATCCATCCCTGGGGACCATATAACCATGTCAAAGTAATACCTGCAACGGCTGTGGGTAATGCAAACGGTAAATCAATAAGGGTATCCCAAAAACCTTTGAAAGGTATTTTATACCTTACTATTACCCAAGCAATAAGGAAACCAAACAAAGAGTTAATACAAGCAGATATAAAAGACAACCCAAAAGAAACCTGATACGCTTTGATGGCTCTTAATGAGAATACCGCTGAAATGAAATCATTAAAAGAACCACTACCTACTTTAATGAATAGTGTAGACAAGGGAAGTAAAACAATAAAACTTAAATAGAGCCATGTTATCCCTAACGAAAGTCCATATCCGGGTAAGATAGATTTTTTTTTCAATATTCCCTTCATTAACTCCTCTTACTTTCTTTCTAACATAATCTGGTCAAAAATCCCTCCATCAGAAAAATGAATTTTATGAGCCTCCTCCCATCCTCCAGGGTATATCTCTTCTAATCGAAACAATTGAACCGGCAAAAAAAGGTTTTTAAAATTATTAAATATTTCTGAATTGCTACAGCGATAAAAATGTTTTACAACGATATTTTGTGCTTCATCGGAATACAAAAATTCGAGATATTTGTGTGCAATATCTTTAGTCCCATGTTTCTCTGCATATTTGTCTATAACCGCCACAGGAGGTTCTGCCAAAATACTTTCTCCGGGAGATACTATTTCAAAATTGTTCTGCGTTTCCTTAATGGCAAGAAAAGCCTCATTTTCCCAGCTTAATAAGACATCACCTATCCCTTGAATAAATGTGTTTGTTGAGCCTCTGGCACCTGTATCTAACACAGGAACATTCTTATATACTTTTTTGACAAACTCCCTTGCTTGCTCAGAACCTTCCTTACGATAAACATATCCCCAGCATGCCAAATAGCACCATCGAGCACCTCCAGAAGTTTTGGGATTGGGTGTTACTACCTGAACATCCGGGCGAATTAAATCTTCCCAAGTTTTTATGTTTTTTGGATTTCCTTTCCGTACGAGAAAAACTATTGTTGAAGTATACGGACAGCTATTATTTGGTAATTGCTTTTGCCAGTCCCTGGGTAAAAGGGCTCTTGATTTGGCTATTGCATCAATGTCGTACGCTAACGCTAATGTTACAACATCTGCTTCTAATCCTTCCATTACTGACCTTGCCTGCTTTCCAGAACCGCCATGGGACATTTTTATAATTAAATCTTTTCCATAATCTTTTCGCCATTTTTCACAAAAAGCCTTATTTACTTCTTTATACAATTCTCGAGTTGGGTCATAAGAAACATTTAAAAGTTCTATTGTTTCACTAAACCCACTGAAAGAAACAAAATAAATTAGAAGTGTTAAAAATATCAGTTTCTGAAACATATTATATTCCTTATTTTATGACATATTTATAGATTTATAGCAAATAAAATGCCATCATATATAGAAGTTATTTCACAGTTATAAATAACTATAAAAATAAGACTTACATAGTAATTGAAAAATATTGTTAAATTATATACAATATATAATTGAAATATATGGTAATTTATAATGCAAAATATAACAGTTGTAAAGGGGTTCGATATGGATAAGGATACAATATTAGACATCTGGAAAGAGGTGGCCAAGCATAATAGAATGGAACATTTCCTTTTAGAATTAGTTCCAAAAATAAAGAAAGAGGTTCCTTCCCTTGAAAATATTGAAATTTTAATTATAAATAAACATTTGAAAGTTATGGAAAAGTTATCTATACCCAACAAAAAGGAAACGAACACAAACAATCACATCGCGATAACAGATGATCTTCTATATAGCATAAAAAAAATTACGAAAAAAAATACCGTCTTGCAAGGTTCTTCTATATGGGCACAGGATTACTTATCTGATATTCTCTCTTTCTTTTACGAAACAGAATACTTCCCTTACATTTTCCTGACACCATTAGTAGTAAATAATACTACCGAAGGGATTATGGTCGGTGTATTAATAAAAAAACAACCTATATCTGAAAGCATTCCGTCCATCTTACTTGCATTACAAAAGCCCTTTTCTGTTGCTCTTACAAATCACTTACGAATCTTAGAAATAGAAACTTTAAAAAAGGCAGAAGAAGCGGAAAAGATAACTTTATTGCGAAAGTTAGGGAGAGAATCCTTTGAAGAGCGAATTATCGGAGAAAAAACAGGACTTAAATATGTTATGGAACGAGTACAATTGGTGGCTAAGTCTGACCTACCTGTTTTAATTTTAGGCGAGACAGGAACAGGAAAAGAATTGGTTGCCCGTGCCCTGCATAAAAATTCCAACCGGTCACAAGGTCCTATCATACGCGTAAATTGTGGTGCTATCCCACCGGAATTAATTGATTCGCAATTATTCGGTCATGAAAAAGGTTCCTTCACAGGGGCCATTGAAAAGCATATAGGTTGGTTTGAAAGAGCAGATGGCGGGACCTTGTTTCTCGATGAAATTGGGGACCTACCCTTAAATGCACAGGTCCGATTGTTAAGGATATTACAGGACGGATGGCTCGAAAGAGTAGGTGGAAAAGAATCCATTCATGTAGATGTTCGTCTTGTAACCGCTACAAATTCAGACCTCGCTCAATTAGTTATTGAAAAGAAATTTCGTGAAGACCTGTTTTATCGTATTTCAACCTTTCCTATTATCCTTCCACCATTGAGAGAGAGAAAAAACGATATTCCAGAAATGGCAAAGTATTTTGCAGAGAAATCTGCTCAGCGTTTCAGTTTGCCGGTTGTTTATCCGACAGAGAAAGATATCGAACTCCTTTGTCAGTATTCTTGGCCCGGGAATGTTCGCGAACTTGCTTCAGTAATTGACCGAGCGGCCATTCTTGGGAATGGAAAAAAATTAGAAATAGAACATGCATTAGGATTATCGAATACAAAACAAATTTTTATTATTAAAGATCAAAAAAAAGAACCCGACGAAATCTTGTCGCTAAATGAATATATAAAAAGATATATTGAATATATACTATTCAAAACACACGGAAAAATAGATGGTAAAGGTGGGACTGCGGAAATATTAAAAATCAATCCAAATACATTACGAGCAAAAATAAAAAAATTAGGAATAAATATTAAAAATTTCAAAAAAAATAAATATATTAAATAAATACCGCAAAATAACTTGTTTTTTTAGATTTAAATTTGTTTAAATAATTTTGTCTAAATAAAAAAAATATATATTAATATTAATTAAACACAATTAAGTAAGGGATAGAAACATGAAAAAGACATTAACTGTAGGAAAAAGACTTGCAATCGGATTCAGTTTGCTGACTTTAATTTTAGTGGTTCTTGGTGCTATCAGTATATTTATTTCATCACGAGTAGGGACAGGGATCAAAATAGTAATTTCTCAGTATTTACCTTTGACAGAATATACTTTACTAATTAGAGCACAATACCCTCGTGTTGATGCAGGTAAAAATGCACTCTTATCGGTATATATGTCTAATGAATCCAGAGCCCAACAATATAAGCGATTTGAGCAGGCGGAGGAAGAATTGAAAAAAAGTTTTGAAAAGATAGAAAAATTAGAGTTATCGGAAGAGATAGAAAAATTGTGGAAAGAATTCAAAATAGCCCATGAAAAATGGTGGAAAGACCATGAAAAGTATGTAGAATTAGTAAAAACCTTTGAAAGTTATGACCTACGCAATCCCACAGAGTTACAGAGAGATATTCGCAAATTCATGAGCGACCATTATAGGGTTTGTAGTTCTATTCGCCACTATATACTCACAGGTCAACCTTTTGAAGGAGGGGATGATCATACAATTTGTGATTTTGGCAAATGGATGGTTTCATTCAAAACAAAAAATACGGAAATCAATACCATTATTGAACGGATTAAAACATCACATCAAAAATTCCATGAAGGAGTAAAAGAAATAAAGATGTCTTTAGAGAAAGGAGACAAAGATACCGCAATGCAATTATTAAACAATGTTTTTGAAGACATGGAAAAAACATTTGTAGGGTTTGATGAATTATTATCTATAGCCACAAAAGCTCAGGAAGCCTATAATGCAATGTCCGATTTTGCTTTAATTACCATTGCTGAATCATATACTGCAGGGAGAGATGCCATACAGAAACTGGCAGATACGGTAAGAAAGGAAAAAGAAGTTATTTCTCTATCAATGGACAAATTATTAAATGTCTCACGACTAATTATTATTTTTGGATTAATCATAGGGATAATAATTGCAGTAGTTATAAGTTTGATTCTTACTCGTTCCCTTGTAAAAGTTTTGGCATTGATTAGTTCTCAGATTCGGGAAGGGGCCATGCAGGTTAATTCTGCCTCCGAGCAGGTTGCTCAAGCGAGTCAATCACTGGCGTCTTCTGCGAGTGAACAAGCCTCCAGCAATGAAGAGACTTCTGCGTCCTTAGAAGAGTTAAATTCTATGATACAGCAGAATGCGGCGAATTCGGCTCAGGCAGAGCAGATGATGAAGGAGGTACGGGAAATTGTAACAAATTCAGTTTCTTCAATGAACACTTTGATGGAGGAAATGGCACAGTTACGGCAGGCCTCTGCCAATACCGCAGGGATAATCAAGACGATTGATGAGATAGCGTTTCAGACCAACTTACTCGCGTTAAATGCGGCGGTGGAGGCGGCACGGGCCGGTGAAGCGGGCAAAGGGTTTGCGGTGGTAGCGGAGGAGGTGCGTCGTTTAGCCCAGCGAAGTGCAGAAGCGGCAAAGAACACACAGCAGATGTTAGAGGAGGCGATACGGCAGTCGGAGAAATCAGCAAATGAATCGCAACGGGTAAGTGAGCAGTTGGAGAGGGTTAAAGAGTCGGCAGAGAAGATGTTTACATTGATTCAAGAAGTATCTTCAGCATCGAATGAGCAAGCGAAGGGGGTAGAACAGATTAACACAGCGATGATGGAGATTAATAAGAGTACGCAGGAGGTCGCGGCGAATTCGGAGGAGACAGCGTCTGCAAGTGAGGAGATGAGTGCACAGGCCAATGAACTATTAAGTATGGTTCAACAGTTAGATACATTAATAGGAAGTGTTTCAGATACACAAACAACGATAAGGTCTTCGGGAGTGAGTATAACGAAGCACCAAGCAAAACCCCAGGCAGGCAAGGGAATTCAAGACCGGAGAAAGGCCAAGAAGGACATTCATGCTTTGCCAGGAGCACATTATACCGACACATCACAAGTAGTAAATCCTGAACAGGTTATTCCCCTAGACGAAGAAGACTTGAAGAGTTTTTAAAACGACATAAAAGATAAACTGTAAAATATTTGGGGTGAGTATAAAACTTGCCCCTTTTTATTTTAGATATAAAGTCTATGTTGTAATTTGACTATATAAATTTCTCTGTATCTTTTTATATCAATTTTATATCTTCTCATAAAGATATTTATATAAAATATCACAATCTAAATAAGAGAAATATATCTTTCAAAATATTTCTCTAACAAAGAACTATAAAGTATAATATGACAATTAAGGAGATATAAAATATGGACGAAAATAAAAAAGAAATATATAGACAAAAATCTATTGATATGTTGCAAAAATGTGGGATAGCAATCACACAACAGGAGCAAAACGAAATAGAAATCACTGACTTTGGATTAGGAATGTACGAAAAGATAGGGTTGGCGATTCTTGTCTACATTAATACAGATAGATACTGTGCTAAAGAATTAATTATGCTTCCATGGATGATTTGCCCGGAACATAAACATCCTTCTGTCGGAAATGACCCAGGTAAAAAGGAGACTTTTCGATGCAGGTATGGGAAAGTTTATTTATATATAGAAGGAAGACCTAAAAAAAATCCTAAAGCAATAATTCCAGAAGAGAAAAAAGTCTTTTTTACAGTCTGGCATGAGATAATATTGAATCCAGGAGAACAATATACACTTCCTCCAAATACTTTACATTGGTTCCAAGCAGGAGAAGAAGGTGCGATTATATCAGAATTTTCGAGTACGAGTAGAGACGAATATGATGTTTTTACTGACCCTACAATAATAAGGGTTGAGCAGGAATAAATCGTTATTCATTTCACAAATTCTTTATATATTAATATATCATATAGTTAAGTTGAAAATTTAATTTAAATCTTGTTATAATTTAGCCATGTAAATTTTGAAATATAAACTATAAAAACAATTTATATGAGAAAGATGTTATATGAATAGTGTAACCAATAATTTTGAAGCACTTTTCAAAAAGGCTGAAGAATTTCGTAATTCTTTAGGATATAGTGAAAAAATTCGTATTCGCGTAGGTTCAGCAACATGCGAACATGCAGCAGGTTCATATACAGTGTACGAAGAATTTCAAAAGCATATCCTTTCATCTGGTCGACAGGATGTAATATTAGAAAAAACAGGTTGCACAGGGCGTTGCAGTTGTGAACCAATAGTAGGTGTTTTTGTCCCTGGAAAATTACCTGTAAAATATCAATTGGTTAAAAGAGATAGTGTTCATAAAATTTTCATGGACCATGTTGTCGGTGGAAAAATTGTACAGGAACATTTACTGGATAAAACTCCTGATTCATGTAAATATCATGTTTTAATGTGTGATGGTTCCGGTTGCGGGGGTGCTTTAGAAGGAGGGTTACGGTTTCAATTTGAGATGAGAGTTGCTGAATCTGGCTTAAAACCTGATGAGGTGTGGTTAACCAGTATTGGTTGTTTAGGTTTTTGTACGATAACAGAGAAAAAGGAACAGACAGTTCAGGTCATGGTCCGACCGGATAATATTATATATAGAATAAAAACAATCAAAGATGTAGATGATATAATAGAAAATCATTTAAAAAAGGGGAAGGTGGTTCAAAGATTAGTAGCAAAAGAGAAACCCATAAGCCAGAGGTTTTACAATCTGTATGGGGATGTGGCTTTTTTTAACAAGCAGACACGAATTGCTCTTAGAAACGCAGGTGTAGTTAACCCAGAAAGTATATATGACTATCTACATTATAAAGGTTTCCTTGCGTTGAAAGAAGTATTAGAAAAGAATGACCCGGAATGGGTTGTAAAACAAATAACAGAATCAAAATTAAGAGGAAGAGGTGGGGGTGGATTTCAGACAGGATTAAAATGGACAAGTGCAAGAAAAGCGAAGGAAAAAATACGCTATATTATTTGTAATGCAGACGAAGGGGACCCCGGAGCGTTTATGGATCGCAGTATGCTTGAGTCAGATCCTTTCAGTATTGTAGAGGGGATGATAATTGGTGGTTTTGCTATAGGAGCACAAAAGGGATATTTTTATATTCGAGCAGAATATCCTTTAGCAGTGGAAAGAATCAATCATGCTATTGAAGAATGTAGAAAACATAATCTTTTAGGACAAAATATATTAGGTAGTAATTTTAGTTTTGACCTTGAAATTCGGTTAGGGGCAGGTGCCTTCGTATGTGGTGAAGAAACTGCTTTAATTCATTCCGTAGAAGGAGAGAGAGGACAACCTCGGGTTAGGCCCCCTTATCCTACGGAAAGTGGGTTATGGGGTAAACCTACTGTAATTAATAATGTTGAAACATTTGCGAATATCCCACCAATAATTGTTTATGGACCTGAATGGTTTGCACAGGTGGGGACAAAACAAAGTGGGGGAACAAAGGTATTTGCTCTTGCAGGAAAAATCCAGCGAACAGGATTGGTTGAAGTTCCTATGGGGACTACTTTAAGAAATATTGTTTATGGAATTGGTGGAGGACCTGCAGGAGGTAAAAAGGCAAAAGCCATACAAACAGGAGGACCCGCAGGAGGTTGTATCCCAGAAAAGTATTTTGATACCCCTGTTGATTTTGACACTCTGGGTAAGTTGGGATCGATTATGGGAAGCGGAGGAATGATTGTTCTTGATGAAGATGATTGTATGGTGGATGTCGCCAAATTCTATATGGAATTTTGTCAAGATGAGTCCTGTGGAAAATGCACACCGTGTCGTGAGGGAACAAAACGGATACTGGAAATTTTAATAAAAATTACAGAAGGGAAGGGAACAGAGAAAGACTTAGAGAATTTAGAGCGATTAGCTAAATTAGTAAAGAAAACATCTTTGTGTGGGTTAGGTAGGGCTGCTCCTAATCCTGTACTAAGTACATTAACATATTTTAAAGAAGAATATTTAGCCCATGTTAAACATAAAAAATGTTCATCAAGAAAATGTCGTTCTCTTATCCATTACGAAATTGACCCTGAAAAATGTGTCGGATGTACAATATGTGCCAAGAATTGTCCTGTCCCATGTATAACAGGAGAGAGGAAAGAGGTGCATGTTATTGATACAGCCCGATGTATTAAATGTGGACGATGCTTTGAAGTTTGTAGATTTAAAGCCGTAAAGAAACTTTAAATAAAGATAAATCAAGGATTTATATATGAATAAAGATAAACAAAACGAGGCAAAAATGATTAAAATAAAAATTGACGGCAAAGAAGTGTCTGTCCCAGAGGGAACAACTATAATGGAAGCGAGTGAAAAAATAGGAATTCAAATTCCTCGATTATGTTACCATCCGGATTTAAGTCTACAAGGGTCCTGTCGTGTCTGTATTGTTGAGGTTAAAGGTTTTGATTTTTATATGACTTCCTGTAGTACAAAAGTATGGGAAGGGATGGAAATTAAGACAAACAGCCCTGAAATACGCCAGGCAAGACGAGATATTGTAGAGTTGTTGTTAGATAATCATCCACAGGATTGTCAAACGTGTGAAAGGGATGGAAATTGTGAATTACAAAATTTATCCTATTCATTAGGAGTTCGAGAAAGATTGTTTTCGGGTGAAAGAAAGCATTTTTCAGAAGATAAAAAAAGCAAATCTGTCGTCCGCGTTCCTGAAAAATGTATTTTATGCGGTAGATGTGTTCGTGTATGTGCTGAAGTACAGGGCGTCTATAATTTAAGTCAGCACGGGAGAGGTTTTTATACACAAGTCATGCCTGCACACGCTTCTGCAATGGATGAATCCGTATGTATCCAATGTGGACAATGTATAATGGTATGTCCTGTAGCAGCGTTTGTTGAACAATCACATACAGAGAGAGTCTGGAATGCTTTGGCCGATTCAAAAAAACATGTGGTTATACAGACAGCTCCATCTATCCGAGCAGCCATTGGTGAAGGTTTTGGAATGGAACCGGGAACACCTGCCACCGGGAAAATGGTAACTGCTACACGATTGCTCGGTTTTGACGGTATATTTGACACAAACTTTGGCGCAGATTTAACTATTGTTGAAGAAGCCACTGAATTTGTAAGAAGGATGCAAAGAAAAGAACGGCTTCCACTTTTGACAAGTTGCTCTCCGGGATGGATTAACTTCCTTGAGAAGTTTTACCCTGAAATGATTCCGTATGCCTCGACTTGTAGAAGTCCCATGAGTATGACTTCTGTTTTGTTAAAAACTTATTATGCGGAAAAGATAAAAAAAGACCCAAAGGATATATTTGTTGTTGCGGTAATGCCTTGTGTTGCTAAAAAGTTTGAAGCAGACCGTGACGAACATAAAATGCCAGATGGAACACCTTATACAGATGCTGTACTAACAACACGCGAATTAATATGGATGATTAAATGTTATGGAATTGATTTGAGAGATTTACCGGATAGTGATTTTGACGACCCATTAGGCGAATCCAGCGGGGCGGCGGATATTTTTGGAACTACAGGCGGTGTAATGGAAGCGGCACTACGAATGGCTTGTGAAGTGCTCACAGGATTACCTCCCGAAAAAATGGAATTTACAGATGTGCGCGCAGTTGAAGGACTAAGGGAGACTGAGGTTGTATTCGGTAAATATAAGGTTAATGTTGCAGTTTCTAATGGTTTAACAAACGCAAAAACTATTCTTAATAGAATAATAAAGGGTGAAAAACAGTATCATATTGTTGAAATTATGGCATGTCCGGGAGGTTGCATTGGGGGAGGAGGACAACCGTATCCACCGAAAGGTTATCATTTTCTGGACCCAGAACTTTTAGCAAAACGGGCCCAGGCTTTGTACACTATTGACAGTTCTAAAAAAGTTCGTAGTTCAAATCATAATCCATCTATAAAACAGATTTATAAGGAATTTTTGGGAGCCCCAGGAAGTGAAAGGGCTCACCAATTTTTACATACACACTATCACCCCAGATTACCAAGAGGAATACGATAATGTGCGCACACCAAAATACACAACAAGCAACAGATAACTGGAAGGAAGTTAAAGAATTTGCTAAGAAAGCACTTCCGGAACATATCATAACATTCATAGAAGAATGTAAAAAAGAAGAACATCCTGAAAGTAAATTAATAAAAGTATTGCAGCTCGTTCAGGAGCATTTTGGCTATCTTGCTACAACACAGATGGATGCGGTGGCTCAATTATTACAGGTACCCATGGCAAAAGTATCTGGAGTCGCTACTTTTTACCACTTTTTCCGACTTGTTCCGAGAGGAAAATATCTTATTCGTGTATGTTTAGGCACAGCCTGCTATGTGAAAGGAGCAGAACGAGTTGTTGATAAATTAAAAGAAGAACTCGGAATACAATTTGGTGAAACAACAAAAGATGGTTTATTTTCTCTTGAAGGAACACGATGCCTTGGATGTTGTGGACTGGCTCCTGTAGTTGAGATAAATGAAGAGATATTTGGACAGGTAACGCCGGATAAAATTCCTGCTATTCTTGAACATTTTTCAGAAAAAGAGACAGAAAAACAATAGAATATATGATTAATATAAAAGTTTTTGATACTTATGTAGAATTATGCAAAAATGCTTTTGAAAAAATAGTATCATTATTATCATTTAAGCCAAATTCAGTTCTTTGTGTAGCAACCGGGGATAGTCCTCTTGGATTGTATTCATTATTTCCACAACAAAAAGAATTATTTCAAAATGTAAAGATATTAAAATTGGATGAGTGGGGAGGTATAAAATCGGACGACCCTTCTACATGTGAGAGTTATATAAAAGATAATATTATATGGCCTCTTGGAATTGATAAGAATCAATTATTAGGATTTCGGTCTGACGCGGAAAATCCTGAAGACGAATGTGAAAGAATAAAAAGATTGATAAAACAATATAGCGTTGATGTATGTATTTTAGGAATAGGTATAGATGGACATATAGGGTTGAATTTTCCAGCGAACACACTAATACCTGAAGTTCATACTGTACCTGCAGAATATTTAACGCATTCTATGTTAGATAAAGCGCGAGAAAAACCCACCCATGGTTATACCCTTGGAATGAAAGAAATCATCCATTCAAAGGAAATTATATTAATCGTAAAAGGGAAAACGAAATCCAATGCTCTAACGACATTGTTAAAAAGCGGAATTACAACCCATTTTCCTGCTTCATTATTAATGTTGTCAGAAAACTTAACGATATATTGTGATAAAGAAGCCTATACACAATAGGTTAGTGGTATTAGAAAGATTGAATGTTATTTTTGTATATCCCAGAGATCAACGCTGGGAAGTTCTAATACAAGTTTGTAACCATAGGCAAGGGAGGGAGTCTGAAAACCAGATTTATATTCTCCATTTAAAACTTTTTTTGCTATAAGAACACTTGAAAAAGCAGTTAGGTCATATCCATCAGTTGTTTTCATCCCTGCTCTCTTATAAAGTCCCTCTTTGTTTTTAACTTCACCCCATAATAAAGTGAAATTCTTTTCTCTTTCTTCGGGTGTAGGTCCTCCCTCTGGAATACAATTCTTCAAGAAATTCTGTATTGGTTCTGTTCCAATAATATTTTGCGTTAGTTTTATACCCTGCATCATGAAACTCATCCCCTTTGATACCGCCATATAAACTTCAATATTCGAAATATGTGTAGAGTAATATGCTGTGCTTACATCACCCCAGGGGATAGTTACACATAGTTTGGTTTCTTCGCCAAAATTTATCCTCATTTTTTTATAAGCAGGTGGAACCGAAACGAGTACCCCATCTTTTCTTATTTGTCCGCCTTTTCCCATGCTTTCGATAGCCGTTAACATAGTACCGTGGGAAGGTTTACCATTAGAATAAAAAGCGAGTGTTAATTGATGGGCATCAGGCAACAAAGAGCTTAAGTAAGAAGCGAGACAATCACTGGGAACAACATCAAAACCCCCACCCGGTAAAAGCATTATGCCTTTCTTTCTTGCTTCATCATCTTTTGTCGCAATCCATTCAAAAACATCAATTTCTCCCGTTATATCAATGTAATGTGTCCCATTTTCAATACAGGCTAAAACCATATTTTTTGCGGTATATTGAAAGGGGCCTGCAGAATGAATAACGACCTGAATATTGGATAATTTTTTTGTGATTTCATTGACATCATTTAAGGAAAAGACTCGGTATTCTAAACCATACTTTTGAGAAATTTCTCTTAATTTTATTTCATTTCTACCACCAAGTATTATAGGTAATTGTTGTTTTAAACATTCATCAACAATTAAAAGCCCCGTATAACCATAAGCACCATATATTAAAATTTTATCTTTCATATATTCTCCTTTCTTTTTTGATATGTGGAGGTCTCTATTTATAATATAAAAAGCAAATATTAAAATTCTTTTTTGGGGATTGGATAAATGGAGAAAATAAAACATATAGCATTGCTTACTGATTTTGGAAATAAAGACCCTTATGTTGCTGAGATAAAAGGTGTCCTTCTCTCCGCGTTACCTAATATATCAATCATTGACTTATCACATGAAATTAGTCCACAAAACATAATAGAAGGCGCTTTATTTTTAGAAAGAATGTGGGACTATTGGCAAATTCCATCAATTCACATAGCAGTAGTAGACCCGGGTGTAGGAACAGACCGAAGAATTTTATTAATTCATGAAGGTCAAAAATATTTGATATGTCCGGATAACGGTCTTGCTTCATTTATTATAAAAAATAAGCATACAGAAACAAGACATGTAAAGTATTTTAAGACTTTCAGTCATTCCATCAGTAACACATTCCATGGAAGAGACATAATGGCTCCCATCGCGATTCAATTAGCCAAAGGAGGAAACTGGGAAGATTTTGGACCAACAATTGAGGATATGTTGGTGTTAAATATACCTTCTATCAAAGTCGTTGATAATGTTATATACGGTTCGATTATTCATATAGACCGATTTGGAAATGCGATAACAAATATACAGAGAGAACACTTAAATGATTCAACACCTTTGTATGCAAAAATAAAGGGAAATATTCAAAAAATATCTTTTTCAGTAAGTTATGGAAATGTAGAAATTGGACAGGCACTTTGTTTGTTTGGAAGCGGAAATCGTTTGGAAATAGCTGTCAATCGTGATTCTGCAGAAAAAACACTTAAATTAAAGATAGGAAGAGAAATAAAACTTTTTTTGAATAAGGGTTAACTTCTCCAAGGTCTTTCTCTTGTTGCACTTTCGACTGCTTTCCGAGCAATCTGCACATCCTGCTCTATTTCAAAGTCGAACATACCGGCCAAGATGTGGTCTGCACCATTATTAAAGACATAAGGGAATGCATCTTCTGGAGGTATAGCACCCGCAGACATTACTTTAAAAGCAATCCATGGAACTGCAATATCTTTCATAACTTGAATCGTTTCATCAGGGTCTTTACACCAATACCCGGGTATTTCAGTGTAAGGTTCAACTAATTGTTCCTTTTGGGGTGCTGTCGGATAGTTATGATGGTGAAATGTTTTTATATAGAAATCGGCTTCAATCTTCTCTTTTTCACAGACCTTAATAACCTCAAGATCATGCGCTCCTACACCTGAAGGTAAAGCGTTTTCTTTTCCTAATTCCACTGCTTTTTTGATAACAGAAATTTTCTTTTCACGAACCAATCTATCTGCTGTTACACCCCAAAGATAAAGGGCATCCAAACCTATATCTATGAGTTGTTTTACCTGTTCTTTGTATAGGTCAAAATCTACATCGGGATAGGCCGTTGGACATATTATCCATTGGATTTTTCCGCCCTTTTTAAATCGATAGTCTTCAAGTATTTTAAGAATATTAGGAACTGTATGAATGACAAGAGTATTTATACCCTGTTTCTCTGCCAATTGCATTGTCTCTACTATCTTCTGAGGGGTATTGTAGTGAGCACATAAGTTATAAACATACTTCAGGTCTCGACTATGTGTAAAATGAGTGAGTAAATTACCACCCAATAGGAGACGACTTACTTTTAAGCCACGAATACTTCCACAAGGAAGTGTGTTATTAGTGGTATTACCATTTATACTTCCATTACCACTTTGAGCAAATGCAGAAAGAGATATGGAAGTGCTTACAGTTGACAAAGAGGCTCCGATAAATGTTCTTCTGTTTATTTCAGTGTTTTTCATATTATAAGTCTTTTAAAGTGCAGTACTGTTTATTATTCATTTTTTATATAATTATAGCACATTAAAAATAGGAGTTTTAAAAAATGAAATATAGAATAGGAGTGGTAGGAAGCGGACCGAGTGGTTTCTTTTCTACAGAACATATACTCCGTCTTCATCCTGATTGCGAAATAGATATATATGAGAGATATCCGGATCCATTTGGCCTGGTCCGGAAAGGAGTTGCTCCTGATAATCCTAATATTCGAAATGTATCAAAAGCATTTGACCTCATAGCAAGTAATGAAAGGGTTGCCTATTTCGGGAATGTAGATGTTGGTATTGACATAACATTGTCCGAATTGCAAAACTATTATGATACAATTATACTGGCCTGTGGGATGGAGACAAGTCAGAGATTAGGCATTCCTGGAGAAGACTTACCGGGTTGCTTTACTGCCAGTTCTGTCGTAGGTTGGTATAATTGTCATCCGGTTTATCATTCTTTAAATATAAAACTTGATGGGGAACGGGTAGTAATTATTGGAATGGGGAATGTAGCATTGGATGTTGCAAGAATTTTATGCAGACCTGTATCTGAGTTATCCAAAACAGATATATCAAATATTGCAATAGATGTATTGAGAAAAAGTAAAGTAAAAGAGGTTCACATTATAGGAAGAAGGGGACCTGCTCAGGCTAAATTTAAAGAGAATGAATTGCTATCCATGGAAGAAGTTGGCGATACAGATATTATAATAGATCCTTCAGAATTAGAATTAAATGAAATTAGTAAAGAGGAGATAAACAATAATCCTTCCACTCAAAGGATGTTTGAATTTTTTAAAAAATTTGCCACAAACAATCCCCAAAAGAGACGACAGATTTACTTTTCATTTTTAAAATCACCCATACGAATTTTAGGGAACGGAAAAGTAGAACAAGTAATGTTTGAGAGAAATGCATTAGAAGGGCCTGTTAATAATCAAAAATCTATTGGAACCGGTATCATCGAAAAGTTAGATTGTAGTTTTGTTATATCATGCATTGGATATAAGGGAAATCGTTTTCCAGGACTTCCTTATGATGAAAACAAAGGAATAATACCTAACAAAAATGGAAGAGTTGTTAAAAATATGGAAATAGTATCGGGTTTGTATGTTACTGGTTGGATAAAGAGAGGTCCTATTGGTCTTATTGGACATAATAAACCAGATAGTCTGGAAACAGTAAAAAATATGTTGGAAGACCTGAAACAAAAACAGAAACACAAAAATATTTCCAGAGAAGATATAATCCAGTTATTAAAATCAAAAAATATTAACTTTATAACCTATGAGGAGTGGAAAAAAATAGACAGTTCAGAAATAAAAAGAGGAGAATTAATGGGTAAAATACGGGATCGTTTTTGTACCCCTGAAGAAATGCTAAAAACCGTGACTAATAAAGAATAATTATATTTATTCTGAATAATTACTTAATGCATTTTTTACAACAGATAAGAGTTCATTGGGATTAAAGGGTTTTTCTAAGAAATCTTCCGGGGGAGGAACTTTATATACTTCTGATATTTTTTCAGCAGACCATGAACTACCTAACTCGTATGTATTAACACCTGTAACAAAAATAACCGGTATATTGTTCAGAAATGGGTGATTTTTAAACTCAACAAATAATTGAATACCATTTTTATCCGGTAGCATAACATCAAAAATACAAAGATCAGGTAGTTCTTTCTCGGCTAACTTGATTGCATCTGAGACATAACTCGTTTGTAATACTTTTGCCCCTTCAGACTCAAAAAGAATTTTTAATGAACTTAATACATCTATTTCATCTTCTAAGATTAGAATTTTTTTGTCTTGTAATAAGTTGTTATCCATAGTAGCCTTTGATAGTATATTTTCTATATTATTACTATAATTAATAATTATATTCAATTATCTGGGAAGAATGATAGTTAAAAGAAGGAGTTGTAAATGAAAAATATAGAATTGTTTGATATTCGTGTTGCACTCATAAAAACATTTTTAAACAATAATGGCTATGAAGGTATTTTATTGTCAAGAATAGATAATTTCGCAATGGCGACTGGGGGAAAACGAAATTACATATGGAAATACACAGATTTGGGTGCAAATTCCTTATTAATAAATAAAGAAGGGAAAGTATATTATGTAGGAAATAATATTGAAGAACCCAGGATTATGGATGAAGAACTTTCTAATTTACCATGCAAGAAACTCTCTTTTTTATGGTTTGACACTTCCCCTTCTGATACAGTTAGAAAGCATTTCAAAATTTATGATGAATCGAAATGGGTCTCTGATGATGGTAGTTTAGGTATAAATGTAAACAATGACCTGGCTATATTAAGAGCCCTTTTGACAGATGGAGAACTTGAAAAGTATAAAAAGTTGGGACAACTTGCAAGTGAAGCGATGGTTGACACTTTAAAAACAATACAAAAAGGGGATACAGAAGTTGAGATTTCTGCCAGGTTGGTTTATGAGGGACATAAAAGAGGGTGTCTTGTACCCGTAGCATTAATTGCAAGTGATGAAAGAATTGAAAAATATAGACATCCATTACCTACAGAATCATCATTGTTATCAAAAAATAATAGTAAAAGAGTAGAAAACATAGTAATGGTTGTGGGGTGTTTTTTGAAGGAAGGACTTGTTGTTTCACTCACACGATTTAAACAAGTAGGGATGGTATCTGATGAGACAAAAAGTGCTTATGAAAAAATATGCTGTGTGGATGCATTGGTCCAGGAAGCAACTGTACCCGGAAAAACATTAGGCGATGTTTTTTCACAATGTATAGAAGCCTACCGGTTAATGGGATTTCCTGAAAATGAATGGCACAATCATCACCAAGGTGGGGCAACAGGTTACGCAGGAAGAACCTGTAAAGGAAAACCTGGAGAGGTTTTCCCTGTCCTTGACACTTATTATCCCTCGCTGGTTGAAAAAGAATTAGGACAAAAAATTTTGTTTGGAAGTGCTTTTGCATGGAATCCTTCTGCTAGAGGGGTTAAATCTGAGGACACATTTATATTATATCCTGATGGTAGAAAAGAAATTGTTACTTCTACAAGTGAGCTGCCCTCTGTTGAATTGGAAAAGATATTAAAAAGAACAATAAATATAAAAAAATCTGGGATATATATAGAAGAATAAACAAATAAAGAAATCTTTTTAAATAAAAAAATGTTTTAATTTTAGAGGTGAAAATGTGAAAATTCTTATTGGATATGGAAGTAATACAGGTAATACTGCTTATGTTGCAGAAGTGATATCTTTTGCATTAGCCGAGCATAAAGTAACGGTCCAAAATATTAAAACTATTAATATAGAAACATTTCGCGACTATGACTTGCTTATATTCGGTACATCTACATGGAGCAATGGAGAGGTACAGAAAGACTGGAAAGATAGTTTATCGAAATTCAACAAAGACATATTAAGTGGTAAATTGGTTGCATTGTTTGGCTTAGGAGATAGTGTTATGTTTCCTGAACAGTTTGCAAATGGGGTTAGAGAAATTTATGATTCTGTTGTAAATAATGGAGCAATCGTTATCGGCTATTGGAAAAATGAAGGTTATAATTATATTTTTTCCCGTGCTTTAATAGGAGAAAAATTTTGTGGTTTAATTATTGACCAGGACAATGAAAGCAATTTAACAGTACAGAGAGTTGTTGACTGGATAAAGGAATTGCAGAAGGATATTGTCAATTACATTAATGTAAAAAATTAATTCTCACCAAAATATTTTCTAAAGAGTTCAGGGTCATCGATAGAATTAATTTCTTTTTCTATAAATATTTTTATTTCCTCTGCGGATATAGGAGATGGTTGGTTGCCTGTTAAGGATTGATGTCCGCTCCGTTGTTTAAATATATTCTGTCTTTCTTCTTCAACTATTTCTTGTTTGTCATCGTTGTCTATTTCTTTATTCTCTCGTTCTAATTCAGGCATAGCAAGGTCAAGAAACATTTCGACAATACTCGCTAAATGTTCTACTCTTTCTTTTCTAGAACCTTTTTCTATAATACGTCTATTAATTGGAATGGCTCTATTTCTAAATACAATGCTAAATTCATGACATGAGGGGCATGGAAGAATCATTACAACATCTGGGGGTAATTTGCCTGAACCGATTTTTTGTTTATTACAATGAGGGCATATAATCATAAATTTTCCTCATCTGTTTTTTAAATGATAACAAAAAAGGATTATTATTAGCAAAAATGCTTTTTTATTATCAGAAAGGGACTCCCCATTTTTTAGCCCATTCTGGATTTAGACGTATTTGAACTTCCCATATATCTAAAATTGTTAGTGCTGTCATACTCTCTATAACAGGAATGGCTCTTGGGACAATACACGGGTCATGCCTACCATGCACTCTTAATTCACAATTGTTAAAATTAATATCCATAGTTTTTTGTGTTTTTGCAATGGAGGAAGTAGGTTTTACAACCAATCTTGCAACAATTGGTAGCCCTGTACTTATACCCCCTAAAATTCCACCTGCATGGTTACTTAAAAATGTCCCATTCTCCATAGGGTCGTTTGCCTGACTTCCCCGAAGTCGTGCTAACTCAAAACCATCGCCAAATTCAATACCTTTTACCGCACCAATACTCAAAAGGGCCCCACCTAAACGGGCATCTAATTTTGCAAATACAGGATCCCCTAAACCGGGGGGAACACCATGTATTTCAAGTTGTATAATTCCTCCAACAGAATCCCCATCTTTCCTTGCCTTTAGAATTTCTTCTTCCATAACTTTTGCTGTTTCCATGTCTTTACACCTTACCGGATTCTTCTCAATATTTTCATAAGAACCTTTGGATGATAGTGATACTCCTGCAATTTCGACGGAATAAGCAATAATCTTTATTCCTTTTCTCTCAAGAATTTTTTTTGCAATTGCCCCACAGGCCACACGACACGCTGTTTCTCTTCCAGAAGATCTTCCACCACCTCGATGGTCTCGAATACCATATTTCATATAAAAGGTAAAATCAGCATGTCCCGGGCGGAATACATTTTTCAATTCATCATAATGATGTGATTTTTGATCTTCATTGTAAATAACCAATCCAATTGGAGCACCTGTGGTTTTCCCTTCAAATATACCCGAAAGAATGTGGACTTTATCCGATTCTTTTCTTTTTGTAGTTATTGAACTCTGACCCGGTCTACGCCGGTCTAACTCTTTTTGTATGTCTTCTTCTGATAGTTCAATACCGGGGCGAATACCATCCATGATGGCTCCAATAGCGGGTCCATGACTCTCTCCAAATGTAGTAACTCGGATTATCTCACCAAAAGTATTGGCCGATCTTGTATGTATGGCAAGTTCTTCACCTATACGACTTACTACTAATTGTGCAATATCTATGGGGTCGCCCTGTGATGTATCGATAAAAACATCTGCAAAGGGCTGAAGTATTTCTTCTCTAAAAGCCAACTCCTCATAGTATTTTTTTTCTGGATTATCCACATTTTCTAACCAGGGAGGAATACCGTGTTCAGAGATTCTTTTCCATAGTATTTCTTTATTTGCAGTTAAATATATTAATAAAGAGTTATTCCTAATTTTACGGCGATTGGGAGCCATTAACATTATAGAACCACCTGTAATAACTAAGCACCAATCCATATATTCAACTTCTTGTGCTATTTTTGTTTCTAAATCACGGAAATATTTTTCTCCTTTCTCTATAAAAATCTGTCTGCATGTTTTCTTTACACCTGTAACACTTAGATAATGGTTTTCAATCATCTCATCTGTTTCAAAATATGTTAATCCCGTAATATTTGCAATGTGCTTTCCGATAGTTGTTTTTCCAGCCCCTTTGGGACCCATAATAACTAATTTCAAATCTAATCTCCTAATACTCTATTGGTTATCTTTTTTTACTTCTATTCATTAACAATATAAGCATTCCCCCCAATAGATTTGAGGGTATCCAGAAAAGTTGGAAATGTAACATCAACTGCTTCATAGCCGTCGATAATGGTCGTTCCTTTGAGAATAGTCCCTGCAATGGCAAGTGCCATAACTACACGATGGTCCCCATGACCATTTACCTCTCCCGGGAACATATGAGATTCTTCAATTTCTAATCCGTCTGGTAATTCCTTGATATTGGCTCCCAGTTTAGTTAGTTCTTCTCTCATAACTGAAATACGATCTGTTTCTTTTAATCTTGCCTGAGGAACATTATATAGGCGTGTTTTACCTAAAGCAAAACATGATAGGACCGCCATCATAGGTAAGGCATCCGGAGTTGCATTTAGGTCTATCTCTGCACCTTTTAATTGCTTGGCACTTACATGAATACCATTACTCATTAACCTAATTTCTGCCCCCATTTTTTGTAAGTATTCTAATACAAGTTTATCTCCCTGAGTATCATTAATATCTAATCCTTGAATTAGAACTTCGTTATTTGGCATTGCTCCTGCACAAAGAAAGAAAGTAGCCGAAGAGAAATCTCCAGGGATTTGCTTATTTACTGTTTTATATTTTTGTTTTCCTGGAATTGTAAATTTTTTAAACTCATTGTCATAGTTTACATTAATATTATGTTCTTTAAGCCATGCTAAAGTCATTTCAACATAAGGTTTTTCATAGAGTAAGGGGACATCAACAACGGTCTCATCATCTGCTAATGGAGCATTTATTAAAATGGAAGTTAAATATTGGCTTGATACTGCTTCTACGGAGGTTTGTCCTCCTTTAATTCTCCCTTTAACAACAACCGGGGGAAGGTTATTATTCCGTGTCGAAACCACATTGGCCCCGATATCATTCAGTGATTTTATTAAAGGTCCTAAGGGCCTTTTTCGAATTTGATAGTCCCCAGTTAAAACAACATATCCTTCCTTAATAAGTGCTGAACTACCTAAAGCAATACACATCGTTGTTCCTGAGTTACCCACATCTATAACATCATCTGGAATAGTCCAAGCACCACCACACCCGTCTACGATCCAATTATCCCCCTCTGTGGAAATAGGAACACCTAAACAACGATATGCCTTAACAGCAGACATTGTATCAGAGGAAGATAGGGGAGAGTTTATTACACTTCTACCTTCTGCAAGTGAAGCTATTGCTACGGCTCGTATTGTATGGGATTTTGAAGCTGGAATTTTGACCAAACCTTTTAAAATCGAACCTTCTACAACTAATTTCATATTTATCCCCTTCAATTTTTTTTAATTAATATTATAGAACAATACTATTTTCCTTATCATTTCTATTAAAATATTGATATAAAGACATTTTATCTCTTATTTTTGTATATAATTTTGGCATTACTAAAATATTATAAATACAATGAATAAAGGACATTATTATGAAGCCATTTAGTAGAAGAAGATTTTTGACCACTACAATATCTACTGGGATAGGTTTAAATTTACTCTTAAAAAAGAATGCTATTGCTGATGTAGAGAAACCAAATTTTATTATTATTCTTGCAGATGATTTAGGTTACGGCGATGTAGGTTGTTATGGACAAGAATATATCCTGACACCTAATATAGACCGTATGGCAAATGAGGGGATGCTTTTCACAGATGGTTATGCAGGTAGCACGGTTTGCGCACCGTCTCGATATTGTTTAATGACAGGATACCATACGGGACATGGAAGAATTCGAGGAAATGGAATAGTTCCACTTGCTCCCGAAGATATTACCATCGCAGAAGTCCTAAAATCACAGGGATATGTGACCGGGCTAATCGGAAAGTGGGGATTAGGTGAAGCAGAAACATCGGGTATTCCCTTATTACAAGGTTTTGATGAATTCTATGGTTATTTAAACCAGAATCATGCACACAATTATTATCCAGATTATTTATGGAGAGGAACTAATAAAGAAAAAATTGAAGGGAATATTATATCGGACATTCCTGGGGTTAGTAGTAGTTGTAAACAATATAGTCACGATATACTGACTAAAGAAGCCATTCGTTTTATAGAAAAGAATAGAAATCACAATTTCTTCCTTTATTTATCTTTGACAATTCCCCACGCAAATAATGAACTTGGGAATGCAAAAGGGAACGGTATGGAAGTTCCAACGGATGAACCTTATTCAGATAGACCATGGCCACAACCTCAAAAAAATCATGCAGCAATGATCACACGATTGGACGATACTGTGGGCAGAATATTAAATTTACTAAAAGATTTTGGATTAGATGAAAAAACCTTAATCCTATTTTCGAGCGATAATGGCCCCCATAAAGAAGGAGGAGCCGATCCCGAGTTTTTCAAAAGTTCTGGACCCTTTAAGGGATATAAAAGAGACCTTTATGAGGGTGGTATTCGTGTACCTTTTATTATGAGATGGAAAGGGAAAATTTCTCCTGGAACAAAATGTGAAACACCCTGCACATTCTGGGATGTCTTACCTACCTTTTCAGAATTAGCGGGGGTAAAGATACCTAATGGTATTGATGGAATATCATGTGTTCCTTTAATGTTTGGGAATGACAGTTCATCATTTAGTAACAGACCTTTATATTGGGAATTTCATGAACATGGATTTAGACAAGCCTTGAGGGTTGACAATTGGAAGTTAGTAGTTAAATACGGAAGTACCCCGGAACTATATGATTTAAGTAAAGATAAAAGTGAAAATAACAATCTTGCTGAAACCTATCCTGAAAAATGTAATGAACTTATAACTATATTGAAAGGGATGAGAATTCCTTCTCCCGATTGGAAATCGCCCATAGATTAGTCATTTCGCAATGATAATTGGCTTTCTATTTTTATTTTGTCGTGTATTTGTTTAAAATTATGTATTAAAAAATCGGAGGGATACCTTGAACATAAAAAATCAATACGAACAGTTCCCGAATCGATGTGGTCCCATGTATGAGCATCCACACATGCTAAAAGTGTAAGTCCCGCTTCTTTAATAGCATCTAAATATACATCAAGGGGATGTATTTTTTGTCTAACTACAGACCAACCTTTTCCATGTACCAGAATACTTAAAGTTGCTGTTTTCGTAGCAGGATTATATGTAGATTCCCAAAAAGTTTTAAATTCTTTATAATTCTCTTTCCACTGGCTATCATTATAGTATTGCCTAACCATCTGTTCTGTAACACAATCGAAATAAATAATCCCATTTTTTTGTAATGATAACGCCATAGAATAAATAGAGCGGTAAACATCCTCTTCATCTAATAAGAAGTTAATGGAATCGAAAAGACATGATATTATTTGAAAAGAATTAACAAAGGGGAGGGAACACATATCGCCCGTTAAAACACAGATATCAGGATAGACCTGTTTTGCTATATATAACATAGCAGGTGATATATCGATACCTATAGAATACCATCCATGTTTGGAGAGTTTTTGTATCAAAGTTCCTGTTCCGCATGCTACATCGAGATGATAAACAGGATTATTGCTAGAATTGTATATTATTTTTTGCAAGTCCAGAAGACGACTTTCCCATCGGTCATACCGGACCCGTGTCATTATACGGTCATAATATGGAGCCAATATTTGAAAAGTATCATTCTTCATTTTTATACAATTGTCTTTTATTCTTAAGCCAGTTTATAAATTCTAAAGAATAAGGAGATGGGTCTCTTTTTTTTAAACTCAATTGGTATCTCTCATTTGCAGAGTAAGATAAAGCCCCAAAAAAACCCTGCGTTAAAAGAAGATTGCGACTTTTTTCTGCTTGTGGATATTTTCTTAGTGGCTCACTAAAATCGGAAAGATATAGTATTTGTCCTACAATACCCAAACCCGCCTTTCCTGTTGTATGCCAGTAAATAGATTCATAAATATCCATATCCCAAATTTTCAATTCTTTTCTAACAATAGTGGCTGAAACCGGACCGTGTAATAATACAGGATACTTTTCCTCATACTTACTAATCTCAATATTAAATTCTTTTGCTCTATTAATAATATCTTCTATTCTCCATTCTCTACATAGGTCATGTAATATCCCAGAAAGAATAATTTTATCTTCTTCCACATTAATTTCCTGTGTCCTTGCAACAAACAATGCATACATAGCAGTGGAAACACAATGGTTTATTTTTCCGTTACTTAAATATTTTTTTAAATAATCTATATAATAAGAATATTTGATTTCTATCTCATTTTTTAGTTCTATATAAGCGGTGTTCATGTATATATCTTTCTACACTAACAGGGACTAAGTCTTTTATGTCTTTACCTTGCATTACTAATAATCGTATTTGATGAGATGCAATATTTTTAGGCTCAAATGGAAGCCATATTGTTTTTAATAATATGTGAGGGGATATTTTTTTTTCCATAAAATTTGGACGTTTTGCTACAAGAAAGGTATGTATTTTTTCAATAAGTTCATCTGCATGGTACCAATTGGGAATATCTATTAATGTGTCAAGACCTGTTATTAAGTGTATATTTACATTTTTATAGAGGTTTAAGAAATGTTCTATTGTTTTTATAGTAAAGGATGGATTTTTACTTTCTACCTCAAATCTTGTTACAGAGAACATAGGCTCATTCTGTGTTGCTAAAAGCAACATGTTATATCGATCTTCTGCAGAAGCAAAAACTTTTCCTTTTTTATGCGGAGGAATCCCTGCAGGGACAAAAATGATTTTTTTTAAATTAGCAAACTTTAAGGCAGTGTATGCTAATTCGATATGAACATTATGAACGGGGTCAAAAGTCCCTCCGTATAATCCTATGTCAAATGGATTATCCACGAATTTGACCATTTCCTCGAATGACAAATTTAAATGTGGTTAGTCCTTCAAGAGCCATAGGCCCCCGCCAATGCAGTTTATTTGTACTAATTCCTATTTCTGCTCCCATTCCAAACTCAAAACCATCTGTAAATCGTGTAGAAGCATTAACATAAACAGTTGCACTATCTACTTCTTCTAAAAATTTTTCTGCTATACAATAGTCATTTGTAATTATTGCGTCAGAATGGTGAGAACCAAAATAATTTATATGATGTATGGCCTCATCAATAGAGGATACAATTTTTATTGATAATATTTTATCCAAATATTCTGTATACCAATCTTCTTCTGTTGCAGGTTTGCAATCAATAATCATTTGTGTCCTGGGACATCCTCTTAATTCACACCCTTCTTTTACTAATGACTCTGCAATAGGGGGAAGGAGTATAGGGGCACATGCCTCGTGAACAAGTAAAGTCTCCATAGCATTACAGACACCGGGTCTTTGTAATTTTGCATTCATAACGATTTTCATTGACATATCCAAATCTGCATCTATATGTAAATAGGTATGACACACACCATCTAGGTGGGCAATAACGGGTATCCTTGATTCATCATATATTCTTGCAATTAAATTTTTTCCTCCCCGGGGAATAATAACATCGATATATTGGTCTAATTTCAGCATTTCACCTACAGCAGAGCGGTCTGTTGTAGAAATCATTTGCATAGCATATTCAGGAATACCCCATTGAGTAGCAGTATCGTTAAAGATTTTTGCTAAGGCAAGATTTGAATGAATTGCCTCAGACCCCCCACGAAGAATACAGGCGTTACCCGATTTCAGACATAGTGAAGCAGCATCAATTGTAACATTTGGACGACTTTCATAAATTATACCTACGACACCAATAGGTTGGCGAATTTTTGCAATTTTCAATCCGTTTGGATGAATATATTGACTCTCTATATTTCCTACAGGGTCCGGAAGTGAAGCCACAACACGAACACTCTCCGCCATACTTTGAATCCTTTTTGTATTTAATTCGAGTCTGTCAATAAAGGCTTTTGTCTCTCCCATATCTTCCGCATTTTTAAGGTCCTTTTTATTTTCCTTAATTACCCAATTAGCATGGGCTTCTAATTCGTCAGCAATTTTAAGCAATGATTCATTTTTAATATGTTTAGGAATATTTCGTAACTTATAAAAAGATTCCTTTGCTCTCTTTGCAATTGATGTTATCTCATCCTTAATGTTCATAATCTTTCCTCCATATCATTATTTTGAAATAGAAACATATTGTCTCTATGAATAACTTCTTCATACGGCCAATCTGTTAGTGTCTTTTTTATTTCAATGGATTTTTTCCCTGCAACTTTCTCAACTTCTTCTCTGCTCAAGTTAATAATCCCTCTACCCAATTCTAAACCATTAGAAGTTAGTATTGAAACGCAATCACCTCTCTTGAAGTTCCCTTCTGCATATTTTATCCCTACAGGTAGAAGGCTACTTCCTCTTTTTAGCAAAGCATAAACCGCACCTTCATCAATAATTATTTTACCTTTTATTGTCCGTCCAAATGCTATCCATGATTTTTTTTGTGATATTTTATTTTGTGGGGGAACAAATTGTGTATAGGTTCCTTTGTTTTCAATAATATTCTTTATAATATTACGAGTATTTCCATTGGCTATAACTGAAGGGATTCCCGCATGCCATGTAATTTTAACTGCTTCAAGTTTTGTTATCATACCTCCTACGGATGTATTACTTGTAGTGTCGCGAGCAAATAGGAAAACCTCTTGATTGAGATTTTTGACAACAGGGATAAATTTTGCATTTGGTTTTTTCTGCGGATTATCTGTATATAAACCATCTACATTTGTCAGCAAAATAAGTAAACTTGCGTTAACACGAACAGCGATTCGGGCTGACAGTGTATCATTGTCTCCAAAACGAAGCTCTTCGATGGCTGTGGTGTCATTTTCATTGATAATAGGAATTACATTTTTTAAAGCAATAAGTTCTCGTAATGTATTTAATACATTGATATAGGATGTTCGGCTATCTAAATCGGCTCGAGTTATCAAAATTTGAGATGGAATAAATTGTTTGTTGCTATACAACTGAAACATTTTCGTATATCTTTTCATGAGTTCAACCTGACCAATAGAAGCTAAAGCCTGTTTTTCAGATAAACGCTCCGGTTTTTTATCTTTTCCCATTAAAGACATCCCACAACCTACAGCCCCTGAACTTACAATAATAAAATTCACATTGTATTGTTTTTTTATTTCACAAATTTGTTTTACAATCTGAGATACAGGTTGCACTCTTCTCGTTGAATTTATAAGGTCAGTCCCAATTTTAATAACGATAATTTTTTTATTCATTCTTTTTCTTACCCCTATATTCATAGGTATCTTTTGTAATCATATCACCTGAATAGATAAATTCATAATCGCCAATATATATTACATCTCCATCTTTAACCTTTGCTCTTTTGAGAGCACGAAATAATCCTATGTGTGTTAATACTCTCTGTAAATATTGTACCGCTTCTTCATTATCAAAATCTGTCATCTGTAAAATCCGCGATATTCTTTTCCCTTCTACACGAAAACCATCCGGTTCTTTGTATATTATAAACGGTGCTTCATATACATATCTTGTTTCTACTGGAATTGGTTCTTCACTATTATTTTTTCGGGCTTCCTCCACAATATGATAAACATTATCCAATAAAGGTTTTATCCCTTTTCGTGTAATTGCAGATATACCAAATATTGGGACTTTCCATTTCATATTTCTTATTTTATTGTTAAAAATCTTTTGGTTTTCCGGAATATCTAATTTATTAAACACATATATTTTTGGTTTTTCATTAAAAACAGGACTATATGAATCTAATTCATGTTCTAAAATTTCAATGGTGCTTTCTGGACTTGGATCTCCTGTGTCGATGAGGAAAAGTAACATTCGTGTTCTTTCAATATGTTTGAGGAAATCATGACCCAGTCCTTTCCCTTCAGAAGCCCCTTCAATAATACCGGGAATATCTGCAACTGTAATAGTCCTGTATCCGGGTAAAGATACAACCCCAAGATTAGGGGTCAAGGTTGTAAATGGATACTCAGCGATTTTAGGTTTTGCGGATGTTATACTTGATAATAATGTGGATTTTCCCGCATTGGGAAGCCCAACAAAACCGACATCGGCTATGAGTTTCAATTCAAGAAGGAATTCCTTTTCTTCTCCTTTTTCTCCCTTTTCCGCAAATCTTGGGGTTTGATAAGTAGAATTTGCAAATCTTGCATTACCTTTCCCTCCCTTACCACCTTTTACAGCCAAAAATTGTTGTCCATTTTCCTTTAAATCAGCAAGGACTTCGCCCGTTTCCCAATCTCTAACTATAGTTCCACAAGGAACAAGAATATCCAGGTCCTTCCCATTTCTACCATGTTTATTATTACCACTTCCATGTGTTCCTCTCGGGGCTAACCAGTGGGCATGATATTTTAAGTCAATCAATGTATGTAACTTATTAGTTGCTTTGAAATAAATACTTCCTCCATTTCCTCCATCACCTCCATCAGGCCCACCTCTAGGGACATATTTTTCTCTGCGGAAACTAATACACCCATTCCCCCCGTCTCCTGCAGAAAGTTTTACACGGACCTCATCAATAAATAGTTTATCTTTTCTTTGTTGTTTCATATGTATATGGAATGTATGTATAAGATAAAAACTGGCACGATATTATATACCGTGCCAGCTTTATTATGATTATACTTTAAAATATCAATTTTGATTTTCTGCATTTATAGGAATTACATCAACGCACTTTTTCCCATCTGGAATATAACGAAACTTTACAATTCCATCTGCCATAGCAAACAAAGTATGATCTCTTCCTAAACCAACATTTTTTCCTGGTTTTATTCTTGTTCCGCGTTGACGGACTAATATGTTACCTGATAGGACTTTTTCTCCTTCATATCTTTTTACACCTAACATCTTTGGATTACTATCTCTTCCATTTCTTGCGCTTCCACCACTCTTTTTATGTGCCATTTCTGTTCCTCCTTACATAAAAATTGCTAAACTCTATTTTTTTATTTCTTTAACTAAGACTTCGGTAAATAACTGTCTATGCCCATAAGTTCGATGATAGTTTTTTCTTCTTTTGTATTTGAAAACACGTATTTTCTTTGCTTTCCCATGTGAAAGAACCTGAAGCGTTACTGAAGTTGTTTTTAGTTTTTCAGGTTCTGCTATCAGTTGATTATCAACTGATAATAGGTGAACCTTATCTATTTCAACTAATTCACCTTTTTCCGCATTCAATTTTTCAACGCGAATACGGTCGTTGGGTTGAACTCTATACTGTTTACCTCCACAAGTAATGATAGCGTACATTTTTTTATACTTCCTTTCTTTTTATCTTTTTTATTTGGGCTTTATTATATCATAAATTATTTTTTCTTTTCGACTTCCTATCTGGACAATAAAGACAATAGGTAACATAATCTTCTGCCATTACTCTTAACTCTGCCACAGCAGAAAGTGAAGCGAGATAACTACTCTTTATATTTCTCGGGGAGGGTAAATTTACTGTTGTTGTTTGTAATCGACCGAATGCTCCTTCGGCATATACCTCATGCATATTTTCTTTAATATTTGGGTCGGCTATAATACGCACCAAAGTATCTCTTGGTCCAACACCATATAAACTTAAAGCACAAGCAACATTAATGTTTGCTGGAAATGATTTCGCCGCTTCAAATGCATTTCCTTCAAACACAGTGAGTGGTTCATTAATGCCTGATATATCTATATTTTTCTCCACAAGATAAGGGGCTCCCGTGAGTGCCTGAGGAGGCTTTCTTGTAGTCAGGATAACCCGATGCAAACCTGCCTCCATCGCACTACGAATACCATCAAGCCCACAGATTGCACCGGAGGGAATTCTTATCCTTATATGGTTTCTCTTTGCCTCTTCAATAAGGTTTAAATTGTTTAGTAGACCGCTTAAGCTCATTATAAGACAATCTTTTCTATACTTTATACAAGATTGAATAACGCTCTCGACTACAGTTGAAACAGCAGATTCAATGACAAAATCAGCTAAAGATACGGCAGAATCTAAATTACATATTTCTGCATCTAATCGGAATGTCCGTTTTAACAGTTGAGATTTGCTTTCATCTATATCATGTAAAGCTACTATTTCTGCTGGAATATCTCCCTTTTGCAATGCAATACAAATATCTGCACCAATATTTCCACACCCTATTATTGCAATTTTATATTTTACCATTTTAAAAATCCATAATAATTATTAATTCAGGGGAACTGAATAATAGAAAAACATAGATTAGCAACATAGTATAACAAGAATATACAAAACTACTCAACATAATTGTGGCAAAATATCGTTTTAAGAAGCGTTCTTTTTTTTTGTTAGAATATATCTTATTGAAAATGAAAGGGTTCTTATGAAAAGTTATACAGAATATCTTTACTTTTTTACGAAAAAACATCGTGAATATATTAATATCACAGATAAAGTAGAAGAGATTGTCGAAAAAAGTCATGTATCGGAAGGTATGGTTTTAGTGTCCGCAATGCATATAACAGCAGGAGTGTATGTTAATGATGCCGAAGATGGACTTATACAAGACATTGATGAATGGCTTGAACAATTAGCACCTTACAAAGATAGTTACAGGCATCATAGAACAGGAGAAACAAATGGAGACGCACACTTAAAAAGTCTACTCATACATCATGAGGTAATTGTTCCTATAACAAAAGGCAAATTGGATTTAGGTCCCTGGCAACAAATATATTACGCAGAATTCGACGGGCAAAGAAAAAAAAGATTAATAATAAAGGTTTTAGGGGAATAAAAAGATGAATTCAATATATAGAAACATTCAGGAATTTCAATATTTAATGCCGACAAGAATTATCTTTAAAGCAGATGCAATCTCTGAATTACAATCTTTATCAGTTTCACTTGGGACAAAACCCTTTATCGTCACCGGTAAACAAAGTTCTAAAAAAAATGGCGCGCTAAACAAAGTAGTTAAAACTTTTCCTAATGCAGTTGTATTTGATAGTGTAGAGGAAAACCCAACTGATGAAACCTGTAACAAAGCAGGACAAATTTGTAAAGATAACCAATGTGATTGGGTAATTGGAATTGGTGGGGGAAGCCCTCTGGATGTTTCAAAAGTGGTTGCTGGTCTTGCGACAAATGAAGGGGTGTGTGAACAGTATTTTGGAAGAGATTTGTTTAAATATACCCCTCTTCCTATCCTTGCAATACCTACAACATCCGGGACTGGAAGCGAAGTAACACCCTATGCGGTAATAACAAGTACAAAAAATAACACAAAACAAACAGTTGCTGATTATAAACTATTCCCCAAAATTGCTCTACTCGACCCCCTTTTAACAATAACACTTCCTCATCAAATCACACTTTCAACAGCACTTGATGCCTTAAGCCAATCTATGGAGGGGTTAGTTTCGAAAAAAGCGAACCCTATTAGCGATTGTCTTGCTATTGAATCGTGCAGACTTATTTTTCACTGGTTACCCAAAATATTGGCTAATCCTGATTGTATTGAAGGAAGATATTGGCTTTTATATGCCTCTTTATTATCAGGTATTGTAATTGCACATACAGGAACTACTTTGGTTCATGCGTTAGGGTACTTTTATACACTTAACTATAATGTGCCACATGGAATCGCAAATGCTCTGTTTCTAATTCCAATGTTTAAGAGAAATATTTTATTTTTACCTGAAAAATTAAAAATTATTGTTAACCTTTTGCAAGAGGAATATGACAAAGATAATCTCGACATATCTATAAAAAAAGCATTGTTACGATTTTTTAAAGAGATAAATTTTTTGTATACAGCACATTCATGGGGGGTATCTGATAAACAACTGCATACATTTGCGGAACAATTATACTCTGATTCATATCGTTTTAGGAATCAATATGGAGACTTCTCTGTAAAAGACCTCTCTCTTATCTTTAAAGAGACCTTTGAATTATAATTAGACCAGAATGAAATTAACAACTAAAATAGTAATTTTTCTCCTTATTTTTTGGCTCTTTTTATTGTGCAGTTATATTTTTGTCTATAATTGGGTAGTAAAACCAACATTATCACAATTTGAAAAAGAATTGGCTATTAATGATTTGGAAAGGGTTCACAAAACTATCGAAAAGGAATTGTTATACTTACATCGAACATGTGCAGATTATGCTTGGTGGGATGATACTTATGAATTTGTAATTAATAAAAATGAGACCTTTAAACAAGTAAATCTTCTACCACAAACATATGAAGAAAATAATATTAATCTGATTTTAATCATCAATAAATCAGGAGAAATAGTCTTTGGTGAATGGTACAATCTTGAGAGAAAACAAAAAGAAAACCTTCCCGTAGAATTTTCTATTCCAATCTTTGCTTTAACACATCCCCTTATCAACTTTGAAAATCCAAAGTTTGGGAAATATGGAATTATGTCCACTCATTATGGGAATGTAGCAATATCTTCAAATCAGATACTAAATAGTAAATTAGAAAGTGAACCCCGAGGGGTATTTATTATGGGAAAATTGTTGGATGATAATTTTTGGAGCAATATAAAAAACCAAGCTATGTTAGAAGTAAGTGTTTATCCTTATAAAGGAAAAGACAGACTTATTGTAAATACATCAAATCTTCAGATAAGTGATCAAAAAACTATACAGTTCCAAGAAAATAAAGACAGAAATCTTCTTATATTATGGGACTCCATTGTTGATATATATGGACATCCAATTCTTCTCATAAAACTAACACATCAACAAAATATATTGTCAGCAAGTGAAAATATGCAGTTCCGTGGTATTTTGGGATTTTTACTGGTTATAGTAGTAGGGGTAATAGCTCTCTGGGTAGCGATAAGAAACCAGATTATTTCCCCTTTACAGATTTTGACGCAAAATATTAGGAATTCTACATATCGAGATTCCATTACTTTTTTACCAACAACAGAAAAAAATGATGAAATTGCTCTTCTTGTTGTCCATTTTAATCGAATGGCATATAAAATAAATAAATTGTTAGAAGAAAAATCCAGATTGGTCAAAGAGATAGCTGAAAGGGAACAATACTTAAAATTTATAATCAATGCAGTTCCTTGTATAATTTTAGAAATAGATAACAATGGGATTATTAGAACTATTAACTCTGCAATAAAAGAGATAACAGGACTTGATATTTTTGATGTTGAGAACAAAAATATAACTGATATTTTTCCAGTTAAAAGTGTTTATGATTTTGTTAATAGAATAAAACAAAACTCTTTAGAATCTGATTGTATTAATTTTGAAGAAACAATATCCAATTACAATAATGAAAAAAAATACCTCCATATATATCTTCTGAAAAATGAGAGGAATAATCAATCTTTTTATATAGGAGTGATTTGGGATATAACTGCTCTCAAAGAAATACAAGAAAAATTTAATGAACAAAAACAGTTGGCAATTCTGGGTGAAGCAAGTGCAAGTTTAGCCCATGAACTTCGAAATATGATTTCTGCTATACAAAGCGGTTTTCAACTAATGCAAGAAGAAAAAAATCTTAACCAAAGAGATAAAATTACGAATGAATTATATATTACAATAGCACGATTAGAAGAAACTTTAAGAAAATTATTGGAATTTACAAAAAAATACCAATTGAACAAAAAAAATGTTTCTCTTAAAGAAATTATTGAAGAACAATATAGACAATGTTTATTACAATCTAATAATGCTAATAATGAAGCCGATATTGTATTCAATATTGAAGGAGACGCTATTACATCTGTTGATATAAATCTTTTTTCTCGTGCTATATGGAATGTTTTAAATAATAGCATAGAATCGATTCTGCAAAAAGGAGAAATTCTTGTAAAAATTTACAAACAAAACAATTTCATCATAATAGAAATAAAAGATAATGGAATAGGCATAGAAGAAGAAGATATTGAAAAAATTGGGACTCCGTTTTTTACTACTAAAACACAGGGAACGGGATTAGGATTGTCTATAACAAAGAAAATAATTGAAGCCCATAGTGGTAAAATACAAATAAAGAGTAAGAAAAATATAGGCACTTGTATTTCAATTATATTACCGTTAGTAGAAGGATAGATTTATGCTAGGAAGAATACTTGTTGTAGACGATGAAAAATTAATTCGATGGAGTATTATTGAAAAACTTAATCAAATGGGATATATAACAGAAGAAGCAAGTAGCGTTGCAGAAGCCAAACAAATTATTCACAAAAAAATGTTGGACCTTGCTATTGTAGACATAAGATTACCCGATGGTGATGGGATGAATATATTAAAGGAAATGCTTATTAAACAACCGGGTATTCCTGTTGTAATAATTACTGCATATTCGAGTGTGTCAAACGCAGTAGAAGCAATGAAAAATGGGGCCTATGATTACATCAGTAAACCGTTTGAAATAGATGAACTTGTTCTTAGAATCCAGAGGGCAATAGAACAATCACATCTACGGAATTCTTTTCAGGTGGGTTTGCAACAAAGTAAACGAATTTTTAATCTTGACCATATTATAGGTAAAAGTCCAAAAATCCAAGAGGTAAAACAAATATTAAAAAAGGTTGCAGAGTCTCCAAGTACCACTATTTTACTCCTTGGAGAAAGTGGCACAGGTAAAGATATTGCAGGAAGAGTTATTCATTATGAATCAGAACGGGCTATATATCCGTTTATGAATATTACATGTACAGCACTACCTGAGAATTTGCTAGAATCCGAACTTTTTGGTTATGAACAAGGTTCTTTTACAGGGGCCGATCATATGAAGAAAGGTTTGTTTGAACTTGCAAATTATGGAACTGTCTTCATGGACGAAATCGGAGATACATCTTTATCAGTTCAGTCAAAGATTCTTCGTGTACTTGAGGAAAAAGCATTTAAAAGAATCGGAGGAACCACAGATATTCATGTGGATGTCCGTGTTATAGTGGCAACAAATAAGGACCTTGAAGAAATGGTTCGAGCCGGCACATTCAGGGAAGATTTGTATTATAGGTTAAATGTAGTACCTATTGTTTTACCTCCACTTAGAGAAAGATATGAAGATATTCCGTTATTAGCCGAACATTTTTTGGATCTATTTAATAAAGAATTCAGAAGAAACAGGAAAGGTTTTTCTAATGAAGCAATGAATAAACTACTCTCATACCATTGGCCTGGAAATGTCAGGGAACTTCGAAATGTTATAGAAAGGGCTGTCTTATTAGGAAAAGATGAAATTATACAAGGGGATGAGATTATCTTGGGCAGAGTAAGTTTTGGAGGAGTAAGAACAATGAATAATGAATTTGTATTACTCCCTCCAACAGGATGTTCTATCGACGATGTAGAAAAATCGTTAATCCGTCAAGCATTGGAAAGAACAAACTGGAATCTAACTCGTGCAGGAGCCTTATTAAATATTACTCGTGACCAGGTACGCTACAAGGCTGAAAAATACGGGTTGAAACCTGCAAACAATAAATAAATTTTACCATTATATAGATAAAGCGGTAGTGGATGACTACTGATTTATTGTAGCTAAATATACTTCAAAATTCTTTATGGCGAACCGACACAGTAATTGTCTTCACTTTCATCTGGACAAAAATGGTATCCACCGCTATTAAAGAATTGAATTAACCGCAATAATTCAGAAAGAGATATTATCCAGTCCTGAGGATTATAATCACTACCATGAGGTCTACATGATTTATCGCCAACGAAACCAGGTATATAACCGTCCTCTGATACTTCAGGGGTAATCGCACAGTGATAACCGTTTGAATTGAAGAGCTGAATAACTCTTAGCAATTCAGACAATTCTATTCTATTGTTATCATTTTGGTCAGCGGAATGTTGTGCAGGGATTTCTCCTTCCTGTGAACCTTCACCCTCGGTTATACCTTCACTCACACCTTCTCCTTCTGAAACTCCTTCAGTTATACCTTCTAAAGTGCCTTCTACTATTCCTTCCATTGTCCCTTCCTGTATTCCTTCTGGAATACCTTCTGGTGTTCCTTCTAGAATACCCTCTGGTGTTCCTTCTAGAATACCTTCAGTAGTACCTTCGCCCTCAGGGGTAATTTGAACAAAATTAGCTGTAATATT
>OGCI01000118.1_pt1 | contig 97582 bp, 90 predicted proteins | sample 1570021 | NCBI WGS metagenome assembly OGCI01 (sample SAMN06264664, study PRJEB24512) | hot springs metagenome | isolation source: Hot spring water | place: South Africa: Tshipise | collected 2015-06-21
CCGAGAATCCACACAATGCCCGCCTCGCGATATCGCCGGCCCAGCCACTCGCCGTATGCGCGCGCGTTGTCCGCGGTGAAGATTTCGGGCCCATTGCCCCACTTTTTGTTTCACTTGTCGCCCCATGTCGGCAGCAGGCCGACGTAGAGGCGGCGCGCGTTGGCCTCCCTGACGACGAAGTCCACATGATCCGAGTAATCGTTGTCCGGTCCGGGCCGTTCGTCCGGCCTGGCCGGATCGTTGTCCACCAACGGCCGGTAGCCGCGCACGTCCGCCGACAGGCCATCCAGTTCGGCCAGCGCAACCGTCTGTATGGCGGTGAACCCCTGGCGGGCGCGTACGTCCAGGTAGTGGAGGGTCTCGGTCCGGTTAAGTGAGGCGATCAACTGCCACGCGGTGTCGGCCAGCCAAAAAAATGGTCGACCGTTCTCGTACTGAAGGAACCGCCGGCTCTCGTGGACCTTCAGGGTCGGCGGCGGTGTGGCCATCGTGGTTGCGGCCACCGCCGTCGCTATGATCCAACTGCACCCGCACTTTGCGGCCATGGTTTCGGCCTACTTTCCTTCGATGCCCGCGCCCACGGCGCTGGCCCGGTCCCGCCCGCGCAGTTCGATTACGCCCATCCCGGCAGGGGCGGGGAGACGGGTCCACCCGGGGGATCGAGCAACACCGTGTCCTCCCCGGGGCGGTCCGACGGCGCCCAAGGGTAATCCAGCGAGTAATGAAGCCCGCGGCTCTCTCGTCGAAGCATGGCGCAGCGCACGATCAACTCCGCGACGGCCGCAATGTTCCGCAGCTCGAGCACATCGGCGGTCACCAGGTATTGCTTGTAATACTGCCGGATTTCCAACCGCAGGTTCCGGATCCGGCGCAGCGCGCGCTCCAGCCGCTTGTTCGTGCGCACGATCCCGACGTAATCCCACATGCAGATGCGCACCTCGTTCCAGTTGTGCTCGACCACGACCGCCTCGTCGCTGGGCACGGCGTCGCCGACGGCCCAGTCGGGGATCGGCACGGGCTCCGGCCGGCCGCGCTCCATCTCCGCGACGATTGCCTCCGCGGTATTCCGGGCACACACGACCGCCTCCAGCAGGGAATTGCTCGCCAGCCGATTGGCGCCGTGAAGACCCGTGCAGGCCACCTCGCCGACCGCGAACAAGTTCGGCAGCGCCGTCCGGCCATCCACGCTGGCCTCCAGGCCGCCGCAGCAATAATGGGCCGCCGGCACGACCGGGATACGGTCGCGGGCCATGTCGATGCCGAGCTTGAGGCAGCGGGCGTAGATGTTCGGAAAGCGGCGCATCAGAAAGTCGGCGGGCTTGTGGGTGATGTCGAGCCACACGCAGGGGTCGCCGCGGGTCTTCATCTCGTGATCGATGGCCCGGGCGACGATGTCGCGCGGGGCCAGCTCTCCACGCGGATCGTACCGGACCGCGAACGCCTCGCCGGCGCCGTTGAGCAGGCGCGCCCCCTCCCCTCGCACCGCCTCGCTGATCAGAAAGGACTTAGCGTCAGGATGGTAGAGGCAGGTCGGATGGAACTGGATGAACTCCATGTTCCGGACAGGCAGGCCGACCCGCCATCCGAGGGCGATGCCGTCGCCGGTGGCCACGTCGGGGTTGGTGGTGTATAGGTAGACCTTGCCCACCCCGCCGGTCGCCAACACGGTCCATCCCGCCCGGACGGCCAGGATTTCGCCCGTGCGCCGGTCCAGGAAATACGCCCCGACGCACCGGTTCGTTCCTGGCCGCTTCAACCAGCCCGTAGTCACCAGGTCGATGGCCATCCAGTGGGGCCGGATGCTCACTCGAGGCTTGCGCCCCACCACGTCCAGCAGAACGTGGATCATTTCCTCGCCGGTGATGTCGCCCGCGTGCAGCACGCGCCGGCGCGAGTGTCCTCCTTCGCGGCCGAGGTCGTACTCCTCCCCCGATCCCTCTCGTCGTTCGAACCGAATGCCCAGCGACTCCAGCTCTCGGATGCGAGCCGGCCCGGCGGCCGCGATGGCCCGCACGACCTCCGGCCGACAGAGGCCGGCGCCCGCCGCCAGCGTATCCTCGATGTGGGACTCGACCGAGTCGTCCGGCGCGATCGCACACGCAATACCGCCCTGGGCATACCGCGTATTGCTCTCGCCCGCTTCGCGCTTCGTCGCCACCAGCACATCCGCGTGCAGGGACAGATGGTGCGCCGTCAGCAGGCCCGCCAGACCGCTGCCGATCACCAGCACATCGCAATCCACCGTCCGCATGGCACCACTATATCGGCCGTTCTGTCGCCGGGGAAGAAGGCGGCCCGCCGAGGGCGAACTCCAGCAGCCGACACTCGATGGGCCCGTTGTACACGGTCCGCCGCCGGTCGAGCCGCAGGCCGATGCGCCGGGCCAGCCGTAGGTGGCCGGTGATCACCACACCGCGCCCGCTCGGTCCGGCGCGGCGGAAGAACTCCCCGATTCGTCGGTACTCGGCCAGCAGCGCCGCCTCGTCCGCGCCCGTCCGCCGGCCGTACTCGGGGTTGACCACGATCCACGGCGCCGGGCCCGGCAAGGGCGTGCGATCGAGGTCCGCCACGACGATGCGCAGGTCCTCTGCAACGTCCGCCCGGCGGGCGTTGCGCCGCGCCGCCTCCACGGCCGCCGGATCGCGGTCGGCCGCGACGATCACCGCACGAACCGGTTGCACGGCCCGCCGGGCGGCATCGAGCTCGGCGCGCCACCGCTCTTCGTCGTGCGTTCGCAGGTGTCGAAAGGCGAACTTCCGTCGCAACAATCCTGGCGCGCGGCGAGCCGCGATCCAGGCCGCCTCGATCGCCAGCGTGCCGCTGCCGCACATCGGGTTCACCAGCGGCGCCCGTCCGTCCCAGCCGGAGGCGATCAGCAGGCCGGCCGCCAGCGTTTCGCGCAGGGGGGCCACGACCAGATCGCGCCGATAGCCGCGAAAACAGAGAGGTTCCCCCGTGGTATCGAGGTAGATACGGCAGAGCCGATCGGCCCATCGGACGAAGACGCAGGCGCCGTCGGGCTGCGGGCCGGAGTCCGGTCGTCGGCCCAGCCGCGAGCGCATACGGTCTGCGATGGCGTCCTTGCATTTCAGCGCAACCCACCCGGCGGGCGGCCCGTTGCGGCCCGACCCGACAGCGGCGCGGACCATCAACGGCCGATCGGGCCTCAACAGATCCTCCCACCGTAGCGCCTGCACACCGCGGTATAGGTCCTCGGGCGAGGAGGCCCAGAACTCTCCCCACAGCCAAAGCACCCGGTGCGCCACCCGCAGCCGGAGATTCCACCGCGCGCACTCGTGCAGCGTCGCGAGGGTCGTCACGACGGTATCCCCCACCGAGAGGACCGGCACGCCGAGGGCGGCCAACTCCGAGGCCAGGGCGTCCTCCAGGCCGCGCGGGCAGGTGATGGCGGTCTCCGCGGCGCCGAACGGGCCATCCGCGGCCGCTTGACCCGCACCGGCGGGCTTCCGTATCGTGCCCGAAATGAGCCGTGTCCTCCTTCTCGCCGCGTTGTTTCTCGCCACCGGCGGAGCGGTGCGCGCCGGGGCCGAAGCCCCACCCTATCAGGAAACCCAGCGGCGAGAAAGTTGGTGGGCGAGCTTGTTCATGCGTCCGGCCAAGGGCACGCCGGCCCAGCAGTTGGCCCATGCGCGTGCCCTTCGCGACCGCGGATGGACGCGCAGCGCGGGCCGGGCGTACCGGGCTCTCGTCTCCACCTGGCCGGTGTCCGCCGAGGCGGTGACGGCCCAGTACGAGCGTGCGCGGCTGCTGGAGACCGGCGGCAACCTCAAGGAGGCGTTTGAGGAGTACCAGCTTCTCATCGACCGCTATCCCGGCCGCATCGACTTTGCGGACGTGCTGAGGCGGCAGGCGGCGATCGCAGACCGCATCGCCAACGCCCGTTCGATGTCCTGGCTCTTCGGAGGCTTCACCACGCCCGAGCGCGCATTGCCGTTCTACGGGCAGATCCTCACCAACGCCCCGGCGTGGGAGCACGCGCCCGCCGTCGCGTTGGCCATCGCGCGCATTCACGAAGAGAACGGCGAGCTGGCCCAGGCCGCCACCGCCTACGCCGATGTGCGGTTCCGCTACCCCACCTCCCCCGAGGCCGAGGAGGCCGCCGCCCGGCGCGTCGAATGCCTCTGGCGGATGACCGAGCACGCCCCCAACAACATCGCCGCGCTCGACGAAGCGTGGAGCGCGTCCGTGGATTTCCTCGCCCGCCATCCACAGTCGCCCCACGCCGCCAACGTGCGCGCCCGCCAGGAGGCCCTCTTCCGACGGCGCGCGGCTGCGGCGTACGAGGCCGCGCGCTTTTACGACCGCCGCAAATCGTCCTCCGTCGTGGTGCGGGCCGCCTATGAACGCTTCCTCGCGCAGTTCCCCAACTCGCCGTGGTCCGAGCCGGTCCGCCGACGGCTGGCGGAGCTCGGCCGACCCAAGGAGCCGACGCCATGACCCGCCCTCCCCTCGTCTGCATCGCCGCGACGATCGCGGCGGCCATCGCCGCCGCCGGTTGCGCAGGCTACCGTCTCGGCTCCTCGCTGCCCCGCAACGTCCGCCGCATCCACGTGCCGATGTTTGAGAACCGCAGCTCTGAGCCGTTGATCGAGGCCGACCTCACCCGCGAAGTCGTCAACGCCATTCAGCGCGACGCGACGTTCGAGGTGATGCGACCCGATCAGCCCGCCGACGCGGAGTTGAAGGTCGCGATTCAGCAGTTCCTGCTGACGCCCGTGGGCTACGTGGCGGGACGCCACGGGCGGGCGGATACCTACCGGCTAACCGTCATCGCATCCTATCAGCTGGTGCAGCGCGGGACCGGAAAGGTCCTCTCGCAGCATGCGCGCGTTCACGGCGACACCATCGCGCCGGTCGTGGGCGACCTCACGTCGAGCAAGCTCGCCGCGTTGCCCACGGCCGCGCAGGAGCTCGCCCGGGACATCGTGGACAAGATCACCGAAACGTGGTGAGCGCTTCGTCGTCGCGGAGAGGGGCCTCAGGCGGAAGGGGATGCCGGCTCCGGCGCAGCGGGCGCCGACGCCGCGGGCCCGGCGGAAACGGCTTTCATCCATCGGGCCATGCGGGACTTGCGGCGGTTGGCGTTGTTGCGCTTGATCACGCCCTTTTTCACCGCCTTATCGAGGGCGGACACATACCGGCGGTACTGCTCGGCGGCCTCGGCGGCGCCGGTCCGGGGCATCTCCAGCAGTGCCTTCCGAAGGTCCTTCAACTGCTTCCGTACGGCACGGTTGCGCAGCCGGGCCTTTTCCGCCTGCCGCATTCGTTTCGCGGCTCCCTTGATGTTCGGCATGGGTCAATTGTCCTCGACGTCCGCCGGTTCCGGACCGCGGGTGCACCGTGGCATGACCGCACGGACGAAGCGGGGAGGATAGCGTCCTGAGGATGCGTGTCAACCGCGCCGTGTCCCCCGCCCCGCGTCGGAGTGCGATCGGCACACCCGTGAGCCGGCCCATCAAGTTCCTGGCGGGTCTGGGGCTCCTTCCCCTTCTTGCGGCCGCCGCCGGGGCGGTGGCCGACGCCACGGCCGCGCTGGCGGAGCGGGAGCATGCCTTCCCTTCGCTGGTGTGGACGGTGGGAGGCGCGGTGGTGTGGCTGCTGTGCTACGCGTTGCTTCCCCGCCCCATGCGTGCCTACGTCCTCGGGCACGAACTGACGCACGTCCTCTGGACCTGGCTGCACGGCGGTCGCGCTTTCGGGCTGAGGGTCGGACGGCGCGGCGGAGAAGTCCGCGTGACCCGGTCCAACGTATGGGTCTCCCTCGCTCCCTATTTTTTTCCGTTTTACACGGCGCTCGTTGTCGTGGCCTGGGGCGCGGCGGACCTCGCCGGTCGGGCCACCGGCTGGAGGAACGTCGCCCTGGGGCTGGTCGGCCTGACATGGACGTTCCACGCCACCTTCACGATCGAGATGATGCAGGTGCGCCAGCCCGACCTCCGTGAACATGGTGTCTTGTTCTCCACGGTGATCATCCTTCTGGTCAATCTCGCCGGAGTGGGCGTCGCGCTTTCGTGGGTGGGCGGTCTGGGAGGGTTGTGGTGGCCGCAGCGGTTCGCCGCCCGTGTCGTCGCCGGTGCGGGCGCGGCCGCCACCGCGTTGCGGGCGATCGCGCAGGGGTTTTCGCTTTGACCATCGCGGCTGCTGCAGATAAACTTGGTGCCCGGCCAGAGCGGGTGTAGCTCAACGGTAGAGCTCCAGCCTTCCAAGCTGGCTGTGACGGTTCGATTCCGTTCACCCGCTCCACCTCTCCGACCCCCTTGCCGACGCCCCACGCCGGGGGTATGAAGCGTCCCATGCACCGGGCCACCGTTCTGTCTTCGCTCACCATGGCCGCCGTGGCAGCCGCGGAGATTGGACCGCGCTCTTCGACGGCACCGGCCTGTCCGGCTGGAGCGGTCCGCCGGACATCGCCAGCGTGAGGGACGCGGTCCTCGAGGTCGGCCCGGCCACCGGCCGCCTCGTTTGCGCGGGCGCGGCGGTTCTCACATTGACGGCCGACTTCGAGCTGACCGCCGAGCTGCAGACGGAAGCCGGGGCCGTGGCCGACCTTTGGATGGGGGCGACGGATGGGGAGGATCGCCCGGCCGTTAAGGTCAGGGTGGACAACCGTGCCGCTGCCGCCAGCCCCGCCACGGGCAGCTTGGCCGGCCTGCGCCAGATCCTTCCCCGGGTGGTCCGCGATGGCGAGTGGTTCATCCTTCGCTGCGAACGGCGCGCCGACCGGCTTCGCACCTGGGTCGATGGCGAACTCCTCGTCGATGCCTCCGAGGTCTCTTCGGTGCCCATCCGGGGAGACCTCCTGATCGAATTCCTCAGTGGAGGACCTCTGCGCGTCCGGCGCCTCGCCGTTCGCCCGCTGCCGTCTGCGGGCTCGCCACCCGGTCCTCTACCCGCGCCGGATCCCCGCATTCGTGCGCTCCATGCTGCCGGCTTCCCGGTGCTCAACCGCTACGTGCATCTGAAAGGCGGGCTCACGCTCGACCGCGCCCTGGAACTTTCCCGGGCTACGGGGATCGGGTATGGCATCGCAGTCAACGTCGGCCTCGGCTTTCCAACGACCAATTCTGCTGCCGTCCGCGCCTGGGCCGACGGGCTCCGGGGACGGCCGGTCTTCGTCGGGATGCAGGCAGAGGGGCGCGAGTGGACCCGCCTCGTGGACCTCGAGACGGCCGCCCGCTTCGGCTATGTGTTCACCGACGCCATGACCTGGAGTGACCGCGGCGGCCGCCGCATGCGCCTCTGGATGCCCGACGAGGTCGCCATTGGCGATCCGCAGGAGTTCATGGACACGCTGGTCGATCGGACGGTGGACATCCTCGAGACGGAGCCGATCGACATTTACGCCAATCCGACCTACCTGCCTGCCGTGCTGATGCCGGACTACGACCGGCTCTGGACCGAAGACCGGATGCGGCGGGTGACCCGCGCCGCGGTCGCTCGCAATGTCGCCATCGAGATCAACGCCCGTCTTCGGTTACCCCGGCCCCCGTTCCTCAGGATGGCGAAGGCTGCCGGGGCAAAGTTTACGTTCGGCACCAACAACGCCGGAGCTGACGTGGGCGATTTGGGCTATTGCCTTGACATGGCCGCCGAGCTTGCCCTTGCGCCCTCCGACATGTTCGTTCCGATCCCCGGCCGCTCCGCCGCGTGTCGCCGTCTGGCCGAGGTCGGCGGCTCCCCTTGATCAACCCTTGCGCCGCACGGCCTTGTCGCCTGCGCCTCACGAACAGACCGGGTGCGGCTAGACGTGACCGACGGTGTCGAGCGGGCGAGGTTCTGGGTGAACCCTGGCCGTTCGCTGCCCGAAGATCCCGACGCCGCGGTCGGTGGGCGAGCATGGCCGATCGACCGCGGCCTTGGCATGGCCAATTGAATCCGGATTGGCGGCGGCTTGACCATTCATCCCTGCCTCGCCACTTTGGGGAAGCAACATGTCCTCCTCGGTGCCCACGTGGACGCGCGTGCGATCCCTCTGGACGCACCCGACGGCTCCCGACTGCGTGCACGTCATTGACCAGCGGGCCCTGCCCCACCGACTGGAGATCGTGGAGCTGGCGACGGCCGACGACGCGGCTCGCGCGATATCCGACATGGTGGTTCGCGGCGCGCCGTTGATCGGCGTGGTGGCCGCCTGGGGGCTTGCGCTGGCGGCGCGAAGAGCGGCGCCCGGCTCCGCCGCCGGCGCGGTAGAGGAGGCGGCCGCGCGCCTGTGCGCCACCCGCCCCACGGCTCGCGACTTGTTTGTCGCCGTCGAACGGCAACTGGCGGTGTCGGCGGGATGTCGCGATGACGCGGGCCGGCGCGAGGCCCTGGTCCGGTCCGCGTCCGCGTTTACCGAGGAGTCCGCCGCCGCATGCCGCCGCATCGGTCTCCACGGGCTCTCGATCGTCGAGGCGGCCGCCCGGAGGTCGCCGGCCCGTCCGCTGCGGATCATGACCCACTGCAACGCCGGCCGCCTCGGCTGCGTCGAACTGGGAACGGCCACCGCCCCGATCTACCTCGCGCGCGCGCGAGGCCTCGACGTCTTCGTGTGGGTGTCGGAGACGCGACCGCGCAACCAGGGCGCGCTGACGTGCTGGGAGCTGGCCGAGGCGGGCGTCCCGCATGCGCTGGTCGTCGACAGCGCGGCCGGCCATTGGCTCCAGCGCGGCGAGGTGGACCTGGTGCTCGTGGGCGCGGACCGCATCACGCGACGCGGGGACGCCGCCAATAAGATCGGCACGCTGCTGAAGGCCTTGGCCGCCCGCGACGCCGGCGTGCCCTTCCATGTGGCAGCGCCGTGGACGACCTTCGACCTGTCCATCGAGGATGGCGTGGCCGGCATTCCGATCGAGGAGCGCGCAGAGGCGGAGGTGCGGTTCGTCGAGGGGACCCTGAACGGCGGCCGCGCGCGTGTGGCCGTGCATCCACATTCAACGCCGATCCGCAATCCCGCGTTCGACGTGACGCCTGCGCGCCTGATTACGGGCCTGATCACCGACCGCGGCTGCTGCGCCGCCGCTGAGGGGGAAATCCTCCGCCTGGCACGCGAGGAATCTGGGTGGCCGTCGTGACGGTCCCCGCGCCATCTGAAGGTTCGGTGCGGTTTACGGCGAAGTGGACACCTGGCCCCCCGCCGGACCACCCACGTCTGGCCGAGCTCGACGCCTTGCGCACGCGGTTGTGGGACCGCGGCTGGCTCGGTGCCCTGCCGAACGGGGTCGGCTACGGCAACGTCAGTCTGCGAGTTTCCGGCGCGCCCACCTTCGTGATCACGGCCACCGGATCGGGGGCCTCCCGCCGCCTTGATCCTGGCGGCTATGTGCTGGTCCTGGCGGCCGATCCGGCCCGAAACACCGTCGTTTGTACGGGCCCGCGGGTCGCCTCGGCCGAGGCGATGAGCCATGCCGCCGTGTACGCGGCCGAGCCGAGGGCCGGATGCGTCATCCACATCCATGCGCGCGAATTCTGGGCCGCCGCGATCCGCGCCGGTACGCCGACAACGCCGCCGGAGGCGGAGTACGGCACGCCTGCGATGGCGGAGGAGGTCGCACGGTTGGTTTCGACTCTGGCGGCACCCGCCGCGGCGATCGCAATGGCCGGCCACGAAGACGGGCTGCTGGCGTGCGGGCCGGATCCGGGCGCGGCCGAGGAGGTCCTGCTCGACTTGTGGAGACGGCTGGGGTTTGCCGGAGGCGACCGCGAGCAGGCCACCGCCCCTTGATCTTCCGGTTTGCGAAAACGTCTGGCCGCCTGGCGCCCGGGCACCGGCGAGTCGTTGATGGAGGGGGATGGCCGGGGTATACTGCGGACGTGCGGCCGGTCCTGACCATGGGGCTGATTCTGGCGGGCGCCGTCTCCGCGGCGCCGACGCCGGGTTTCGAACGGTACAAGGTCATTCTGGACCGCCAACCGTTCGGGCTTGTGTTGTCCGCCGCCACGAATGCCGAGCCCGCGGCCCCCCCTCCCATTGTCGCGGGGCCGGGCGGCGAGGCGTTGGGGATGCGGGCAAGCAGCCTGGTCATGGTCGACGGGGAAGGCCCCCGAGTTGGGCTGGTCGATGTCAAAACGGGTCGCAGCCTGTACCTGATGCCCGGAGAGACGCAGGAGGGCATCCGGGTCGTATCGGCCGATTTCGACGCCGAGGAGGTCATCATTCAGCGCGGAGCTGAAATGGCCATTTTGAAACTCAAGGAGGCTGGCACGACCGAGAAGAGAATGCTCGGCGCGCTGACGGCTCCCCGCCCCGGGACCGATCCACGCCGCATTCTCGGCGGCGTCGCGCCGACCACTCCACCGGCGCCGGCGCCCACCACGCCGTCCGCGCCACCCGCGGCGCCGCGGCTGCAAGGCGCCGAGCTTGAGGCGCACCTTCGTAACTACCAGATGGAGGTGATCCGCAAAGGCCTGCCTCCCCTGCCCATTCCCCTGACGCCGGAGATGGATGCGCAGCTAGTGCAGGAAGGCGTCCTGCCGCCCCAGGGGACGACGGTCATCCAGGGGTCCGGCGCCCAGATCATCATCCAGCACCAGCCGCAGCCGGCACCCTGAACGCTGCCGTACGCGGCGAGCGCCGATTTCGCGCACCCGTAGCGCAACTGGACAGAGCATCAGACTTCGGATCTGAGGGTTGCAGGTTCGAATCCTGCCGGGTGCGCCACCCCCCGCGGGGAGGACGGAATCCCCCGCGCGTCCCGTTCGATAGGCGGGCGTCGGCCGTCCGGGCGGCGTCTTTCGACCCCGCGGAAACCGTGCCACTCGCCAGTCCCTTCGTTTTTGTCTACCATGATGCGGCGTTTCGGCCTGCCCTCGACGGCATCGGGGAGAGGCGGACGGAGGACCTCCAGCATGAGAGAGATCGGTGGAACACGTCAGGCGGCGGTGTCGGCGATCGTCAAGTACCGCCCGCCCGAGCGCCCGTTTAACTTCCTCGAGAAGCCGGCCAAGGAGATTTTCGGGACCAATGTGTTCAGCGACGAGGTCATGCGCGAACGGCTGCCGAAACCGGTGTACCAGGCCCTTCGCCGGACGATCGAGGGCGGCGAACCGCTGGACATCAAGCTGGCCGACGCAGTCGCGGTCGCGATGCGCGACTGGGCGATCGAGCGTGGGGCGACCCACTACGCCCACGTCTTTTTTCCGCTCACCGGCCAGACGGCCGAAAAACACGATTCCTTCCTGGAACCCGACGGCCGCGGCGGCGTGCTGGCGGAATTCTCCGGCAAGCAGCTCATCCGCGGCGAACCGGATGCCTCGAGCTTCCCATCCGGCGGGCTGCGCGCCACCTTCGAGGCGCGAGGCTACACGACGTGGGACGTCACCAGTCCGGCGTACATCCTCGAGAATCCCAACGGTACGACCCTCTGCATCCCGACGCTGTTTTCCTCGTGGACCGGCGAGGCCCTGGACAAGAAGACGCCGCTGCTCCGCTCGATCCAGGCCCTGAACCAGCAGGCCCAGCGAATCCTTGCGCTGTTCGGCCACCGTAGCCCCGGGCTGGTGCAGGCGACGGCGGGTCCGGAGCAGGAGTATTTCCTGATCGACCGGAATTTCTTCTTTGCGCGCCCCGACCTGCTCAACGCCGGGCGCACCCTGTTTGGCGCGCGCCCGCCGAAGGGCCAGGAACTCCAGGACCAGTATTTCGGAGCGATCCCCGACCGCGTGCTGGCCTGCATGCTTGAGACGGAGCACGAGCTATTCAAGCTCGGCGTGCCCGTAAAGACGCGCCACAACGAGGTGGCGCCGGCGCAATACGAGATCGCCCCGGTGTACGAGAACGCCAACGTCGCGGCCGATCACCAGCATCTGGTCATGCTGCAACTCCAGCGCGTGGCGCAGAAGTACGGCATGGCCTGCCTGCTCCACGAGAAGCCGTTCGCCGGCATCAACGGCTCCGGGAAGCACCTCAATTGGTCGCTCGCCACGCCGGCGCAGAACCTGCTGGACCCCGGCACGACGCCGCACGAGAACGCCCAGTTTCTGGTCTTCTGCGCGGCGGTCATTCGCGCCGTCCATCGGCACGGCGACCTGTTGCGTGCCGTCGTGGCCTCGGCCGGCAACGACCACCGCCTTGGGGCCCACGAGGCCCCGCCGGCGATCATCTCGGTGTTTCTGGGCCAGCAGCTCACGGACATCTTCGAGCAGATCCGCCGCGGGACGCTGCGCAGGACCCGCCGACCGGGATTTCTCAATGTGGGGGTCGACCTGCTGCCGCCGTTGCCAAAGGACGCCGGCGACCGTAACCGGACCAGCCCCTTCGCCTTCACCGGGAACAAGTTCGAGTTTCGTGCGGTCGGCGCCAGCCAGTCCGTCGCCGGAGCCCTTACTGCGCTCAACACGATCGTCGCGGAATCCCTGGACTACATTGCCACCCGGCTCGAGGCGGCGCCGAAGGATACCCCGGTGCGGTTCAGCGCGGCCGTGCAGCGAGTGCTGCAGGAGGTCATGCGGGAGAGCGCGCCGGTGATTTTCAACGGCGACAACTACTCCACCGAATGGCATCGCGAGGCCGTCCGCCGCGGCTTGCCCAACCTTCAGAATACGGTGGACGCGTTGCCCGTCCTGGCCCAACCGGAGGTCGCGGAGATGTTCGAGCGGTACGGCGTGCTCTCCCGCCGCGAGTTGCAGAGCCGGTACGAGGCGTACGTGGAACGGTATGTCCAGGACGTGCAGATCGAGGCGCGCCTGACGTGGCGGATCGCCAAGACTCAGATTTTCCCGGCCGCCGTGGCCTACGAGCATCGGCTGGCGTCCACTTCGCTTGCCCTGAAGAGCCTCGGGATGGAACACTGCACCACCGTCCTGGAGGAGTCGTCCGGCCTGCTGGCCCGCTTCCAAAAGACCCTGGTCGAGCTGGAGCGGCGAATCGGGGCGACGCCGACTGGAGCGGACATCGGGGCGGCCCGATATGCGCGGGACACACTGCTGCCGGCGATGGGGGAGGTGCGCAGGATTGCGGACGCGCTGGAATGCGTCGTCGCCGACGATCTCTGGCCGCTGCCGACCTATCAGGAAATGCTGTTCATCAAATAGGCGTTTCGCCTGCCGGGCGGCGACCTACCGGCCGGCGGGGGATTGGTTACGCGTAAGGCATGTCGCTGACCCGGACCCAGATCTCCGATCGTCTCGCCGCCGAAGTCCTGATCTTCGACGGGGCGATGGGCACGGAAATCTATAAGCGGCACTTCTTCCTGAACGCCTGCTACGACGCGCTGAGCCTTCAGTCGCCGGACACGATCCGCGCCATCCACCGCGACTACGCCGAGGCCGGCGCGGACGTCCTGACCACCAATTCCTTCGGTGCCAACGCCAACAAGCTGGCCGCGCACGGTCTGGCGGACAAGGTCGGCGACATCAACCTCGCCGCCGCACGCTTGGCGCGCGAGGTGGCCGGCCACCGCTGCTGGGTGGCGGGATCCGTCGGGCCCCTGGGCGAGGTCCCGTTCGGACGCGAACTGTCCGAGGACGAACGCACCTCGACCCTTTGCGAACAGATTTCGGCCCTGCGGGCCGGTGGCGTGGACTTCGTCCTGTTCGAGACCCTCGGCAGCCGGGCCGACGTGGAACGGGCCTGCCGCGCCATGCGCGCCTTTGCCGACACGCCCTACATCGTCAGCCTGACGGTGGATCGGAACGGGGAATCCGGCCGCGGCGAACCGCTCGCCCTACTGCTGGGCCCGCTCGCCGGCGCCGCGGTGCCGCCGGTCGCCGTGGGCCTGAACTGCGGCCAGGGCCCGGAAAGCACCTTGGCCGCGCTGGAACTGCTGTTGCCGCTGACCGACCTCCCCGTGATCGTCCAGCCCAACGCCGGCACGCCGAAGCCGGTCGAGGGACGGATGATCTACATGACCAGCCCGGAGTACCTCGCCACCTTCGCCCAGCGGTATGTCCAGCTCGGCGCCCGGGGCGTGGGGGGGTGCTGCGGCACTGCGCCGGAGCACATTCGAGAGCTGGCCCGCAGCCTACGGCCATTGGCCCGCCGCCACGCCGCCGACCGGGCCCCCACCCTGTCCGAAACCCGCCCCCTGCCGGCGCGTCCTCCGACGGCGGGAAAATCGGACCTGGCCGACAAGCTCGCCGCACGGCGATGGGTCCGCTGCGTCGAGATCGCGCCGCCACGGGGCTGGGATCTCGGACCGACCCTGCGCTCCGCCCGTGCCTGCCGCGACGCCGGCGTGGATGCGATCAACGTCCCCGACGGCCCCCGCGCCAGCGCGCGCCTGTCCCCTTTTTTCACGGCCCTCTCCATCCAGCGCGAGGCCGGCATCGAGGCGATCCTCCATTTCTGCTGCCGCGACAAAAGCCTGCTCGCGATGCAGGCGGAGCTCCTCGGCTGCGCGGCCGCCGGGCTGCGCAACATCCTCTTCATCACCGGCGACCCGCCGCGGCTCGGCGATTTTCCGTTTTCCAGCGCCGTCTTCGACGCCGACTCCATCTCGATGGTCCGCATCCAGGATCATATGAACCGCGGCGTCGATATCGGCGGTCGTCCGTTGGACCCGCCCACCCGCACGCTGATCGGCGTCGGCGCGGACCCCAACGCGATCGACATGAACCGCGAGCTTCGCCGTCTTCGGGAGAAAGTGGAGGGAGGGGCCGAGTTCGTGATCACCCAGCCGGTGTTTGCGGTCGCCACGATGCAGCGTTTTCTCGAGGCCGTCGTGGACTTGTCCGTTCCCGTGATCGCCGGCATCTGGCCGCTGGCGAGCCTGCGCAACGCCGAGTTCATGCGCAACGAGGTCCCCGGCGTGGTCGTGCCCGACGAGGTGATGAGCCGGATGGCGGCGGCCCCCGACCGCGAAGCGCAACGCGGGGAGGGGGTGGCGATCGCCCGCGAGACGCTGGCCGCGCTGCGCCCGATGGTCGCCGGCGTACAGGTCAGCGCGCCGTTCGGCAACGTTCAGACCGCGATCGAGGTCCTGCGCGAGTGATCGCCTCCGCTCACATCGGCGTCCGCCGTCTCGGCCGGAGCCACCGCGGCACGATCCCCGGCGAGCGATCCTCAGGGGTTGGGGGACCGATTCCGCGCCGGCCGCCCCACTCGCGAAAGACCTGAGGAACCCGACCCGGGTCCAGGCAGATGAGGTTCACGCCCACCCTTTGCCGGCCCGAACGCAAGTCGGGGCCCCCGCGCGAGGCGGGGGCCCCGGTGGAGCGGGCCGGAAGGACTCAGATGTCGAAATAGAGGACGAACTCGTACGGATGCGGCCGAAGTTCGAGGGCGGATACCTCGTTTTTCAGCTTGTAGCTGATCCAGGTCTCAATCACGTCCTCCGTAAACACGTCGCCCCGTAGCAGGAAGGCGTGATCCTTTTCGAGGTTGGCCAGCGCCTCGCGCAGCGAACCCGGCGCCTTCGGAACCCTGGACAGTTCCTCGGGCGGCAGGTCGTAGATGTCCTTGTCCAGCGGATCGCCGGGATGGATCTTGTTTTCGATGCCGTCCAGGATGGCCATCAGCATGGCCGAGAAAGCCAGGTAGGGGTTGCAGCTTGGGTCGGGGCAGCGGAACTCGACCCGCTTCGACTTGGGCGAGGTCGAGTACATCGGGATGCGGCACGCCGCGCTGCGGTTGCGTTGCGAGTAGGCAAGGTTCACCGGCGCCTCGAACCCCGGCACGAGCCGCTTGTAGCTGTTGGTCGTCGGGTTGGTGAACGCCAGCAGCGCGGGGGCGTGTTTCAGCAGACCTCCGATCGCGTAGAGCGCCGTGTCCGAAAGCCCCGCATAGCCGGTGCCGGCGAACAGGTTCCGGCCGCCCTTCCACAGCGACACGTGCGTGTGCATGCCGCTGCCGTTGTCGCCGAACAACGGCTTGGGCATGAACGTGACGGTTTTGCCGTGGCGCACCGCGACGTTTTTCAGCACGTATTTGTATTTCAAGACCTTATCCGCCATCTCGACGAGCGGCGAGAAGGCGATCTCGATCTCCCCTTGGCCCGCCGTGGCGACCTCGTGGTGCTGCTTGCCGGTCTTCACCCCGATCGCCTCGAGCGTCAGCATCATCTCGCTGCGAATGTCCTGCAATTTATCCAGGGGCGGACAGGGGAAGTACCCCTCTTTGTAGCGGATCTTGTAGCCGAGGTTCGGGTTCTCGACCCGGCCCGTGTTCCAGCGGCCTTCGATCGAGTCGAGGTGGTAGTAGCCCTCGTGCTCGTTCTGGTCGCAGCGGACGTCGTCGAATATGAAGAATTCCGCCTCCGGGCCGAACAAGGCGGCGTCGGCGACGCCCGACCGGCGCAGGTAGGCTTCCGCCTTGCGGGCGATGTTGCGGGGATCGCGAGTGTAGTCCTCGCCGGTGATCGGATCGCAGATGTTGCAGATCAACACTAGCGTCTTGTGGGTCGTGAACGGATCGACAAAGGCCGTGTCCGGAACCGGCTTCACCAGCATGTCGGACTCGTTGATCGCCTGCCAGCCCCGGATGCTCGATCCGTCGAAGCCGAGCCCCTTCTCAAACGTCTCCTCGTCCAGCGCGTGCGCGGGGACCGAGAAATGCTGCCACAGACCCGGGAAGTCCATGAACCGCAGGTCCACCACTTCCACCTGTTCCCGCGCGATGAATTCCAACACATCCTTTGCCGTCTTCTCGCTCATCCGTGTGCTCCTGTCGCGCCCGGGAAAACCGACGCGGCTGCTCCGCCGCCGGGACTTCCGCATTTGCGGAGCCGCCGGTGTCCCTGAGGCGCGAGCTTGCCCTTAGCAGGCAACATGCCATGTTGCACAAGTTATTGTCGGATCTTCACAACATGCGCGTCGCCAACGTATTGCGAACATCGTCGGAACATGATTGTCTGAAAAAACGATACAAGAATGTCGCCTCAAAACTAAAGATCACAGATTTGTTCGTCCGCCTGGCCCTACAGGCGGCCAACCTGGTCTGCAAACAGGTCCCGAACCCGATGCATGCGACGGGCGAGATCTTCGTAGAACTCGCTGGGAGACACTCCCCTGCCGGCGAGCCGGCGGGCCAGGGCCTCCCGCTCCGCCGCATCGGTGGGCAGGACGTGAACCCGGCGGTCGTCCAGTATCTGCAGGGCGTGTTCGATCCGCCGGAAATGACTATAGTCGCTGGCCAGCGTCTCGGCCGTCGTTGCGTCCATCGCGCCGGCCAAGCGCAACCGTTCGATCGCGCCCAACGTGTTGCCCTCCGCCAGGTCCGGATGGTCGCGAAGGCCGGCGATCTGAAGGACCTGAACCAAAAACTCGATGTCCCGGATCCCGCCCGCGCCGTTTTTGAGGTCCGCCGCCGGATCTCCGCGCATGGCCACCTCGCGGATCGCCATCTCCCGCATGCGAACGGCCTCGGCCGCGACGGCGTGGGGATCGGCGCGTCGCGATACCGCCGCCATCAGTCGCTCGCGGACGCGGCCGCCGACCGCCAAATCGCCGGCGACGGGCCGAAGCTTGAGGAGGGCTTGCAATTCCCAGCCGGCGGCGTCGCGCTCGAAATACGCCTCGAGCGAAGACGCCCCATGGCACAGCCCGCCGGCGCGTCCGTGGGGGCGGAGCCGGAAATCCACGCGGTACACCCACCCCTCGTCGGTGTGGTCGGCCAAGAGCGCGCGAGTCCGCTCCATCAGTCGGGCCCATGTGCCGGCGTCGCCCTCCGCGCTGTCCTCGAACACCCCGAGGAGATCCACGTCGGAACTGTAGTTGAGCTCGATGCCGCCAAGTTTTCCGAGGGCCATCACGCAAAACGACGTCGGGCCTTCGGGGCCGAGTCCCTGTTCCATCGCCGCTCGACCGAGCGCCGCCCGGATGAGGGCATCCGCCAGCGCGGACAGCTCCGCCGCGATGTCCGGAAGGGGGGCTCGCAGGTACAGGTCCCGGATTCCGATCCGAAGCATTTCGCGGCGCCGGTGGAGGCGCAGCGCCGCCATCCATGCCTCCGCCGGCGCACCCGGAGGCGGGCGGCGGCCCAGCCAACGTTCCTCCATCTCCGCAGGCGGCAGGGCGCGGTGCAGGTCTCGCGGATCCGTGGCGGCCTCGAAGAACTCCGGATTCCGGTGGAGCGTGTCGGCGAGGAACTGACTCCTGGACAGGATGCCTAGCAAGACCTCGAGGCGACGCGGCTGGGACATCAACAGGTGAATGTGGCCCGCGGGGTCGGGCAGCGACGCGAACACGCGCTCCCAGTTGTTGAGGGTCATGTCGGGGTCGGGCTGTTCGCGTAGCACGTCCGCCGCCAGCACGGCCAGACGGGCGAACTCCTCCCGCCACATCCCCGTGCCCGACATCCGCCGCAGGTTCGTGAAGGCGCGCCGGACATCCTCCACTCCCGCCCCGCGGAGCACGCGCCACCGGAGCGATTCCGGCGGATCGGGCAACAGGATCAGGTCGGCCATCGTCCCCTCCCCCGGGCCGGGGAGGGCCCCAACGCCAAGGTGGCGCTCGACGAAGACCCGCACCGCCGCCGTGTGGGCCGCGAAGTCCATCCGCAGTTGCTGTTCCGCCGCCAGGTCGCCGCGGTCGGCGTACCCCATGCGCCGCGCCAGATGGACGAATTCCAGCGAGCCGGCCTCGGGCAGGAAGAGGTCGCGGGCCGATCCGCGCAGCATCCTCAGTCCATTGATCAGGCGCCTTAGAAAATCGTATGCGCGGCGGAGCCGCGGCCCCTCGTCGGCACTCAGGATTCCTGCCCGTTCCAGCTCCTCCAGCGCCCGGTGCATCAGCGGCGTCCGGAGCGCCGGGTGCTCGCAGGCGTGGAGCACCTGCAGGATCTGGACCGTGTATTCGAGGTCCACCAGCGCGCCGGGGCTGAACTTCGCGTTGACCCCCCCAGCGCCCGCCTTTTCCGCGAACTGCCTGGCCCGCAGGTCACGTAACTCGTCCAGTCGGATTTCGCGCGCGCCGTACACGAACTCGTCCCGCAGCCGCTCGATCCGTGCGCCGAACTCCGGATCGCCGGCCACCACTCGCAGGCGCGTCAGCGCCAAGCGCTCGTAGGAGTGCGCGACGCCCCCAGGCCCGTAGTAGCGACAGAACTCCGCCAGACTGCACGCCGCCGGACCGGCGGTGCCGTGTGGCCGCAGCCGCAGGTCGACGTGGAAGATGCCTTCGCGCCTCGCCCGGATGAAACGGGCGGTTTCGAGCGCCATCTCCCCGAAAAACTCGCTGTTCTCGACCGGCCGGTCGCCGTCGGTCCGGCCCTGGTCGTCGTACAGGAATAACAGCTCGATGTCCGACGCGTAGCCGAGCGCGGCGCCGCCGAATTTGCCGAGGCCGGCCACCGCCCAGCGGGCTTCGATCCCGCCGACCGTGCGGGGGCGGCCGTGGCAGGACGCTAGCCGCTGGTGCACAATCCCTGCGGCCTCCCGGACCACGCATTCGGCCAGCGCCGTCAGGCGCTCCGACAGCCGCCACAACGGCGAGCCCGGGCGCAGAATGTGGTCGAGGTCGATCCGCAGGATCTCGCGGTCCTTGAACTCGTTCAGCCGCTCCCGCGCCTCCTCGTACGTCGCCGCGCCAGCCAGCGAGGCCCGCAGACGATCGGCGAGGGTCTTGGGCGGCTCGACGAGATGCCGGTTGCGGGAGGTCAGTAGCGGCAGCAGCGATTCGTATTGCAGCCGAAGGAAATCCTCCCACAGAAAATCGCTGGCCCCCAACAGCCGGGCCAGATCGCTCATCGCGCGGGGACTGGACAACACCTCCAGCCAGCGGCCGCCTTCGGGCCAACGGACCACCTCCTGCGCCATTTGCTCGAACCGCGACAGCGCCGCCGCCGGATCGGGCGCGCGGTCCAGAAAATAGGTGAACTGTTTCGTGAACAGCACCGACAGGCGGATCCCGTCCAGCCGCTCGGGATCGCGAACCGGCCTCCCCGACAGGTCCACGAACTCTAGTTCGTCCTCGACCCTTCCACCCACGGTCCGGATGCGCACGCGCTCGATCGAAACGCCGTGGAGCGCAAGCGCCGCCGAGAGCGAATAGAGGAACCCCGGCGTGTCCTGGGCGACGACCCGCATCCGCGTGGCGTCGTCGTCAATGCAAAGTTCGATTTGAACCGGATAGAGCTTGGGCAAGGGCATCGCAGGCCCCCGGGCCAGCCGTCGGGCGAACCACTCGTTGGCCAACCGCCGGGCCTGGTCGGCGCCGCCCGCCCCGCGCTCGAGCAGGCTGAGGGCCAGCGACAGGCGCCGCTCCGCCTCATCCCGCCACTCCTCCCACGGCGCGTCGGCAGGCGCCATTCCCGAAAACCGGTCGATGATCCGCCGTCGAAGCTGGTCCGCCCCATCCGCCCTCTCCGCGGGCCGCGCGTAGGTGAACACATCGCCTGACGCGATCTCAAACCCGACGCCCGCCAACACGCCGGCGATGATCGAGAACTCGCCGGGATGATCGAACGAAAGCACCGTGCATTCCACCATCCCGTCGGGCCGGCGGCGAAACCGGACGGCGGAAGAGCGCCCGGGGGTGAGGAGCGCCAGCGCCCGGACATGTTCGGCGATGTCTTCGGGCGAAAACGCCTCGAAATAATCGTCGTCCAGCCGGAGATAATGCTCGCGAACGACCTCGGCGGGAACGCCGGGGCATCGTTCGATCAGTTCCTGGAGGGCCGGCTTGGGCATGCGGGCGGCCGCGGCGCCATTATGGCCGCGCCGGCCGGAGGGCCGCAAACCACCCCCACCCTCCCTACCCGAGCCTTCCCCTCCTTGCCGCCAAGACGAACCCTCCCGCCGCCATGAGCAGCAGCGCCGCGGCGCCGGGCTCTGGAATCGGCGCAAAAAAGATGGAACCGGGGTAAGACACCCCCGTCACATAGGGGGAACTTTGCATCGAGGTGATGCCGACGTCGCTGCGCCAGACCTCGCCGGCCGCAAAATTGTTTGCGTACAAGCGTCCGTCCGGCCCGATGCGGATGCCCGTTGCCGACCCCGCACCCAGCGAACCGATCAGCGTCTCGCTGGACGGGTTCAATCCGCTTGACCACACGCCGGGCGTGTTCAACGTGAACGAGTACACCCTCGCGTCGCTCCCCACGGTCCGGCTCAGGAACACCCGGCCGTCGGCGCCGAATTCCACCTGCGACGCGATACCCGGCGTCGGCGGTCCGGAAAGAAACGTCGCCCACGTCGCCGTCGATAGGTCGTAGGCAAAGATCTGGCCGTCCGTGCTGTCCACCGCGTACAGGCGGCCGTCGGGACCGATCCGGACCCCGTCGGAAGTGTCGAGCCCCGTCGGACCGGGCAAGACCGTCCATGAGGCGTCGGCGAGCGAGACGCGGTAGAGGGTGGGGTGGCCGTAGCGCGCCGCGTAGAGGTGCGTCGCGTCCCGCGTCAAGTCCAGCAGATCCGGCACGCCGATCGACGCGAAGATCGAGAACGTCATCCCATCGAGGCTGCGCCGGTAGATGGTGCCGTCGCCTCGGTTGACGTACAAACGACCGGCCGTGTCGGTGACCATGCCATCGGCGCCCGTTCCGACACCGCCGACCGGCGTATACGCCGGCGGCAGCCCCACCGGCGTGCCTGACGGCCCGCTGAAATCGTAGCCGCGAAGATTTCCCGTTCCATACTCGCTGACGAACATGATCACCTGAGCGCGGGCGCACATCGCCCCTGCGAGGCAGGCGAGACCGACGATAACGAAACGGCTCATATTGCGCTCTCTCCAAAGTTCATCGCAATTTACGCGAGGTACGCCTTCATGCAATGTGAGAATTTGATCAGCGCCCGCAGGGGCCGTACACTTCGGCACATGAGCTCAACGAACTTCGAGCCTATCAACGAACGGCCCGGCTGGGCCAAGCGATTGTTCTTTGCGTGCCGCCCCTGGAGCGCCCCGATCTCCACGGTTCCGGTGTTGATGGGCGCCGCGATCGCCGTCGCGATGGGGGCGCCGCTGCGATGGGGCCGCCTCGCCCTGACCCTGATCGGGGTCTGGCTCGCCCACGCTGCGGCCAACCTGTTCAGCGACCTGTCGGATTACCGGCGGGGTCTGGACCGGGTCGTTTTGCCGGTCAGCGGGGGGCTGGCCCGGGGATGGCTCTCGGAGCGTCAGACCTTTCTCTTTGGCGTTGCGTGCTTGGTGGCGAGTGGCGCGATTGGTGTCTGGTTGGCCGCCCTGGCCGGGCCGCTGCCGTGTGTGGTGGCTGCGGCCGGTTTCGCGCTCGGCCTGGGCTACCCCGCGCTGAAACCTCGGGCCGGCGGCGACGCGGCGGTGTTCGCGGCGTTCGGGCCGCTGATCGCGCTGGGCACCTGGAGCGTGTTCACTGCGCGGTTTTCGTGGTTGCCGGTGTTGTGGACCTCCCCGTTTGGGCTCATCGTCATCGCGGTGCTCCACGCCAACAACTGGCGCGACATTACCGCCGATCGAGCGCTGGGCATCCGCTCGGTGGCTGGCCTTCTGGGCGACCGCGGATCCCGTCGCTACTATGGCGCGCTGTTGTTTGGCGCCTACGCGCTGACGACCGTGATGATCGCCGTGCCGCGCATGGTTCCCGCGCTCGGCTGGCCCGCGATGCCGTGGACGTTCCTGCTCGTGTTCCTCACGCTGCCGCGGGCGGTTAAGTTGTGGCGCCGCGCCGTGCCCTGCGGGGAGGGTCCGCTCCCGCCTGCCCGTCTAACGCTCGACGCTTCGACGGCGGAGTTCATGACTCCGTTCGGCGCGACGAACGTCCTGGCGATTCTCCTGGCTGTTCTGTAGGCGGAGCTACCGGCCAAACAGCCGTTCGGCGTTCTCGAAGGTCACCTCCGTCACCTGCTCGGGCCGTTCGCCACGCGCGGCCGCTAGCGCCTCCACCACCAGATTCAGCCGCGCCGGCTCGTTGACCCGCCCCCGAAACGGAGGCGGCGACAGGTACGGGGCATCCGTCTCGACCAGCAGCCGGTCGACAGGCACGCATCGCGCGACGGCGCGCAGCCGTTCGGCGTTCGCAAAGCCCACGATTCCACTGAAGGAAATGTGCCAGCCGAGATCGAGCAGCGCGGCCGCGAACTCCGAATCGCCGGTAAAGCAATGGACCACGCCGATCCGAGCCGGATCCCCCCGCCAACGCCGGGCGTGGTCCCGCAATGCGGCCAGCGTGTCCGCCTCCGCCTCGCGCGAGTGGACGATCGTGGGCAGCCCCGCCTCGGCCGCCAGATCCAGCATGGCCGCGAACAGCGGCCGCTGACGGGCGGCGGTGCAGCTGTCGTGATGGTAATCGAGGCCGGTCTCCCCTACCGCGACGACGCCGGGAGACTGCAGGGCCTTGCGGATCGCCCCAAGATCCAGATCGCGCGCCGCCTGCGCGCGGTCCCATCCGACCGCCGCCCGAACTTGGGCCGGCCGGAGGGCCGCCAGTTCAAGCGCGGCCGCATTGCCCGAGGGGCACCCGCCGATGGCGACGATGTGCGTCACGCCCGCCGCCAGCGCCCGCTCGCATACAGCGAGCCGCTCTGTGAACGTCCAACCCTCGAAGTGGGCGTGCGAATCGTACAAGCGCATGGCGGATCCGATCCGATCGAATTCTCCGCTCCGTCGGCAGCCCGCGCAAGAACGCGGCGTCCACCAAGGAGAATCTTGAGCAGGGCTTCCAATCCTTGGAAACAAAATCGCGCCCGTCTTCCAAACCTTGGAAAACCATCTTCCCCATCTTGTACTCGGCGTCGTTGTTCGGATGGACGAGGTATTGGCTTTGCATGGCCACTGCCTCCCGTGGACCGCAACCACAATCCCAAGTTTTTGTACGGCGGTTGGGCAGAGCGGATAATGGCGGCCTTGGTTGGCCTTCCACCCACGGGCAAGGCCCAAGGCCACGCGGTTTTCACCTGCCGCTCCATCCGCGCATCGTGGTGGGCGAACGACTCGTCGAGATTATTATTCTCCCCGCCAACCGCCCGACCCCGGACCGCGGCTGCCCGCTGGGGCAACGCCGCCGGAGGCCTTGACCGCGGCCGTGTCGCGACTAGAATCGCGCCTCCTCATGCACCGCGGCGCCGCCATTGTAATCGCCTTTCTCTTCGGGTGCGGCATTGTCGACGCCGACTCCCGCCCATCCTTCGTGTCGCCGGCATGGACGGCAAACAACGGCAGTCCGCCCGCCCGATTGGGGCCCGATGGCGTGCGATTTTCGCTCGATTTTCAGGGCGAGCGCGAGCGGTGCTTCTGGGACCTAAGCGGAACATGGGACCTCTCCGCGGTCCGGTTGCTCGCCTTCGAGTTCACCTGCGACGCTCCCGAGAACGTCCGCGCGGCGATCGTCTATTTCGAGTGCGCCGGCGGCTGGCGACTGGCCGCACTGCCGATCCGCCGACCCGGCCGCCAGCGATGGTTTCTCGATGTTGGCCGTCTTGAGTCGGAAGGTCGTCCCGGTCCGCTTTCCTCCGTGAAGCGCGTTCGCCTCTCCTTTTGGCGGAACGGCCCGGGGTCGGCCGCGTTCGTGCTGCATGCCTGCGGCCCCGTGGATCCGCTCGTCGCCGTCCTTCAAGGAGAGGTCTCCCTGCCTGATGCCGGCGAACGCGCCTACGCGCGGAGGGTCAGCCAGCGCGTGGTCCGGTGGCTGGAGGCGATGGGGCTACCGGCAGTCCTTGTGCCCGAGGCCGAATTCCGCCCTACCACGGGCCTACGCGTTGCGATTCTCCCCTACAACTGGCTGCTTCCCGATCGTGTGTGGTCCTCGGTCCGCTCCTTCCGTGAGGGGGGCGGCCATCTTGTAGCTTGCTATTCGTCCGACGCGCGTCTGGCGGGGCTGATGGGCCTTCGCCTGGGCGCCTATCAGCGTCTGACCAACGGTTCGCAATGGAGCCATATCCGGTTTCTCGAGCCGTCCCGAATCCCATGGCCTGCGCAGATCGGACAGTTCACGCAGCATGCCCTTCCGGTCACGCCGGCGCGATCCGACGCACGGATCATCGCGCACTGGGCCGACGACTCCGGCCGCGCGCCGGTCCTGCCCGCCGTCGCGGTCAGCGACGCGGGATTTTGGATCACGCATGTCCCCAACAGCGATGACGGGCCGGGCAAACAGTGGATGTTGGCGGGGATGGTGGCGGAGCTGGCCCCCGAGGCCTGGCGTTGGATCGCCGACCACGCTCTGGTCGAGGCAGGGCGCATCGACTCGTTTCGCGATTTCGGCCATGCGGTGGACTCGATCCGGGCAACGTTGGGCCGCGTGCCGGACGGCGGGGTCGTCGGCGACCTTTTGGACCGCGCAACCGCCCTTCGAAACGAAGCTGCCCAGGCGGCGGCGAATGGACGCTGGACGGTGTTCGGGCAGCGGGTTCGCGATGTCCGGCGCGCTCTGACGGAGGCCTACGCCCGCATCCAGACGCCCCAGCCCGGAGAGCGGATCGGCATCTGGGATCATTCCGGCACCGGCCTTTACCCGGGCGACTGGAACCGCACGTGCGTTGAGTTGCGACGCGCCGGTGTCACGGACGTGTTCGTCAACGCGTTGTGGGCGGCGCAGGCGCACTATCCCAGCGACGTGGTGCCGGCCTCGTTCACCGCCCGGTCGCTCGGGGACCAACTGGACGCCAGCATCCGCGCCGCGCGGCGTCATGGTCTCCGGGTGCATCTATGGAAGGTATGCTGGAACCTCGAAGGGGCGACGCCGGAGGCCGTCGAGCGGCTCCGTCGGGCCGGCGCGCTGCAGTCCTCGCAGGACGGCCGCCCGATTGCCTGGCTTAACCCCGCCGTGTCGACCAACGCGGACCGGGAGCTGGCGGCCATCGTCGAGGCGGCCTCTCGGTACCCGCTCGACGGCATCCACCTCGACTACATCCGCTGGCCGGAACGTCAGGCGTGCTTCGGTCCGGCGACGCGCAGCGCGTTCGAAGCCGCCACCGGCCGGCCGTGCCGGCGATGGCCCGCCGAGGTCGCAGACGGCGGGCCTCGATCGAACGAGTTCCGACGCTGGCGGGCCGGCGTGATCACGGACTTCGTCCGCCGTTGTCGACGGGAGCTGCAGCGGATCCGGCCGGATCTTCAGCTTTCGGCCGCCGTGTTTGCGGACCCCGCCGACTGTCCCGTGTCGGTCGGGCAGGACTGGCCGGCGTGGCTGCGCGAGGGACTGATGGATTTCGTCTGCCCGATGAACTACGACGAGAACCTGCACCGGTTCGCTGCCCGCTGCGCCGCCCACTTGGCCCTGCCCGGCGCCGTCGGGCGCATCTGGGAGGGGATCGGCGCGAGTGCGGGGGAATCCCAGCTTCTGGCCGACCAGGTGATCGAACAGGTCGTCGAGGCCCGCCGCAGGGGGGCAGCGGGGTTCGTTTTGTTTGACCTCAGCCCGACGGTTCGCGACCACGTGTTGCCGATGTTGCCGCTCGGCCTGACGCGGCCGCGATGAGCGCCACGCCGCGGCGTCGGTCCCGGCTTGCGGTGAACGACGGGACGACTAAAGTATCCACAGCACGGAACGCTGCGCAGGTGCGCGGCCCGGATCAACCACGATGAGCTACTGGATCTTCATCCTGCCGGCGCTGTTGCTGGCGACCTTCGCGACGCTCCGCACGCAGTCCGTGTTCCGTCGATACTCGCGCGTGCGGGCGCGCAGCGGCTTAACGGGGGCCGAGGCCGCCGAGGCCCTCCTTCGCGCGCAGGGCGTGTGCGATGTCCGCATCGAGCGGTGGGGCGGATTTCTGACGGACCATTTCGATCCCGCCCGGAACGTGCTGCGGCTGTCGCCCGGGGTGCACGACTCCAACTCCTTGGCGGCCGTCGGCGTCGCCTGCCACGAAGCAGGTCACGCGCTGCAGCGGGCCTCGAACTACGCGCCGCTGTCGCTTCGGACGCAACTGGTGCCGGTCACGCAGATCGGAAGCCAATTGGCGTTTCCCGTGATCCTCGCCGGGCTCATGCTGGGGCGGCCGGGGCTCTTCCATCTGGGTCTGTTGCTCTTCGCGGCGGTGGTCGTGTTCACCCTGATCACGCTGCCGGTCGAGTGGAACGCCAGCTCGCGCGCGAAACGGCTGATGGTCGAATGCGGCATCGTCACGCCCGCCGAACAGCCCCATGCCGCGGCGGTGCTCGACGCGGCGTTTCTCACGTACGTGGCCTCGGCGGTGTCGTCCATCATGACGTTGCTGTACTACCTCTCGCTCGGCTCCCGCCGTCGATGATCCCTCCGCAGGGGGCGTTCGACCGCGCCGCCGGCGCCGGGGCGACTCACGGCGCGGACCTCGATTGGGTGCCCTGCATCTGCGCCGCCAGCCAGGCCGGCGTCCACGCCAGGACGACACCCAGCGGAAACAGATACAGCTCATGGCAGGCGCCGGTTCGCCGCAAGGCGAGCGCCAGGCCGGCGAAGGTTACCGTGGACGCCACCCAGATGCCGAACCGCGCCGGCCGGCGTCCCAACGCGAGCAGGAACAGCGCCAACACCGGCCCACTGAACATCCCCGCAAAGGTGTAGAACGCGCGGACCAGGTCTCCGATTCGCGCGACCTGGGTCGATGCCGCCGTTGCCAGCAGCCCCAACCCCAGCGTGCCCCACCGGGCCGCCCGCATCCGCTGCGTTTCGGTACGGCAGAGCCTGCGCGGCCAGAGGTCGTTGAGCGCGACGGCGACGACCGAGCTCAGACCGGAATCCATGCTCGACATCGCAGCCGCGAAAATCGCCGCCAGCAGCAGCCCGCCGGCGACCGGCGGCATCCGGTGGGCGGCGAACCACGGCAGAAGCGCATCCGCCGGCACGCCCGCCGGCAATTCGCCGCCGAGGTGCGTCCGCAGCGCCAGACCCACGAACAGCAGCGCCGCGATCATCCCGACGTCGGTCGCTGCGTTGAACGCGACCGCGCGCGCCACTCCCCGGTCGCCCGACACGGCCAGCAGCCGTTGAACGGTCACCTGGTCTACGCCGTATTCATGTAGCAGGATGAAGACATAGGCGATCAGGACCGCCGGCGCATTCATCAGCCGGGGATCCCACCGCCAGTCGGCCAGCGAGCCCTTCGCGGCGGCCGCGGCCGCGGCCCCGATCGCCTCCGGAACCGCGCCGTCACCCCCCGCCAGCGCAACCCCGATCCAAATCAGGCCGCCCACCATGACAGCGAACTGCACGGTGTCGGTCCACACCACCGCCGCCAGGCCGCCGAGGGCCGTGTAGAGCGTCGCCACGCCGCCGATTAGCGCGATCGAGGTCCCGAGGCCGAGGCCGGTCGCCGTGGACAGCGCCAGTGCGGGGGCGTACACGACCAAGCCCAACCAGCCCACGCGGGCGGCGACGAATAACGTCGCGGCCGCGTCCCGCGCCGCGCGCCCCATCCGCAACTCCAGAAACTCGTACGAGGTCGTGACCCCGGCCCGCCGATAGGCCGGAAGAATGCGCCGCGCCAGCACGGGCGCCACCAGCACGCTGACCAACCCCACCAGCAGCAGGGAGAGGTTGCCGTTCCACGCCTGGGCAGGCACGCCCATGAACGTCACCGCGCTGGTGACGGAGGCGTACATGCTCATCGCCACGGCCGCCCACGGAAGCCGCCGGCCGGCGAGGAAAAACTCCGCCGTCGTCCGCTGCCGTTGCGCCGTCCGCAGGCCGATCGAGAGCAGTGCGGCGAGGTAGATTCCGATGACCGCCAGCCCCTCGGCCGGAAGGCCGGCCGTCTGCGCCTGCGCCGCGCCCATCGCGCGCGCCGCTCAGAAGGCCAGCGAGAGGCCGACCCCCGCGTAGAACGACTGCATGTCCACGTCCATCAGCGGCCCGCCGAGCGCCGAGGCGTCGCCCTTCATGAGGGGGAACTGGAACCCCACCCCGCAGGTCAGCCGGAGGTTGTCGGTCAGCGGCGCGCCGAATTCGAGGCCGAGGCGCACATTCACGGAATCGTCCACGGACGCGGTGTCGCTGGCTCCGCCGCGACTCACTGCGATCTCCGAGTCGCAGATCGCGTACTCGAGCGCCACCAGCGTCACCAACTCGCACCACCCCAGGTCGGCGGCGCGCAGATAGCCGGATAGACTCAGGGGATACACGCGCAGGTCGCCGTCGGCGTCCGCCGCCCAATTGCGCGCCCCGCCCCCGGCCACCCAATTTTCGTAGGCGATGCCGACGCCGACGCCTAAAATATCGCTCCACCAATGGCGGTAGCCGATCTCGATGCCGTAGGCGTAGTCGAAAACATCGAAGTCGCCCAGGCCGGGCGCATGGATCACCACTTCACCCGTCACCTCGTTCTGCCGCATCCATGCCGGCGCCGTGGCGCCGTGGGCCGCCCCGCTCAGCACAGCCGCCGCGAGTGTCCCCGCCATCCATGCTTGAATGGTTCGCATCTTGCCGTCTCCTCGGGCCGGCTGGCTCAGGTTCGCCGGCCGCCGCCGGCATTATCGCCGGAGCGGGGCGGTTCGCAAGCCGCCGGCCGGGCGCCGACGGCCATGCGCCACAGGAACGCCGGGACGATGCGCAAATAGCGCGGCCCCAGCCGGCGCGGCTCCTGCAACAGGCGGTGGAGCCACTGGAGGCCGGAGCGTTTCATCCACGCCGGCGCGTCACGGCGGCGGCCCGACAACACGTCGAAGGCGGCCCCCACGCCAATCAGAACGCGACCCCTTCGCCCCGCCGCCGGATCGTGCGCCCCCTCCCTCCGAAGGTACTCGGCCATGAACCGTTCCTGCCGGGGCGTGCTCATTCCCACCCATACCAGCTCCGCGCCCGACCTCTCGACGACACCTTGGCAGGCCGCCCACTCGCCCTCGGTCATCGGACGAAACGGCGGGGCCCAGCGGCCGGTAATCCTCACGCCCGGATGCCGCCGCTCCAACGCGAGCGCAAGTTCGTCGAGTAGATCGTCCGTGCCCCCGAGAAGGCAATGCGCCACCGAGCCGTCGCGGGTCATCTCAAAGAGGCGCGACATCAGGTCGGGCCCGTATGCGCGGCTGACCCGTGGCCCCAAGCGACGACGCCCGATCCAGACCAGGGGCATCCCGTCGGGCACCGTCAGCAGCGAACGGTTGTGGATCGCCATCAGTTCGGGATCGCGCTGGGATTCCATAACACCGTGAACACCAGTGACGCAGACGTGACCACGGCGCCCCCGTTGGACGGCGTCGAGGACGAAGCGAGCGGCCTCCTCTAGCCCCACGGCCGACACGCCGACCCCGAGGACATCGAAGCGTGGAGGGGCGGCCGACCCGCTTACAGCCGGAGGCCCTCTCATTGCGCGCCACGGCCGCGCAGGACCGCCCACAACGTGCGGCTGAGGATCAACACGTCGAGCCAGATGGACCAGTTGCGGACATAGTAGCCATCCCAGCGTGCCAGCGCATCGGCGTCGGGTTCGCCGCGGCCGTAGATCTGCCATAGACCGGTGACGCCAGGCAGGACGCGCTCTCGAACTGCACGGGCCGCCGATGGCAGGTTGGCATGGTGTTCCTCCGGCAAGGGGCGAGGGCCGACCAACGCCATCTCGCCGCGCAGCACGTTCCACAATTGAGGGATCTCATCGAGCGACCTCCGTCGGAGCCAACGGCCGAGCGGCGTGACACGCCAGTCGTTGTGCAGCTTATGGCGGGCCGACCACTCCGCACGCAGGACCGGATCGCGTTCCAGCCGCTCTCGAAGCTGGGCCTCGGCATCGGGCACCATGGTCCGGAACTTCCACATCCGAAAGCACCGCCCGCCCCGCCCGACCCTCACTTGGCCGAAGAAAATCGGCCTGCGGTCCGACACCAGCAATGCGACGGCGACCACCACCCCAACCGGCACCCACAACGGCGCCAAGGCGAGGACCAGAAGCAGGTCCCAGGCCCGCTTCAGCAGCCGGGCCCGCAGGTCGAGCAGGTTGTTCGTGATTTCGAGGCCGATCAACCCGTGGTAGTCGCCGGGCCGAACCCACAACGAGGGGGTATCCAGCAGGCCCGGCATCAGGACGACGGTCCGATAGCGGCTGAGGGGACCGTCCAGAAGGGCGGTGAGCTCGTCGGCGTCGAGGCGGTCGTCGGCTAGAAAGGCCACGTCCGTGCTGCCGTGGCTGTCCATCAGCCCGCCGAGCCGGGGCAGACCGGCCAGCGGTTCGGGGCTAAAGACGCCGACCGGCCGATAGCCGAGGGTGGGCTCCGCGCGCAGGGCTTCGACGGCTCGCCGCCCCAGATCGCCTCCACCGTAGACGACTGCCGGCACGCCCCACCAGGGGCGGGAGGCCGCCCAGTGGCGAGCCGCCTGGCGCGAGAGCGGCAGCGCGGCGGCCGCGGCCAGATAGGCGATGAAATAGGACCCCCGACTGGCGGCGCCGGACATGTCGCTGACAAACACGACCACGCCGGCCGCCGCGAACAGCAGTGCCAGCCATATTTCGAGGCGGCGGATTTCGGCCACGGCGTTCAGGCCCCAGCCCGGCGCCAGACCCGCCCAGAGGGCGCCGATCCACCAGACGGGAATCACCAGCAGGCTGTATTTTAGCGACACCGGAGTGCCGGCCAGCCGCCACATCGCCACGTCGCCGATCAGCAACGCCGCCAGCAGCACGACGCCGTCGGCGGCCAGCAGCACCGCCGCATTGCACGCGTACCGTCCCAGCCACCGCATGGCCTTCCCATCTTCCGGCATCGTCGCGGCAGTGTCCAGCGGCCGCTTGCAACGCGCGGAGGACCACAGAACAATGCCTCGAGGCCGGCGCAGGCGGAACCGGAAGCTGCGCCGCCGTTGGGAGCGTCCCGGACATGGCGGAGACGGAGCGGACCCTGGTCACCGGCGCCGGCGGCTACGTCGGCGGCGTGTTGGCCGCCGATTTACTTCGGCGGGGCGAGCGCGTGCGCGCGATGGTGCGCGACCACGCGCGGGCGGGCGACCTCGAGCGACTCGGCGCCGAAATCGTCGAGGCTGACGTGCGCGATCCGGCCTCGCTCGCCCGCGCCGCCGCCGGCTGCGCCCGCGTCTACCACATCGCCGCCCTTTTCCGCCAAGCCGGCCTGCCCGAGCATGCGTACCACGAGGTCAACGCCGACGGCACCCGGCACATGCTCGAGGCCGCCATCGCCGCGGGGGTTCGGCGGTTCGTCCACTGCTCCACCGGCGGGGTCCTTGGCGACATCCGGCATCCGCCGGGCACGGAGACCTCGCCCTACAACCCCGGGGACGCCTACCAGCGCAGCAAGCTCGCGGGGGAGTTGATCGCAATGGATTATTTCCGCTCGGGGCGCATCCGGGGCGTCGTCATCCGTCCCGCGATGATCTACGGGCCCGGCGACACGCGAAACCTCAAGATGTTCCGGATGATCGCCCGACGGCGCTTCTTCTACGTCGGCCCGTGCAAGCACGTTCATTTCGTCGACGTGCGGGACCTGTCGCGGGCATTCCAGTTGGCGATGCAGCGCGAGGACCTGAACGCGGAGGTGTACATCATCGCCGGCGAGCGGGCCGTGCCGCTGAACGTGATGGCGGAAACCATCGCGCGGCTTCTGGACGTGCCCCCCCCGCGATGGCGTCTGCCCGCGCGGCCGCTACAATGCCTCGGCTCGCTCTGCGAGGCCGTCTGCGCCCCCTTCGGTATCCCGCCGCCGTTGTACCGGCGCCGCGTGGATTTCTTCACCAAGAACCGCCATTTTGACGCCTCCAAGGCGGCGCGGGACCTCGGATTCCGCCCCGCCCGTTCCTTCGAGGATGAAGTCGCCGACATCGTTCGATGGTACCGCGAACACGGCTGGCTCTGATCCTGCTGCCGGCGGCTGCAGCGTCGGCCGGGGACCGCCCGTTTGAAGTGCGCGTGGTGGACGCGGAGACGGGCCGGGGCATTCCCTGCGTCGAAATGCGCACCACGCACCAGGCGAGCTACTGGACCGACAGCGCTGGCCGGGCGGCCATCGACGAGCCGGAGCTGCTCTCCGGACGGCTGTTCCTATTTATCTCATCGCCGGGCTACGTCGGCCCCGCGACGGGTTCGGGATGGAAGGCTGCGCGTTTGACGCGGCGGCCGGCGGTCGGGCGGTGGTGCGGCTCGTGCGGACCAACGTCGCCGAGCGTCTGTATCGGGTCACGGTGCAGGGCGGTACCGCGATTCGCAGCGGCTCGGCCATCCCGTCCCGCTGCCGGAGCCGCCCGTGCGCGGCGGCGTCGCCGGGCAGGACTCGGTTCAGGCCGTCGAGCACCGGGGCCGGCTGGTGTGGTTCTGGGGCGACATGTCGCGCGCGTTGCATCCGCTGGGAAATTTTCGGACCACAGGCGCGACGTCACGGCGCCCGGAAGAGGGCGGTCTTGATCCTGACGTCGGCGTGGACCTCGAGTACTTTACGGGATCCGACGGCTTCGCGCGGCCCATGGCGCCGGACTTCGGCGAAGGCATGGTGTGGGTGGACGGCGCATGCAGCGTGCCCGATGGCAACGGTCGGCCGCGGCTGGTTGTCCACTACGCGTGCATGAAGTGCCTTGACCGGCGGTTGGGCCACGTGCTGGCGGCGTTCGACGACGACGAACATCGGCTGCGAAAGCTCTTCGAGCTACCCGAGGTGGAGACCTGGCGCCACCCCGCCGGCCAGGCGACGGTTCATGGGGGCCGCGTTTTCTTCTGCCGCGGATTCGCCACCGTGCGCGTCGACGCCCGATACGAAAGCGTCACCAATCCCGCCGCATACGAGGCCTTCGCCTACGCGGAGGACGGCACGGCGGCGTGGGGCCGGCGGGGGCCGCCGGCGGACGACGAAATCGAGCGGCACCTGCTGCAGAATGGGCGTATCTCTGAAGACAGGGCCCGTTTTCAATCGCGTGACGAAAAGGGGAGACGTGTGCGGCCGCACGCCGGTTCGGTCCGGTGGAACCTGCACCGGCGGGCGTGGGTCGCGATCTTCGTCGAATTCGGTGGGACGGCGTCGTTGTTGAGCGACGTGTGGTACGCCGAGGCGCCGGACCCGGCCGGCCCCTGGCGGCGGGCTGTTCGAATCGCCACGCACGGCCGGTATTCGTTCTACAACCCCGTGCATCACCTTTTCTTCGACCGCGAAGGTGGCCGGGTGATGTATTTCGAGGGCACGCTGTCCGAGACTTTCTCGGCGACCCAAACGCCCATCGCGCGGCACGACTACAACCAACTGATGTACCGGCTCGATCTGGCGCACCCGGCCATTGTGTCCGTATTCGGACCGGCGCCGGCCGCGGATCAGCCGCACCGATTCCAACAGTAGGTGCAGATCCGGGTCAGCGGCAGCCCGATCGCGGCCGCCATATCCTCCAGCCGCTGGTACCGGACCGTCGTCAGGCCAAGGTCCGCGGCGATCCGGCGGCACATCGCGTCATAGAGTTCGGAGTCCGGATCCAGCGCCTCCGGCGGAACCTCCTCCGACTGCCCGGTGACGTCTTGTAGCACCCGCCGGGCGATCAGGTCCATTTCGCTCCGCGACCGGGAAAAATTCAGGAAAGGACATTCGAACAGCAGCGGCGGGCACGCGGGGCGCAAATGGACCGCCCGGGCGCCGGCCTGGAATAGGCGGCCGATGGTGTCGCAGAGCTGGGTGCCCCGGACGATCGAATCCTCGCAGAACACGATGCGCTTGTTCCGAATCAACTCGGCGATGGGGATCAATTTCATTTTCGCGACGAGGCGGCGCGCACGCTCGTCCTGCGGCATGAAGCTGCGGGGCCACGTCGGTGTGTATTTGACGAACGGGCGGCGATAGGGGATGCCCGCCTCGGCGGCATAGCCCAGGCCGTGGCCGACGCCGGAGTCCGGGATGCCGGCGACCTCGTCCACCTCGATGGTTTCCCGCCGGGCGAGGATCGCCCCGCTCCGATTGCGCATGTCCTCCACGTTTCGGCCCTCATAGGTCGAGGCTGGGTAGCCGAAATACACCCACAGGAACGCACAGATGCGGCAGTCCGGCCGCGGCGAGGCCAGCGTCTCTGGCCCATCGACCGTCAGGCGGACGACCTCGCCGGGCCCCAGCTCCCGCACCGGTTCGAAACCGAGGTTGGGGAACGCGCACGTCTCCAGCGTGACGGCCCACGCATCCTCCCGCCGCCCCAGCACGACTGGCGTCCGTCCGCGGTAGTCCCGCGCTGCGTAGATCGCGTCCCGATGCAACAGCAGCAGGGAGCACGATCCCTCGACGCGTTGCTGTGCGAAGCGGATCCCCTCGTCGAACGAACCGCCTTCGTTGATCAAGGTCGCCACCAGTTCCGTTGGGTTGACGTCGCCCCCACTCATTTCGGAAAAATGAGTTCGACGCTGGAAGGCGGCATGGCGCAGCTCCGCCGCGTTTCGGACCGCCCCCACCGTCACGATTGCATAGCATCCGAGATGGGAGCCGATCAGCAGCGGCTGGTCCTCCCAATCCGAGATGACGCCGATGCCCGACCGCCCACGGAACCGGCCCAAGTCGGGGTCGAACTTGGTGCGGAACGGGGCGTTCGTGATGTCGTGGATCGCCCGGTCGACCGCCGCCCCGTTCCATACGGCCATCCCGCCGCGCATCGTGCCGAGGTGCGAGTGGTAGTCGGTGCCGTAAAACAGGTCGCCGACGCAGTCCGATTTGGACGCCACTCCGAAAAAACCGCTCATGTCCACGTCCTCCGGTTCGGCGTCGCCGCCGGGCCCGAAGGGTAGCCGGAGACTGAGGTCGGCCGCAAGAACGCCGCCGCCGCCTGAAGGCATCGCGTACGACAGGCCGTCCGACTTTGCCTTGCCGCAAAGTACCGTGCAGGCCGGCTTTTCGCTCGATCTTTTGTCCGATGGAGGGTCTGCGAAGATGATCGCCACCGGCTGTGTCTCCGCATGTTGAGCTGTGCGGATCCTATGTTAGATTAAGGTGGTGCAAAAGATTTTTCGCCATTTTAGCCGGGCGGTTATCTATTTGGTGGTCACCGACGCCCTAGCGTTTTTCGGGGCGTTCGGCGTGGCGATGAGGCTCCGGTTTCGCCCCTTCATCAACGTCATCGAGATCCGGACGGGCGAACTGATCCCGGAGGCCGCCTTCGTTGGGCTCTTGTCGCTGGTGGCCGTGCCCGCCGTCTTCCACGTCTTCCGGCTGTACCAGCGACGCGTGTGGTTCTCCCGGTCGTGGCACGCAATTCGCCTCGTCCAGGCGGTGGCCGCCATTCTCGCAGGTTATCTGATTCTGCAGTATCTGACCAAGTCTCCGATCATCGAGGAGTCGCGGCTGGTGATCCTGATGTGGGGTGGGTTCACGCTGGCCGCCACGGCCGTCAACCGGTTGGTCGTCTTCCCGCTGTTGCTGCACTGGGCGGCCTCTGGAGCGATGCACCGGCGCATCGCGATCATCGGGATCAACGAGTTCAGCCGGAAGTTCGCCGCGGACATCCAGCGACAGAAGGACCGCTATCTGCTTTACGTGGTCGGCTTCGTGAGCGACCAGGTTCCCGCTGGCGAGGACGTGTTGCCCGGCGTCCCCTGCCTGGGGTCGCTTCACCGGCTGGAGCGCCTCGCGGAGCTCTACAACCTCGAAGGGGTGGTGTTGACGGCTGGCGACAGCTCCTACGAGGAGCTGATGGACTCGATCGAGCGCTGCGTGCAGGTGTTCGGGTGGGTCGACGTCCACACCGACCGCACCGCCGGCTTGGCAAGAAGCTTGGACACCGACACCTATTTCGACATCCCTTTCCTCCGAATGCGCAGTCTCACAAAGAGGCCTTTCCAATTGTGGCCGAAACGTATGTTCGACCTCGTCGTTTCGGCCTCGGGAATCGTGGTCCTGTCGCCCCTTTTCCTGTTGATCGCCCTCCTGGTTAAGCTGACCTCGCCGGGGCCGGTGCTGTACGTCTCCGAACGCATCGGCCGCGGCGGGAAGCCTTTCAAGTTCTACAAGTTTCGCAGCATGGTCGTCGGCGCCGATAAGGACCACCGCCGCCTTGAGGATATTAAGAAGATCTATGCCAACGCCGAGGCCCCGGCTCCGACCAAGATCGTCAACCGGGCCCTGCTGACGCCGATCGGAGGTTTCCTCCGGAAGTGGGCCCTGGACGAGCTGCCGCAGCTCTTCAACGTCTTGAAAGGCGAGATGTCGCTTGTGGGGCCGCGCCCGCTGCCGAAAGAGGAGTACGACGCCCAAGATCCTTGGCAGAGGCTTCGATACGAGGCCTTGCCTGGGTGTACGGGACTGTGGAAAGTCTACGCCAGCCGCCAGACGGCGATGACCTGCGGCCACTCGGTGTTGTACGACATCTATTACGCCCGCAACGCAAATCTTCTGCTGGACATCGTGATCCTCGCGCGGACCGCATGGATCATTCTCGCCGGCCTGGCGGATGGAGTTCCCGCGCCGCCCGAGGTCGCGACGCCCTCCGCGGAGAAACAGCCCGCGGACACTCAGCCATAGAACTCACGGACCGCCGACACGACTCGGGCGATCTGCTCCTCCGACATTTCCGGATAGATCGGCAGCGAAATCACCTCGCGGGCCACGCGCTCCGCCACCGGGAACTGACCCGCCCGCCACCCCGCGCCGGCGTAGGCGGGTTGAAGGTGGATCGGGCAGGGATAGTGGATCAGCGCCCCGATGCCGCGCGTTCGAAGGTGGTCGAGCAGCGCGTCGCGGCGCGATGTGCGCACCACGTAGAGGTGCCAGACGCTCTCCGCGTCCGCGGGTTCGGCCGGCAGGAGCAGGTCCCCCACCCCGCGTAGCGCGTCCGTGTACGCCGCGGCGATCTGGCGTCGGGCGGCGTTCCATTCGTCCAGATGGCGCAATTTGACCGACAGGATCGCCGCCTGTAGGGTGTCCAGCCGGCTGTTCTCCCCCAGTTCGTCGTGGCGGTACTTCACCGTCGATCCGTAGTTACGCAGCCGTGCGACACGGTCGGCCAGCGCCGCCTCGTTCGTCGTTACCGCACCGCCGTCACCCGCCGCGCCGAGGTTTTTGCCGGGATAAAAACTGAACGCTGCGATCCGGCCGAGCGATCCGCAGGGGCGGCCCCGGTAGCGGGCGCCGTGCGCCTGCGCCGCGTCCTCGAGCACCGCCCAGCCCCGCCGGGCGGCCAGTTCGAGAATCGGATCCATGTCCGCCGGCCGCCCGTACAGGTGCACCGGGATCACCGCTCGCGTGCGCGGCCCGGCCGCCTCCTCCAGCCGCCGGGGATCGAGGTTGAAGCTCGCCTCGTCGATGTCGACCAGCGCCGGCTGTGCGCCGACCGCGCTGACCGCCAGCGCCGTCGCGATGAACGTGTGGGCGGGGACGATGACCGTGTCGCCGGGACCCACGTCGAGAGCGCGGAGCGCCAGCTTGAGCGCATCGAGGCCGGAGGCCACGCCGATGGCTCGCCGGCACCCGCAGTACGCCGCGAAGGCGGCCTCGAACTCCTCGAGGGCCCGGCCCAGAATGAAGTCGCCTCGACCCAGGACCTCCCGAATCCTCGGCTCGGCCTCCCGGCCAATGACCGCCCACTGCGCTGCAAGATCCACCAGCGGAATGTTGATGTCCATGGTCTGTCGCCCTTGCCCCCGCCGCCCCCACGGCCTAGCTCCGCACTGTACGGAAACGCCGTCGGCGCTTCAACGTCGCACACCCGCGGGCGCCGCGCCTTGGAGGGGCCTGCCGACGCTGATATAAGGGCGCCATGTTGCTATCCACCACGCTGCGACTGTTCCTCGACGGGATCGGACGGCGAGAGGAATATGAGTACTATCTTCGCAAGTTCCAGTCCGCGCCGGGCACATGTTTTGCCGCGATCGTGCCGGACGACGCGGCGATGGAGGAGTCGGCCGAGGCCATCGCGTTCGATCTGCAGTTTTTGCTTCGGCTGGAGCTCGTCCCGCTCGTGGTGCTGTGCGGGGCGCCCGCGCCGGCCGCGGCCGAGGTGCTGACGCGGGCCCTGCCGGGGGCGCGCCAGGCTGACTTCTCCGATCCTGACCGAATCGAGGTCTTGCTGCGCGAGTCGCGGGCCGGTCGCGTCCCGCTCCTGATCGTCGCGCCGGACCGCGCTCGGCTCGCGGTCCTTCGGCCCCTGGTGCCCGCGGTCGTTCGACGAATCCAGTGGCTGCGCGCGCGCGGCCCCTACCGCGACCTGCAAGGCCGGAGCGTGCCGCTGCACTTGCTGCGCGGCTCGAACGACCACACGCTGGGGGCCGCTGACCGCATGGACGAAAGCCTCGCCGTCGCGGAGGAACTGCTGGAGGTCGATCCCACCCTCCATTTCTGCGTCGCCTCGCCGCTGGATCTGCTGGCCGAGCTGTTCACCGTTCGCGGCAAAGGCACCGCCGTGCGCCGGGGCAGCGTGATCGTGCACGCGGCGGCTCTCGACCAGGTGGACGCGTGCCGGTTGACGGCGCTGCTGGAATCGGCCTTCGGCCGCCGGCTGGCGCGGCCGGAGACGCTGGCGCTGGCCAGCGACATCTACGTCGAGCGGGACTACCGGGGGGCGGCCTTGCTCGAGCCGCACCCCGCCGGCCGATACCTGTCGAAGTTCGCCGTCGGCACGGAGGCCCGCGGCGAGGGGCTGGCGCACGAGCTATGGAGCATCGTACGGCGCGAGCATCCCTCGCTATTCTGGCGGTCGCGGCCCGAGAACCCCGTCAACGGCTGGTACGACCAACAGGCGGAGGGACGGCTACGTGGCCCCGACTGGCACATTTTTTGGCGCGGCGTTCAGCCGGAGGACATCCCCTCCGTGATCGAGTACTGCCGCGCCCGGCGGCCCGATTTCGAGCCGCCCGCCGCGGACTGACGACGCCCCCGCCCTCGCAGCGGCGGCTCACCGAGCGTACAGCGGCCGGCGCCGATAATGGGTGTGCAGCAACGCGTGGGCCCGAGGACTCAACGGCGCGCCTAGATACTCCGCGTAGAGTTTTTGGATGTAGGGGTTTTGGTGGGAACAACGTTTGGTGCTCATCGCGTCGTCCTGGTAGATTCCCGACGCGCGGCGGCGCCGGACCTCGTCGTCCGCCCCGTACGGCTGCCCGCCGCCCCCGACGCAGCCTCCACGGCAGGCCATCACCTCGATGAAGTGGTAAGCCGGTTCCCCACCCGACCTCCGGCTCGCGCGCACTCGATCGAGGACCGTCTCGATGTTGTTCATCGAGTGCGCCGCGGCGACCCGGATCTCGCGGCCGGCGATGGTTAACGCGGCGTCCTTCACCCCTTCGAGGCCCCGGACGGGCAGGAAATTGACGTCCTCGAGTTCGCGTTTGGTGATCAAGTAGTGGGCTGTCCGGAGGGCGGCCTCCATCACCCCGCCGGTCGCCCCGAAGATCGTGCCGGCGCCGGTGTAGTAACCGAGGATCGTGTCTGCCTCCTCGTCTGGCAGCTCGACGAAGTCGATCCCACATTCCTTGACCATCCGCGCCAGTTCCCGGGTGGTGAGGGAGACGTTCACGTAAGGTCGTTCGCCGTCGAACATCTCCCGGGACCGGATGATCTCGAACTTTTTGGCCGTGCACGGCATAATCGAGACCATGTAGATTTTGGCCGGATCGATGCCCATTTTTTCCGCGTAGTAGGTCTTGGCCATCGCGGCGAGCATCGCATGGGGCGACTTGGCCGTGGAAAAGTTTTCGATGAAGTCCGGCGCGTATTTCTCCATGTAGTCCGTCCACGCCGGACAACAGCTGGTGATCAGCGGCAGCGGGCCGCGACCGTGCACGAACCGTTGCACAAACTCGCTCGCCTCCTCCATGATCGTGAGATCCGCGCCGAAATTCGTGTCGAAGACCGCCTTGAATCCGAGCCGGCGGAGGGCGGCGTAGGTCTTCCCGGTGAGCACGGTGCCCGGCTCGTAGCCGAACGCCTCGCCGATGGCCACGCGCACGGACGGCGCGATCTGGACGACGCAGTGCAGATCGGGATTCTGCAGCGCGCGCCAGACGCGGTCGGTCTCGTCGTGCTCGTAGATCGCCCCCACGGGGCAGTGCGCGCTGCACTGGCCGCAGCGGATGCAGGGGCTCTCGGCCAGCTTGATGTCGCCCGTCGGCGCCAGCCGCGTCCCCTCCCCTCGCCCGACGAACTCCAACGCCCAAACGTTCTGCATCTGCTGACAGACGATCGCGCAGCGTCCGCACTTGACGCACTTCTCCGGATGCAGCACCACCGCCTTCGTCGAGTCGTCCTCCGGGAGGTGGGCGACCCTTGACTCGTAGCGGACCTGCCGGATGCCGAAGTCCGCCGCCAGTCGCTGCAGCTCGCAGTTCCCGTTGCGAGGACAGCGCAGGCAGTCGTTCGGATGGGTGGAGAGGATCAGCTCGAGCACCGACTTGCGCACGTGGACGATCTCGGGATCGTGGGTGACGATTTTCATTCCGTCTTCGACCGGGGTCGCGCAGGCGCGAAGCATCTTCCCCGCCCCGGCGACCTTCACCACGCAGATTCCGCAGGCCGCCCAGGCGGGCAGGTCGGGGTGGTAGCACAGCCGCGGCACACGGATCCCGACCTGCTGCGCGGCCTGCAGGATCGTCGCGCCCGCGTCCGTCTCGAACTCGATCCCGTTGATCTCGATCTTGACCTTGCTCATCGTCTGCCCCTCACGCCCGCAGCACCGCGCCGAACTTGCATGCCTCGTAGCACTCGCCGCACTTGATGCAGCGGGTCGCATCGATTACGTGCGCCTTCCGGCGCTCCCCGCTGATGCAGTTGACCGGGCAGCGCCGCGCGCACAGCGTGCAGCCGATGCACTTGTCCGGCAGGATTGAATACGTCACCAGGGCCTTGCACCGCCCCGACGGGCATCGGCGATCCTTGATGTGGATCCGGTATTCCTCGCCGAAGTGCCGTAGCGACGACAGCACCGGGTTCGGCGCCGTCTGGCCCAGCCCGCACAGCGACGCCTTTTGCATCGCGTGCGCAACGGCGTGAAGCTGTTCGATGTCGGCCACCGAGCCCCGCCCCTCGGTGATCTTCGTTAGCAGGTTGTACATGGTCCGCCCGCCGATCCGGCACGGCGCGCATTTACCGCACGACTCGTCCACCGTGAACTCGAGGTAAAACTTGTTGACGTCGACGATGCAATCGTCCTCGTCCATCACGATCAGCCCGCCGGAGCCCATGATCGAGCCCAGCTCCGCCAGGGACTCGTAGTCGATCGGCGTGTCGAGGTACGCTTCGGGGATCACCCCGCCGGACGGTCCGCCGGTCTGCGCCGCCTTGAACCGACGCCCGCCCTTGATGCCGCCGCCGATGTCGAAGATGATTTCCCGGAGCGTCGTGCCCATCGGCACCTCGATCAGCCCCGAGTTGTTCACCTTGCCGGTCAGCGCGAAGACCTTCGTGCCCTTCGAGGTCGGCGTGCCGATCGAGCCGAACCAGTCTCCACCCTTCAGCAGGATCACGGGGATGTTCGCAAGCGTCTCGACGTTGTTGATCACCGTGGGCTTTCCCCACAGGCCGCGGACCGCCGGGTAGGGCGGGCGCGGAACCGGCATGCCCCGCCGCCCCTCGATCGATGCGATCAGCGCCGTCTCTTCGCCGCAGACGAACGCCCCGGCGCCGAGGCGCAGCTCGACGTCGAAGTCGAACCCGCTGCCGAGGATGTCCCGTCCCAGCAGCCCTGCCTCCCGCGCCTGCCGGATCGCGATCTCAAGCCGGCGGATCGCCAACGGATACTCCGCCCGGATGTAGATGTAGCCCTGCTGCGCGCCGACCGTCCGCCCCGCGATCGCCATCGCCTCGAGGATCGAGTGCGGATCCCCCTCCAGTGTGCTGCGATCCATGTACGCGCCGGGGTCGCCCTCGTCCGCGTTGCAGATGATGTACTTGGGGTTGGCCGGCGCCTCCTTTGAGAAGACCCACTTTTTCCACGTCGGGTAGCCAGCGCCGCCGCGCCCCCGCAAGCCGGACTTCCGCAGCTCTTCGATCACGTCGTCCGGCGTCATTTCGAAGAGCGCCCTCTCGAGCCCCGCGTAGCCTTCGCGCGCGATGTACTCTCGGATGTTCTCGGGGTCGATTACGCCGCAGTTGCGCAACACGATTCGGAACTGCTTCTGATAGAACGGCAGCTCGGCCGCCGCCCCCGCGGCGCGCCCGGGGGCACGGTAGAGCAGTCGCTGCACCGGCCGCCCTTTCGCCAGGTGCTCCTCGACGATTTCCTCCGCGTCCTCCGGCTTGACCTGCGCGTAGAAGTGGTCGCCCGGCAGTACCTTTACGACCGGCCCCTGCGCGCAGAACCCGAAGCAGCCCGTGCGGACCACCTGCACCGAGCCCTCCAGGCCCCGGGCGCGAACGCCCGCCTGCAACCGCCGAACGATCTCGGCGCTCCGACAGGACTCGCACGCCGTCCCCGCGCACACCAACACGTATTGGGAATAGGCCATGGGACAACCTCACCGCCCCGCGCCGAGACCGGCGGCGATGTCCGGCGCCGGCCGGTCGTGGATGTGGTCGCTGACCAGGCTCCGGCCGATGATGTGCTCCTCGACGATCCGCCGGGCCACCTCCGGCGTTACCTTGCCGTAGATCATCGGCGGCATACCCGGGACCCGCACCTCGACCGTCGGCTCCGAATGGCACAGGCCCATGCAGCCCGTCTGCCGGACGGTGACGTTCACCAATCCGCGCCGGTTCAGCTCCTCCACCAGAGCGTCCAGCGTCGCCCGCGCCCCGGCCGCCAGTCCGCACGTCCCCAAACCCACCACGACGTCCCCCCCGCCCGCGTCCGACTCGCGCCGAGCTATCTCGGCCCTCGCGCGCTCCCGCAACTCCCGCAATTCCGCCAACGTCAATTTCCCCATCGCACCTGTCCTCCGGGCCCGGATGCACCGTGCCTCATCAAGTCGGCCTCGGCCGCATCCACGTGGCTCCGCAACCGTTTCCATCCGCCTGCGCCTGAGTGCTGGCCATCTCCGGCCCAATCGAGATTGCACACCGAGTACTCGCGGCCGTCCCTCGCCCGTCGCACGCGCAGCGCAACGCCGCGCTCCAGCGCCCGCGTCAAGGCCATCGTGATCGCCCCCGCCCAGTCGCCCGACGGCGGTGCGTCGACGTGCCGGGTGTCCACCGACCAGCACACGCTCGTTCCCCGGCCTGGCTCCGAGGAGACGTCAAAGCGTCCACCCGTCGCCCGGATCGTCTGTTCCAGCAGGGGGAGTCCGAAATGCGCCCGGCGCCCCCGGCGGCCCGAGGAGGCCAGCGCATCCCGGGCCCCCTGCCGCGCCGCCGGGTCCATGCCGGGCCCGTCGTCGGCCACGCACATCTCCACCCACGGCCCGCGCTCGACGATCTCCACCACGACGGCCGTCGCGCCGGCCTCGACCGCGTTCGCCACGGGCTCGAGGAGCCAGTCGCTCAACGTTGCGTGCATCAGCCGCCTCGATGTTTTGCGATGATCCCGGCCAACTGGTCCTTCGTCAGTCGGCCGTATACCTCGCCATCGACCGTGAGGACCGGCGCCAGGCCGCAGCAACCCACGCACCGAACCGCCTCGATCGAAAACTCGCCATCCGCCGTCGTCTGGTTCAACCCGATCCCCAGGATTGTCTCCAGCTCCTTGATCAGGTCCTCCCCACCCTTCAAATAGCAGGCCGTGCCCATGCACACTGCGATCTGGTGGCGTCCCGGCTTCCGCAGCTTAAAGAAGTGATAGAAGGTGATCACTCCATAAATCTTCGCCAGCGGAACGTCCAAGCGCGCCGCCACCTCGAACGCGACGTCGCGCGGCACGTAGCCGTAGTACTCCTGCACCCGGTGCAGCACCATGATCAAGTTGCCCGGTTTGTCCTTCCATTCCTCGATGAATGCCGAAATCCCGTCCGGCAACTCGATCGAGCGTTCCGGCAATGCCGTGACCTCTGTATCCGCGCCCATATGAATGCACCCTTGCGCTCTGAATGATTCCACCATTGTGGGACCTGCCTCGGGCACAAAATCAGGGGCCAAGTGTAGCACGAGTTTCGACGCAGTCAATCATGCCCCGGCACAAATAAAACAAAGGATTGCCCGTCTCACGTTACGCCTGTCACGAAACGTCTTGACTCAAGCACATAAAACTGTATCGTCCAGTCGAAAAGTGACAGGAGTCTGTCCATGGGTGCCACGAAGGAAGTGGTCGTCCGGTTGACGAAATACAAGAACGTGCTCGAAAAACTTCGTTCGCTCGGTTTCGTCAAGGTCTTTTCCGACAATCTGGCCGACGCTGTGGGCGTATCTCCCGCTCTCGTGCGCAAGGACTTTTCGGTGTTCGGCCTGACGGGCAAGAAACGGGCGGGTTATCAGGTGGAGGAGTTGATCGCCCGCCTGAACCACATCCTCGGCGTGGACGAGGTTCAGCGCGTCATCGTGGTCGGGTGCGGGAAGATCGGCACGGCCCTGATGCGTTATCGCGGTTTCGCGCGCGAACGCATCCGCGTAATTGCGGGCTTCGACGTGGATCCCGCCAAGGTCGACCCCAACGCGCCGATCCCGATTCGCGACATCAACGAGCTTCCCTACGTGGTGAAAAGCGAGAAGGTCCGCGTGGCGATCCTCGCCGTGCCGGAGACGGCCGCCGCCCAGGTGGCGGAGATGCTGGTGTCGGCCGGCATCAAGGGGATCCTCAACTTCGCGCCGATTCTGCTGAAAGGCAGTCGCGACGTCGTCGTCCAGAACATCAACATCGCGCTGGAGCTGGAGAATCTGTTCTGTCTCCTCCGCTTCGCCGAAGAACACCCGGAGGAGGAACGCCCGTGACCCTGGAGCAGGCCGCCCGGGCGCTTTCGGCCGAATGGGTCCACCCCGGTCCGGCCGGCGCCGCCACCCGTTCGCTGAGGGGCGTGGTCGCGACCGACTTGATGAGCGACCTGCTGGTCGCCGACCGCCACGGCCATCTCGTGCTGACCTCCCTGGCGTCGGATCAGGTGATCCGGACGGCCGACATCGTCGGCGCTCCCGCCGTCGTCGTCGTCAACGGAAAACCTCTGCCGGCCGGAATGGTGGATCTCGCCCGGGAGCTCGGGGTCGCGCTGCTTCGCTCGACGCTGCCGATGTACGAGGCCTGCGTCGCGGTCGCGCGCGCGGCGGGCCCCTGAGGGCGCCTCCGCCCGCCATGAGCGTGCTGCCGATCAACTCCGACCAGCCGCCGCTGGTCCTGCAGGACCTATTGTTCAAGCTCAAGGTCCGCGACGTGATGACGACCGACGTGATCACCGTCCGCCGGGCCGATACGATGCGGTACGCGCAGGCCCTGATGAAGACCCATCGCATCACGGGCGTCCCGGTGGCCGAACAGGGCCGCCTGTACGGCATCGTCAGCATGGACGACATCATCACCGCGCTGGAGACCGGCGCCATGGACCGGCCGGTGGAGGAGCGCATGACGACGCGCGTAGTCGTGCTGGAGGCGGATATGCCGCTCTCGTTCGGCGCCTCCTATTTCGAAAAGTACCGCTTCGGCCGGTTCCCGGTGCTGGACCGCGACCACCGCCTCTGCGGCATTCTGGCCAGTCGCGACATCTCCGCGTCGCTGCTGATCGAACTCTACAAGGAATACTGCCGGCTCGAGGCCCGCGTTCCCCCCCTGGCAGTCCGCGCGGAGCCCGCCCGATCGATCCACATCCGGGTGCACCGCTACGACTTCGAAAACGCTGGCAAGGGGGCCCATGAGATCAAGAAGACCCTCGCGGCGATGGGCGTGGAGCCGGCCCACATTCGGCGGGCCTCCATCGCCGCGTACGAGCTGGAGATGAACCTCGTTGTGCATTCGTTCGGCGGGGTCCTACGCGCGAACATCGGCCCCGGCGAGGTGGTCGTCAAGGCGTGCGATGACGGACCCGGCATCGCCGACGTGGAGCTGGCCCTACAGGATGGGTTTTCGACCGCCAACGACTGGGTCCGTTCGCTCGGCTTCGGCGCGGGCATGGGGCTGGGCAACGTGCGCCGGGTCGCCGACGAGTTTTCGATCCAGTCCTCCGCCGGCGCAGGCACGTCCGTCCGCGCCGTCGTTCGCTGGCCCGCGGCCGGAGGCGCCCCATGAAGGTGCGCGACCTCGCGGCGCTGTCGCCGGGCGCCGAATGGGTCGTCGTCGGTTTGCCCGACGAGCCCATCGCCGGGGCCTACACGTCGGACATGCTCAGCGACGTCCTCGCCCATGCCCCGCCGGGCGGGGTGCTGATTACCATCCAAGCTCACCGGAATACGGTCGCCGTCGCAATGCACAGGGGGCTTCGCGCCATCGTATTGGCCCACCACCGGCCCGTTCCCCGGGACATGGCCGAGGCCGCCCAGGCCGAGGGCATCGCGATCCTGCGCGCCCCGGCCGACCAGTACACCCTGTCGTGGCGCCTTCACGAGCATCTGCGCGACGAGGGCGTCGTCAGGTGACCTCCCCGGCCTCATCGCCCACGTCGCTGCGACGGCTCCGTTTCGATCTCCACCTTCATTCCTGCCTCTCGCCCTGCGGCGCGCTCGACATGTCCCCCGCGTTCATCGCCGCCCGGTGCCGTCGGTTGGGCATCCATGTGGCGGCGCTGGCCGATCACAACACCGCCCGCAATGCGCCGGCCTTCGCCGAGGCCTCCCGCGAGCAGCACCTTCATCCACTGTTCGGTGCGGAGGTGACCACGGCCGAGGAGCTCCATGTGCTGGCCCTTTTTGACGATCCGAATGCCGCGCTCGCTTTTGGCGAATGGGTGTACGGCCGCCTCCCGTTGGTTCCCTGCCGGCCGGAGGCGATGGGCGATCAACCGGTCGTCAACGCACGGGACGAAATCGTGGACACGGTACCCTTGTACTTGGGCTCCGCCACCGACCTCCCATTGACGGATCTCGGCGCGGAGATCCGGCGCCGGGGCGGCCTGTTCATCCCCTCTCACGTGGACCGTCCCGTGCACAGCCTCACCTCACAACTCGGGCGGATCCCCGACCTTCCTTACGACGCCGTGGAAGTCGGACCGGCGTACGACCCGGTGGCCGACCCCTTGCGGCTTCGCGGACGGTGGGCGATGATCCGCTCGAGCGATGCTCATCATCCCGGACAGATCGGATGCGGATGGACCCTCCTGTCCGTGAGCGATCTCTCCGTCGCGGAGATTCGCGCGGCGTTCCGCCGTCTCGCGGTCGTCCAGCGTCGCTCGCCCCAGGCCGGATTGGGCCCGCGAATCCCGCCGCTGCGCTGAAGTCATCCCTCGCATGGCGTGCCGGCGCCTCAGCAGGGCGGCGCCGATCAACCTATTCCCCGGATTGCAGCGCCGGCGCCGCGCCCGCCGCCCGCCCAATGGACCGCGGATGTTGCACCCCGTCGGTGCGCCGGGAATGGAGGGAGCCACGGGCGATGAAACGGCCGTCCGGGTGTTGTTCCTTTGCACCGGGAATTCCTGCCGAAGCCAGATGGCCGAAGGCTGGGCGCGTGCGCTGAAAGGCGAGACGATCGAACCGTATTCGGCCGGAATCGAGGCGCACGGACTCAATCCGTTGGCCATCCGTGTCATGGCGGAGGCCGGCGTCGACATCCGTGCTCAGAGATCGAAGACCGTGGAGGCGGTCAGGGATGTTTCGTTCGACTACGTCGTGACGGTTTGCGGCCGCGCGAACGAGACCTGCCCTGCGTGGTTGAGCGGCAAGGCCAGGGTCATGCATGTCGGCTTCGACGATCCGCCGTCGTTGGCCAGGAACGCCCCGACGGAGGAGCAGGCGCTATCCCCCTACCGACGAGTGCGCGATGAAATCCGCGCATTCATCGAACGGCTTCCGGGCGCGCTGGGCGGCCCGCCGGATGCCACTCCTCCGAGGCCCGGCCAGGTTGCCCTTGACGACGGTCCACCCACTTTCGCGCTGAGACCGGCACGATGCCCCGAGGGTGAAGCCCTCTCGCGGGCCGTGGCAGGGATCTGCGTGAGATGTTCCAGGCTGGCGCCGGGCGGTCGCGCGGGATTGGGTGCCTCGTGTCTCGATCGCAGGCAGCGTCCGGAACTTGGCCGCGAACGATGTGTGGCAAACGCCCGCGGAATAAAGATGGTCGGGGCGACGGGATTTGAACCCGTGACCTCTTGCACCCCAAGCAAGCGCGCTAGCCAGTCTGCGCCACGCCCCGATGAAAAATGCGGGAAAAATGCTAACACGCGACGAAGCAGGGGGTCAAATGCGCGGCCCGGCGCATGATCGCTCCGGGGAGGCGTTCCCGAGCGGGATTCCGCCAGAAGCCCCTTCCGAACTTGGCCACCGACACTTCGCGGAAGCCGTGCGTCTCCACGTCGGCCGAACCGCCACCGGCACCATCACCGGCGCCAGCCGATGACAGCGGCAGTGCGTCCGGACGCGCTCGTGCCAGTTCGGCAGGCATACCGGCAACCCGGGCCGTCCGCGGAGGGCAGAAGGTTCGTCCCGAAACAACCGAAAGGGCCGTCTGCCGGCATCGGGGATACTCCAGCGTTCAGCGGAATGGCCGAGAGGTCTGTGCGGTGCGCAAGCTTGGTGGAGGCGGGGGGAATCGAACCCCCGTCCGCACGGTCGTCACTCCGGCCTCTACGCGCGTAGTTCGTCTTTGCGTCTCGCCTCCCGCACTGCCGGCGAACAGGCCATGCGGGACGCCAGCGGCCACGTAATGGTCTCGCCCCTCGCCCCGGCCACCCGGGTCTGGGGCCAGCCTGCACAACCGTTCGACCCGCTCAGCAGGCGTCGGCGGCGAACGTCGCGGACTCAGGCCGCGAGAGCCAGCTCTTCGTTGGCTGTTGTGTTGTTCCCGGATGATTTACGAGGCCAACCGGGGTCCTCGGCGCGCCACCGGAACTCCGAGCCGCACGTCGAAACCAAGATCGCCCCCGACGTCTACGGCGGAATCCTCTCCGTTCGTTTCCGGACGGCCTTCCGAGGGGAATCTACCCCGACTCGCTCGGTGCTTCAAGGCCTCTGCCAACCTCGATCCGAAGGCCGTCCCACGGGATCCCCACCCCTTCAGGTAAGATCCGGCGCGTCGCCTCATGCTCCAGCCGATGGCAGATGTGGGTGATGTACGCGCGTCGCGCACCGACGACCGCCATCGCCGCCAGCGATTCGGACAGGCTGAAGTGGGTCGGATGGGGTTCGGGACGTAACCCGTCCAGGATCAACAGGTCGATCCCCCGCAGCCGTTCGATGGTCGCGATCGGCAGGCCGTTGCAATCGGGAAAATAGCCGACGCGGCCGCCGTCGGCCTCGACCAAGAACCCGTGGATGTCCAGCGACCCGTGGCGGCACGGCAGCGGCGTGACGGAAAGACCTCCCACACGGATGGGCCGTCCGCTGTCGAATTCGAACAGCTCGATGCGGGGACACGTGGGACCGGGCGGGCCCGGGTCGAATACGTACGCGAACGATCGCCGCACCGCGGCCAGCGACTCCGCCGAGCCCCAAACGGGGACCGCGCCGCCCTGAAGCTCGTTGATCCGCCGCAGGTCGTCGATGCCGAGGATGTGGTCCGCATGACCGTGCGTCAGAAACACCGCGTCCACCCGCCGCAGATTGGCCGAGAGAGCCTGGATGCGGAACTCCGGCCCGACGTCGAACAAGGCCGCGTTACCGTCGGCGGATTGGACATAGAGGCTGCTCCGCGTCCGCCGATTTCGCGGATCCGGGGAGCGACAGACGTCGCAGTCGCAGCCGATAACCGGAACGCCGTGCGAGGTCCCGGTGCCGAGGAACGTCACCTGCACGCCGGCCATTCTCCTCCCTTTGGTTTGCCGCCGTGCAAAGCGTTGAAGAGGCGGGTCCATGCCGCCACATCCAGCGCCTCCGGCCGCGCGACGGGATCCACACCGGTCGCCCGAAGCCAGGTCCGTCCGTCCGTCGCCGAGCCGACCGGGATCGCACCCGCCCGATGCAGCGCGTTCCAGAGTTGCTTGCGCCGGCCGCCAAACACCGCCTTCAGAAACTCGCGAAACGCGACCGGTTCCACCGGTTCCCCCAACGGCAGATCGCGCCGGGTTAGCCGCAACAGCGTTGAGGTGACGTCCGGCGCCGGATGGAAACAACTGGCCGGAATAGTCCGCAGCGCCTCGATCACAAAACGCCGCTGGGCGATCACCGAGAGCAGGCCGCGGCTGCGGCTGCCCGGCGGCGCCGCGAGACGCGCCGCGACCTCGCGCTGCAGCGTGACGACGATGCAGGAGGGCGGATCCGCCATCTCAAAGATTCGCATGAGGATCCTCGTCCCCGCAGAGTATGGCAGGTTGGAGACCAGGATATCCGACGGGCCGAGATCGGCCTGCAACGCGTCCCCGAGGACGAGCTCCAGCGGCGGATGATCCCCGAGACGCGCCCGCAGCAACTCCCAGAGCCGTCGGTCTTTCTCCACCGCCCGTACCCTGGCACCCCGCGCGAGCAGTTCCTCCGTCAACGCACCGCACCCCGGACCGATTTCGAGCACGCGGTCGCCCGCGCGGACGCCGGAGGCGTCCACGATAAGCCGCGCGATGTTGCCGTCCACCAGAAAATTCTGGCCGAGCACGGAAGACGGCCGGATGCCCTGTTCCGCCAGCCAGCGGCGCACCTCGGTAGGGCGCGTGGCCTTCATCACGACGGTGATGCCCATGGATTCGGCCGGCGCGCCAGGGTCGCGGCCAGCCGAATCGCCGCCGCCATGGAGCCGGCCCGCGCGCATCCACGGCCCGCGATGTCCATGGCTGTGCCGTGATCGGGAGAGGTGCGAACGAACGGCAGGCCGAGGGTCAGGTTGACGCCCTCGTCCATCGCCACGGTCTTCAGCGGCCCCAGCCCCTGGTCGTGGTACATGGCGATCACCATGGCAAACCGCCGCCGGAGCGCCGCATGAAACACCGAATCGGCGGACCAGGGGCCCGAGACGGGGAGGCCGGCCCGGCGGGCTGCGCGGATCGCGGGAGCGATCACGTCGACTTCCTCGCGACCCAGGGCGCCGCCGTCGCCTGCGTGGGGGTTGAGACCACAGACCGCGATCTCGCCGCGCAGGCGCAGCCACCGGAGGGCACAGGTGGCCAGCCGAAACGCCGACCGCAGGGCGGACCGAGTGATGGCGGGGGGCACGTCGCGCAACGGCAGGTGCCGGGTCACCAGCAGTACCCGCAACCGGCCACCGCACAGGAGCATCCCCACCTCGCCGACCTTGCACAGTCGGGCCAGCAACTCCGTGTGGCCGGGCGCGCCAATCTCAGCCAATGCCCACGCCTCCTTGGAGATCGGCCCCGTGACAACGCCCGACCACCACCGGCGCCGCCATCCCTCCACAGCCGCCTCTACCCAGGCGGCGGAAGCCCGGCCGGCGTCCACCGCGACCTGGCCAGGCCGAAGACGGACGCTAGGCACGCCGGGTGGCGCCCAAACGGCGACGCGGTCGGCGTGGATGGCGTCCGGCTCAGTGACCTCCTGCGGAAGAGGAAGACGAAGGCGACGTGCCGTGGCGGCAACCACGTCGAACTGGCCGACGAGAGTGAGGCGCAGCCCGTCGGGCCAGGGAGTCATGTTCAACGCCTTCAGCGCGATCTCCGGCCCGATGCCGTTGGCATCGCCCAGCGTGAGCGCAAGACGGACAGGGGACATGACGCTCAATCGCTTAGGGGCGCGATTCCTGCACCACGCGCACGTAATGGCGCAGACGCAGGTCGCTCAGCCAGGCCTCCAGCCGTCGCTGCGTGGCGTCGCGGAGCAGTTCCTTTTCCAACTCGCCGGCGACCCTCTCGAACGATAGAACGTGCGCCTCGCGGCGGCCCTCAAGGGCAAGGATGTGAAACTCCTCGCCGACTTCCACCACGAGGCTGATCTGGCCAGGGGTCATTTGGGCGACCATAGCAGCCAGCTCCGGCCGAAGCTCCGATGGCCGACGCCAGCCGAGGTCCCCTCCCTCGACGGCTGCAGGGCCCTCGGAGACCTCGCGCGCGACGGCCTCAAAGGACTCGCCCCGCAGCACCCGCTCGCGAGCGGTCTCCGCGAGTTTCCGGCGCGCGGCAGCCTCGGCGTCGGACTTTCCTCTGCGTATGGCGATCAGACGCGCGCGGACCTGTTCCGGCTGACGGTAGGATTCGAGCCGGGCCTCGTAGGCCGCTCTGACCTCGGCGGGCGACACGGAGACGCGGTCCGTTACCTCCTGCCGCCGCAGCAGCATCACCCTCAGGTCGCCGCGGATCTGGTCCCGGTATTCGGCATACAACAGGCCGTCTGCGGCCAACGCCGCGAGAAACGCGGTCCGGTCACCGGCGAATCGTTCCCGCACGATCTGGTTGATCTGCGCGTCGAGAGCCTGGTCTGGCAGATCCAGCTTGCGACGTTCGGCCTCGGCGAGGATGAGTTCGCGCTCGATCAGCGCTTTCAGCCCCTCCCGGTAGTTGCGATCAAGCGCCTTCTCCAGCTCGACGCCTGAAAGGTGGCGGGCGGCCTGGCGGTCCGCCTGCAGAACGTAGCGTAGCACATCGCTGATCAGGATGGAGCGATCGTTGACAAAGGCGGCGTGGCCGTCGAGGACCACCGTCTCCCCCACGGCTGCAGCGGCCCGGACCGCGACGGCGACAACGACCGGAATCCAGCGGTTCACGCCGGGCATTTTCCGCGCATCACTGGGCCTTTTTCAAACCGGCCGCCGATCCCGACAGCTCGCTGCCGGGTACGTCGTCATCCACGAACATGCGAACGTAATCGACCTCGAAGCGGGCCCGAGTCATAGCCTCGTCAATGCCCTTCTGCCCGCCCCACGTCCCGCCGATCGCGAGGTTGATCAGAGGATACTGCGGGGCGTCGTACGGCCATGCGTCGATGTCGGCCGCGGGCTCCCGGCGGAACACGAACCGTTCAACGCCATCCACCTCGAACCGGACGTGGTCGGGCCGGACGTCGACGGCGTAGACGTGGAAGTCGCGGGAGACGCCCGGCAGGCGGAACTTTGCGCTCTTATGGGTGCCGAGCCGGTGGTTGTAGCGGCCGGTGTGGACGGTGGTGTGGATGACATCGGGATCGAAGCCGACAAACTCCATGATGTCGATTTCACCCCGCCGGGGCCAGGGCAAGGGCGGCTCGTGCACGCCCATCGTCCACAGAGCAGGCCACACGCCGCGGCCTTCGGGGAGTTTCGCGCGGGTCTCGATGCGGCCGTACCGGAGGTGCAGCCGCCCCAGCGTGATCAGGCTGGCCGACGTCCACTCGCTGCCTTTCCATGGCTCGCGACGCGCCTCGATCACCAACCGGCCGTTCTCCACACGCGCGTTTTCCGGGCGGTTGCGGGTGTAGAACTGCGCCTCACGGTTGCGGACCTTGCCTTCCTCGTAGTCCCATACGGCCGGATCGGGGCGGCCGTCGCGATCGAATTCGTCACACCACGCCAGCCGCCATCCTGCGCCGGCCGGAACAACAACGGAAACTGCGGCGGCCACCATCCAACGAATGTATCCGAACATAGCCACCCCCCCGTTCGCGCTCACGGCGGCGACGAGTCCTTGCACGCGCGACTCAGCGCAACCCGCGGCGGATCATCTCCTCGGCGATCTGGATGGCATTCTGGGCCGCGCCCTTCCAGATGTTGTCGCCGCTGCACCACAGGGCCAGACCGTTCTCCGCGCTGGGGTCACGCCGGATGCGTCCGACGAGCACCTCATAGCGGCCCGAGGCCGCGATCGGCATTGGGTACACGGCCTTCGCCGGGTCGTCCGCGACCTCCACCCCCGGCGCGGTGGCGAGCAGCCGGCGCGCCTCGGCCGGATCCAAGGGGCGATGGAACTCCGCATGGATCGCGATGCTGTGGCCGTTGAAGACCGGCACCCGGACGCAGGTGGTGCTGATGCGGATCGAGGAATCGCCCAGAATCTTGTGCGTCTCCCGGCGCATCTTCACCTCCTCGGTGCTTTCGCCGGAGTCGTCCTTGAACGAGCCTACGGACGGCAGCAGGTTGAAGGCGATCCGGTGCGGGTAGACCTCGGGCGCTAGTGTCCGGCCCTCGGCCCATGCGCGCACTTGCAAGTCGAGCTCGCGAACGGCGGCGCTGCCGGTCCCGGAGACCGCCTGGTACGTGCAGGCGATGAACCGCCGCAGAACCGCCGCGCGGTGGAGGGCGGCCAGCGGCATCAACGCGATGATCGTGCTGCAGTTCGGATTGGCGATAAAGCCCTGGTGGGACGCGAGGGCGTCGGCGTTGATCTCCGGCACCACCAGCGGGACCCGAGGGTCCATCCGGAAATCGTCGCCGTTGTCGATGACGATTGCGCCGCGGCGCACGGCCTCCCAACCCAACGTCTGCGACGCGCCCTTGTCGCCCTCCGTGCCGGCGAAGAACGCGAAGTCCACCCCGTCGAATTCCTCTGCGGAGGCCGCGCGCACCTCGTAGGCAACGCCATCGATCGTCTCCGTCCGCGGTCGGCGGGCCAGCACCTTCAGCGACCGCACCGGAAATTTACGCGCCGCCAGGAGCCGAATCATTTCCGTCCCAACCGCGCCGACCCCGACCACCGCAACGCTGTATGCGCGACCGCTCATTTCGTCATCCTCCTGCCTCACGCGGCGCTTCCGGCCGCGACGTGTTCAACCACCATGTCGCCCACTTCCGTCGTGCCGTAACCCATCCGCCCAGCGGCCAGGCTCTTCAGCTTCCGGGCGATGACATGCATCACGGCCTGTTCGACGGCCTCGGCCGCGCGCTCCTCGCCCACGTGCTTGAGCAACATGCCGCCCGCACAGATCGCGGCCAGGGGATTGATCACGTTTTGGCCCGTGTACTTCGGCGCCGACCCGCCGATCGGCTCGAACATGCTGACGCCTTCGGGGTTGATGTTGCCACCGGCCGCGATCCCCATCCCGCCCTGCGTGATGGCCGCCAGGTCGGTGATGATGTCTCCGAACATGTTCCCGGTGACGATCACGTCAAACCACTCCGGGTTCTTCACCATCCACATGCACGTCGCGTCCACGTGGTAGTATTCGCGCTTCACGTCGGGGAACTCCCGCGCGCCCATCTCGTGAAACGCCCGCTCCCAGAGGTCATAGATATACGTCAGCACGTTGGTTTTGCCGCAAAGCGCGAGGGTCTTGCGCGGACGGCGTCGGGCCAGCTGAAAAGCATAACGGAGGCAGCGGTCCACCTGGTGCCGCGTGTAGACGCTGGTCTGGATGGCGACCTCGTGGGGCGTGCCGCGCATGCTGAACCCGCCCGCCCCGCAGTACAGGTCGCCGGTGTTCTCACGAACGACCACGTAGTCGATGTGCTCCGGCCCCTTGTCCTTCAGGGGGCACTCGACGCCGGGGTAAAGCTTCACGGGCCGCAGATTGATATACTGGTCGAACTCAAACCGGATGCGCAACAGAATACCTTTCTCCAAGATGCCTGGCTTGACGTCCGGGTGTCCGATCGCGCCCAGCAGGATCGCGTCAAATCTCCGCAGCGCATTGAGGTCGGAGTCCGTCAGCAGCTCCCCCGTGCGCAGATAGCGCTCCCCGCCGAAATCAAAATCCTGAAGGTCGAGTTTGAAAGCGAACCGGCCGGCGGCGGCCTTCAGGACCTTGACCGCCTCGCGGACCACCTCCGGCCCCGTGCCGTCGCCGCCGATCACCGCGATTTTGTACGTCCGACTCATCTACGCTCTCCGCCCCCGACGTCGCTGGGCACGCCGGGAGGGCGGTTTATTCTACGGCCGGCCTCGCCCCACGCAAGCCGGTCTTTCGGCCGCCCTCGAGGCGGATGGCGATCCAGACGGGGGATCAACCGGCGGTGGGGGCTTCCCCCATCCCGCATGGCTTCCCAGACCGGCCCGCCGGCCGCCGGGCCGACCGGACATCGTCGCGCGGTGCGCGGCCGTACCGGCGGCGGTAGAGCGTGGCAAAGTACTGGCTACTCGAAAAACCGCAGTCCAACGCGATCTCCGTGATCGAACGCCCTTTTGGCTCACCGAGAAGCTCGCAGGCCCGCTCGAGGCGCCGGCGGATCAGAAACTGCACCGGTGACAGGCCGGTCAGTTGCCGGACATAGAACGCAAACCGGGTCCGTCGGAGCCCCGCCGACTCGGCCAGCCGGCCCAGTGTCCAGGGTTGGTCCAGCGAGGCGACCACCTCAGCGAGCACCATGGCCACCGTACGCTCCGCACGGGTCAGCGAAAGCTTCTCCGGCACGTTCTGGCCCCTCAACAGATCGAGCGTGTCCACAAGAAGCCCGTTGATCTCCAGCGCCAGCCGGCTGGCCACTGCGCGACCGCTCGCCTCCCCTCCGACCAGCCGTCCGATCCTCTCAAAACGCCCCCCCAGCACCGGAGCCGACCACACCGGCCGTTCGCAGCAACGCAGACGGCGGGTCAATTCGCCGAGGTCGTCCGGCGACAACGCCACCCATGTCGGCCATCGCCAGGGCTGGTGCGGGCGCCGCACGCCGACGTCCAGGATCAGCCAATGGAGCCGCCCTGCGGTGACCCGCGGTAGACCGACCCGGTGCGGCTGCCATGGGCGCGTAACCGTCAGCGCGCCGGCTTCAAGCGCGTAACGTCGGCGGCCGACGCCAAAGCCCAGACGTCCCCGCTCGAGGTAGGTCAACTCCACTCCCTCGTTTCGATGTTCCAGGAGACCCCACGACTGGTCGCGCCCCGCGTCCCAGAAACCAATGCTGCGCACGCCGGGCAGGATTCCCGCTGGCAACGGCCGGCCCGGATAGGGCGCGCGGGCCAGCGCAGCCAGCCGCACCTCCCCACGGCGCATCGCCGCCGCCAATGGCGTGCAGGTGTCGGCGAGGTACGTGCGCGATGGCTCGATAAAGGCCGCCGGCCTGTTCCGCCCGAAGGAATCATCCATGTTCAATTTTCACCACTGGCGATTTTTGGAAGACAACCTCGTGCGGACGGCCGATTATCGCGTGCGTGTCACAGGGCCGGGCCGACGGGCAGCTCGGCACCTGGGCCGGAGGTCGGACATGGCGCGACTGGCGATCGGAGTGAATCTGGAATTCGTCCGGCACGATGACAAGCCGTTCGAATGGGGTGCACGGAAGGCGGCGGAGCTCGGGTTCGAGTACATCGAGCCGATGGTGCATTGGGGCCGCGAGCTGCTGAGCGAGGCCGGCTATTTCCACAGCGTCTCGATGCTCGACGACCCTTTCCGTGTCCGACGGGCCTGCGCAGCGGCCGGCGTGAAGCTGTCCGGTTTCAGCGCCCACACGCCACTGTGCCAACCGGAGATCGGTGTCGAATACCTGAAGCAGGCCATCCGGTTCGCCGCGGAATGCGGCGCGGCGGTCGTCAACACCGACGAGGGCCCCAAACCGGCGTGGACTACGGAGGCCGAGGACCATGTCCTGATGCGGTACACCCTTTGCGAATCGGCCCGCGTCGCCGAACCGCGCGGCATCCGGATCGGACTGGAACCCCACCCGCAATACAGCCGGACACCCGAGGGACTGGACCGCATCCAAGGGCGGGTCGACAGCCCCGCCCTAGGCATCAACTTCGACACGGGCAACAGCTACCTGGCCGGGCAGGATCCGTACGCCTGGCTGGAACGGGTCGTGGGGCGGCTGGTCCACCTGCATGCCAAGGACATCTCCCTGCGGCAATCGGAGGCGGAGCGCGGCAAGGTGGCGGGCACGCCCGTTGGGTGTGCCTGCGGCGATGGGGTGATCGACTGGGACCGCGTCGCAACGATCTGCCGACGGGCGCCGGTGGAGGTGTTGGTGCTCTCGGTAGAGTGCGGCACCGTGGATCAGGCCGCCCGCAGCATCGAGCACTTGAGGAAGGTACTGGCGGCGTGAACTCGCGCACCCCGCCGGTTGCTTGATCGCTGTGGGCCGGACCGGCGAACGGGTCAGCCCGTCCGGAGGACCATGATTACGCGGGGCGAGGATGTGAGGGTGCGATGCGGCCGGACGGCCGGGAGGTAAGCCATGCGAAACCATGAAGACATCGGACGGCGGCATTTTCTGCGGGGGATCGCAGCGGCCGGCGCCGCTGCGGCATTTCCCGCCATTGTCCCCTCCTCCGCGCTAGGCAACGCGGCAAGGGCGGCTCCGTCGGGGCGCGTAGGGGTGGCGTTGATTTCCTGCGGCGAGCGCGCAGGCTACGCGGCGCGCTATCACGGCCACGCAAAGGCGGAGATTGTCGCCGTCTGCGATCCCGTCCAGGAACGACGTGAGAAGGCCGCTCGGCAGTACGGTTGCCCTGCGATCCGGGACTTCCGCGACGCGTTGGCGCGGAAGGACGTGGATGCGGTGCACATTTCGACGCCAGACCATTGGCACGTGCCGATCGCGCTGATGGCCGCCGCGGCGGGGAAGGACATGTACATCGAGAAGCCGCTGGGCCTGTGCATCGAGCAATGCCTGGCGGCCCGCGTGATCGTGGATCGACACCGCCGAATCGTCCAGTATGGCGCGCAGCAGCGCTCCCTGCAGCACGTCCGAATGGGCCTCGAATTGGCGTTGAACGGCCACATCGGCCGGATCCGCGAACTCTTTGCGTGGGCACCGCAGGGGGAGTCCGGCGGCAGCGCAGAGCCCGTGCTGCCCGTCCCGCCGGGTTTCGACTACGACCTTTGGCTTGGCCCGGCCCCGCAGGCGCCGTTTTGCGCCGACCGATGTCTGGGCCGGGGACCGCGAAAGGGCATCTATCACATCCACGACTACTCTATCGGCTTTATCGCCGGCTGGGGCGCCCACCCGATGGACATGCTTCAATGGTGGGCTGATCACGCCGGTCGTCGCGAAATCCCCGTCCGGTATGAGGGCTCGGGGGCGCTCCCCCTCCATGGCCTCTTCAACACCGTGACGCACTGGGACGTCCGAGCCGTATACGCCGACGGCCTGCCTCTACGTTTCATGGACGGCGGGACGGCGGCGCGACTTCGCCCCCACCCGGGTGTCGAAGGCGACCACGGCACGCTGCTCGTCGGCGAAGAGGGGTGGATCCGCGTGTCCCGCAACGGATGGATGACTTCGCCGCGGTCTCTCATGCAGAGGGGGCGCGACCCGGGCGAGCGGCGGCTGGAGGTCAGCCCCGACCAAATCGACAATTTCGTGGATGGGGTGCTGTCGCGACGCACGCCGGTGGATGACCTGCACTCCGCCATCCGTTCTGACCTCGCCTGCCACCTGTCGGAAATCGCCGTGCGGACCGGCCGCCCCATCCGGTGGGACCCAATCCGCGAAGTTATCGCGGACGACGCGGACGCTGCCCGCCTCATGCGCCGCGCCATGCGGGAGCCGTGGGGTCTGCCTTCCCTATGATTGGGGCGAGACCCACAAACTGGGTCCGCCGTCCGCCTGTCAAAGGGGCGATTCGGGGAGTGGTGGTTTCGCCAACCGGCGGAGGCGTATCGGCGTCGCCAAGAGTGGCCCGGAGATCGGCGTGCGGCGCGTCGACCCTCTCGGCCAGATGCGGGCACCGCGGACCGTTTCGCCTCACGACGCCGTCGAGCGCCAGAAACCCTGGCGCGCCATGATTGGCCGAAACCGCGGGAGGAACCGCCTTCCCCTCCCCGACCGCCGTTGCCGCGCGTGCACAAATCGCGCCGCCCGTGGCGGCGCTGTTTCACACGTTGGGCCGAATGCCTGGCACGATCCTGCTATAGGTGCGTGCCGGCTCTGCCGCGGAATCCGTTCTTGTCAACCAGCGGTGGCTCCCGTACATTCGCCCGCGTGGGCGGACCGAGCGACCACTTCGCGGGCGACCCCTACCGCAATGCGGACGGGATCCGTCGGGTCGTTCGCGAGGGGCTGTGTCACCGTTGCGGGGCCTGCATCGGCCTGTGTCCGGTCGGCACGTTCACCATTCGTGATGGCTACCCCTACCCCGTCGGCGAATGCATTCGCTGCAACATCTGCGTGCGGGTGTGCTCCGGCCTCGAGGTGGACTACCCCGCCCTTGGCCGCCTTGTCCACGGCGAGGGCTACCGTTTCGGCCCGCTGACCGGGCCGACGCGGAGCGTGTGGATTGCCCATGCGACCGACCGCGCCATTCGCGCAGGCGGCGCCAGCGGCGGCGTGGCGACCGGCGCGCTCGCCCACTGGCTTCGGCGGGGCGAGATCCGCGGCGCGATCGTGACGGCCGCCGATCCCAACGAGCCGGCCCGCGGCACGGGCTTCGTCGCCCGCACCGTCGAGGAGCTTGGCCGCACGCAGCAGTCCCGGTACACAACCGCGCCGAGTTTCGCCGCGCTCGCACAGATTCGGGACGAAGACGGCCCCTTCGCCGCCGTCGGCCTCCCCTGCCAGATCCATTCCTTGCGCAAGCGGCAGGCGATGGACCCCCGATGGATCTCCCGCGTCCCGATCGTCATCGGTCTTCTCTGTCACTACAACCTGCCATGGGAGGTCGTCCGGCTGACGGCCGAGCTCTTTGCGCCGCCCGGCGCTCATCCGGTGCGTTGCTTCTCCCGCCAGAAGGACGATCGCGGCTGGCCATGCAACACTATGGAGATCCACTACAGCGACGGAAGCGTTCGCCGGAGTCCGTTTTCGCCCGCGGCAACGTTCAACGTGATCTCCCGTGTAGCGCCGCTTGGTCGATGCCTGTTTTGCTTCGACGCCTGCGCCGAATTCGCGGATTTCTCCGTCGGCGACCCATGGATCCGAGGTCCCGACGGCAGATGGAAGTATCATTCGTCCGAGGGCTTCACGCTGGTCTTCATCCAGACCGAACAGGGCGAGCGGCTGTGGCGGCGGCTGCTGGAGGAGGGCGCGATCGAGGGATTCCAGATTCCCTTTGAGGAATTCCTCGAGAATGGCCAACGCGACATGATCGTCGAAAAAAAGGAGCGGACGGCGCTCCGCGTTCGCGTCTGCCGCGCGCTGGGCCGGCCCGTCCCGCGGTACCCGGTTGCACTCCCGCGTACCTCCCCCCGGCAGCTTGTCAGGGAGCTGCTGTTCTGGGTGACGAGACTGAACACCGTCTCGCAGCGCTGGCAGCGCCTTTTGTTGCGAATCGGCTTCGGTCCGCTTGGTCAATGGCTGTTGCGGCGCCGGGAGCAAGGACGCGAGCGCGTTGCTCGGCGTCGCGCGCAACGGAAAGCTGGCGCGGCCGCCCCCCGCCGGTGATGCCGCCGGGTCGCGTTCAGCCAGCCCACTGCGACGGCCGCCGCAGGGCCGCGAGCACGGTCGGACGGAGCCGCGCGAACCGCGCTCCCGCCGGCATCGCGCGGCGCCAGCGCACGGCGGGACTCGGCCATATCCAGCTCGCCGCGGTGGTGGCCGCCGCCTGAACGAACTTGCGCCGCTTCATCGCCACACCCCCGCCACGGTCTCCGCACAGTACCCGCACGCCCCGCCCACGATGCGATTCTCCAGCACCGAAAAGCGGAACCGCCGCACCACCGCCCGCCGGCAGGCTGGGCAGAAGGTCGTTTCGCCGTCGGGGATCCGGACGTTGCCGGCGTACACGTATCGCAGCCCCTCGGCCAGCCCGATCTCGCGGGCCCGAGAGAGCGCGTCGGGGGGAGTCGGGGGCAGGTGCCGCAACCGGTACTGCGGGTAAAACGCCGAGTAGTGCAGCGGGGTGTCCGGCCCCAGAACCCCGTGCACCCAGGCCGCCACTCTCCGGAGGTCCTCGTCCGAATCGTTCAGTGTGGGGATGACGAGGTTGGTGACCTCCACCCACACGCCCAGCGACTTCATCAATTCGATCGCGCGGAGGATCGGCGCCAGCTCTCCGTCGCACACGTCGCGGTACCGCGCCTCGCTCATGAACTTCAAGTCGATGTTCGCGGCGTCCATGACGGAGGCCAGCTCGCGCGCGGGCGCCTCGTTAAGGTAAGCCGCCGTGACCAGGACACTGCGTACGCCGGCGGTCCGCGCCAACCGGGCGGTGTCGAGCGTGTACTCATACCAACACACCGGCTCGGTGTAGGTGAAGGCGATCGCAGGGCAACCCTCGCGGCGCGCCAGCCCGACGACCGCCGGGGGCAGGAGAGCGGCCGCATCCACGTCCTCCGGGTTGGCCTGGGAAATCTCCCAGTTCTGGCAGTTCTTGCAGTGAAGGTTGCAGCCCGCCGTCGCCAGCGAAAGGATCGGTGTCCCCGGCAGGAAGTGGAACAGCGGCTTTTTTTCCATCGGATCCACGTGCACCGCGCACGGGAACCCGTAGGTCAACGCGACAAGCCGCCCATCGAGATTCGCCCGGATGCGGCAGTCACCCCGCTCCCCCGGCCCGAGATGGCACTCGCGCGGGCAGAGCTCGCAGACCACGATGGCCCGTTTATCCCGCACGCTAGCAACATACCTCTACCCCTCCCCGTGCGCCACCCATGCACCCCCTGGTCCGATGGCCGCGGAGAAGGGGTTGCCTCAGGCGTCCTGGAGAAGTTGCCGCGCGTCGAGATGAGGACCCGGAAACAGTTCGGTCAGCGGCGCCGAGGGCCTGCCCTGAAACAGACCGGCCGCGGCCTCGAAGCCCTCCCGCGGGTAATCCAGCGCCCCCGTCAGCCGCCCGGTGGCGGTGTCCACCACCACAAAACGGAGGTGGCCCGGCCCCCCGGCCTCCCCCGCGTAATACAAGCGGCAGGCGGCCGGGTCGGCGCGCGACGGATTGCGAGAGTGGATCATGTACTTGACGTACTCGATCAGCCGGGGATCCAATCCCGCTTCGCAGACGAGGATGCGTTCCACCAGTTCGCGGCGCTCGTACGCCAGATGCATCCGGAAATCGGGGGCCGCGGCCGCGCACGACGACTCCATGGCCCGGAATTGCTCCGCGACCTCCTCCTTCCGGTTCGCGCCGTCCGGCACCCACCAGACCGCGAACCGCCGCCCGGGATCGAGGTAGAAGACCGGCGTATCGATGCGGAAACGCCAGTGGCAGGCGTCGCACTCCACGACGTTCAGCCGATCGGCGAAGATTGCATCGCGCAACTCCGGCTCGTCCGCCGCGTGGATCACCTCCCGGACCTCGACGCGCATCGGCTCGCCGCATTTCGGACAACGGATGTCGTGCAGACGGGTGCGACTCATCCCCTCATGATCCGCCATCCGTCCCCGCGCGCCAAGCCCCATGGCCTCGGTGGTCGCAGGCATACCGCTGTTCGTCTACCATCGGGATCCATGAACGCCCCCGTCAGCCGCTGGCCCGGCCAGGCCCCGCCGTCCGTGACGGTCAATGGGGAATCCGTTGCGCCGGAGCGCCTTCGGGAGTCGCTCGACGAGCTTTTGGCCCGCTACCGGGAACACCTGCCGCCCGCGGAGATCGAGGCATCGCTGCCGGCCATTCGGGAGGACGCCCTCCAGAACGCCATCGAACGCACTCTCCTCCTCCAGACGGCGCGCAAGGTCTTGTCTTCACGCGAACTGGCCGAGGCCGTGACCGAGGCCCGGCGGCACGTCGAACCGATGCTGGGGCCTGCCGCTGCCGACGGCTCCCACGATCCGCTCCTCCTGGCGCGCCTGGAGGAGGACGCCGTGCTGAGACGGTACTACACGATCCTCTGCCGAGACGTTCCACGCCCTCGGATGGACGAATGTCGGTCCTTCTACGCGCAGCATCCTGAGCAGTTCAACGCCGGCGAAAAGGTCGGTTTGACGATCCTTCGATGGGACGACCCGGCGGCGGTGTCGCCCGCGGTCCTCCACGCCCACCTGCTCAATGCCCGCGAACGACTCGTCGGCGGCGAGCCGGTCGACTCCGTCCTCGTATCGCTGCAAGCGGCAGGAGCCGAGGTCCGGAACGTCAGGGTGGACGTGGCCGCTCTCCCCCTTGGCGTCGTCGAGGCCCTCGCGGTCCTCGAGGTCGGTCGCTGGTCCACCATCGTCCGATGGGAATTCAACCCGGTTCTGATCCGTCTTGACGAACGCATTCCGCCGTGCTGCGCGTCTTTCTCCGAGGTCTGGCGGATGGTCGAAGACATCCTCTGGACCGAACGCAAGGAGGCCCGTATCGGCGAGGAGGTGGACCGCATGTTGGCCAAGGCTGTGATCGCAGTGCAATAAACCATCTCGACTGACGTTGATTTGGCAAAGAGGCGGCCGGTGGCTCATGGCATGTCGAGCCGCCCAGATCGAGTGACGAAAGATAAAGGAGAAACGGAATGACGAAATGGATGGTGTGCGCTGCAGTGGCCGCCGTGGCCATGGCGGCGATGGCGGGGGAGAGAGCCGAGAAGAAGGAAGGCGGGCGCGCCGGCGGTGCTGCCATGTTCAAGAAGATGGACGCCGATGGCAACGGCACGGTCTCGCTCGAGGAATACGTCAAGGCACGCAACCCCGCCGGCGACGAAGCTCGTATGAAATGCGAGAGGGTCTTCAAGAAGATGGACGCCAACTCCGACGGCCAGCTGACGGCGGACGAGATGCGGGAATGGATGAAGTCCCATGCCGCCAAGGTGAAGCCTGAGAGCGCGCCCGCCCAAGGCGGCGAAAACAAACAATAGACCTCCCCACCCTCCAACCCGACGGCCGCGCCGTGCCCACGGCGCGGCCGTTTCCTTGCGTCCGTCCCCCGGTGTTGCAATTCGGATGACGATGTCGTTTATTTTTCGGCCGGCAGCGCAGGAGCGAAAGGAACCGCCGACCATGATCAGCAAGAAAACGGCCGAGGCTCTGAACGAACAGATCGGCAAGGAGTTGTATTCGTCCCATCTCTACCTCGCCATGGGCGCCTACCTTCAGGCCGAGGGATTGCCGGGAATGGCCGGCTGGTTGAAGGCGCACGCCGAGGAGGAGCGCGGACACGCGATGCGTCTGATCAAGTACGTGGAGGACCAGGGGGCTCCCGTCCGCCTTTCGGGCATCGCCGAGCCGCCTGCGGAGTATGGCTCGCCGCGTCAGGTGTTCGAGGCCGTGCTCGATCACGAGCGGAAAATCACGGCCTCCATCCACGCGCTCGTCGAGCTGGCGATCGAGGAGCGGGATTTCGCCACTCAAGCCATGCTGCAGTGGTTTGTCACGGAACAAGTCGAGGAGGAAAGCGTCGCCTCGGAGACCGTCGCGAAATTCAAGATGATCGGTGGAGACGCCAGGGGGATCTACCTGCTGGACCGAGAACTCGGCCAGCGCAAGTGAGATCGCGGCTCGATCGACTCTTCGTCCGCCGGTGGGGTTGCGCAACCCGCCCCGCATGCTACGATGAGCCGGCGTCAACCACCGCAGGAGTCAGGACCATGAACGTACGTCGTTTTCTTCGGGCGGCGATGGTGACGGTGGCGCTGGGGGGAACCGCGGCCGTCGCGCAAGACTGTATCGTGGCCCCAGCCCGCTATTCGGTTCTGCAGGTCCTTTTCGATGTCGCCAGCACCCGCTCGGTGGGACTCGTCGCCTATCAAGGTAATGCAAAGACCGATCGGCCCGTCCTGCATGCATGGAACGGCCAAGAATGGGTGGCCGTGTCGATGGAGGCGTTTCGCGACGGCACGTTCGCGTCCGTTCGTCCTGCCCGCATCGCCCTGCTGGGCGGCGAGGACCTGCTTCCGCCGGCCCTCGCCGCAGCTGCGCAGGCCGTGGCACCCGTTGTCGTGAACTGGACGAACCTCGAGAACGCAGCGATCATCAACGCGGCCGGCCGGTGGTTGGGATTCACGACCCGGGAATGGACCTGGTTGGCCCGCCGTTACAACATGACCCTCTCCGACGCCAACGAGGAACGGCGCCGCGACAGCTGGTATTACCACCCGCACCCGCACCTGCGCCGGACGCTCTTCGGCCCGCCTCCGGCCGAACGTAGCGCCATGCCTGCGGCTGAACATCGAGACGACATCTCCGGGGCGCCGCCGCCAGCCGCGCCCCCCCCGTCCCCTGTCGCCGCGCCGCCTCCGAACTCACCGCCACCCGCGGCGGCGCCTGCGCCCTCGTTTGCCCCCAACGCCATGTGGGAGAAGCCGGAACCGCCGCCCTGGCGCGACGCCGGCATTAAATAGCCGGGAAATGCGATGCGCCGCGCGGCCCCGATGATGGCCGTGTTGGCGGCGGTCCTCGCCGCGCGCGCCGACGAAAAGTCCGCCGGGACGCCCCGAAAACCGTCCTGGCTGCCCGACGCCCATCGCGCCCTTTTCGTCTGCGTCGTCGAAGACCAGGTCACCCTGAGCTGGAAGTCCGAAAAAGGCTATCTCTACACCATCATCTACACCGACAAGCCGAGCGGCGACGCCCACTGGCAACCCCTGCCGGGATACATCCGAATGCCCGGGACCGGCCGGACGGAGACGTTGCAGTTTCGTGTAGACCCCACACGGCCGCGGCGGTTCAACCTCCGCGTGGAAGAGGCCTCCAAGGCCTCCGAAGCCCCTCGCCCCCCCCGCCGCTGAGGGGACGCTTCAACCGCGCGCGAATTCCACCGCCACCTCGATATGATGTGTGTGGGGAAACATGTCGATCGGTTGAATTTCGACGGCGCGGTAACCGGCCGACGCCAGCTCCCGCGCGTCCCGTCCCAGCGTCGCGGGGTTGCATGAGATATACAGGATGGCCGGGGCACCGCAGCGGGCGAGCCGGCGCCGCATCGCCGGCGAAAGGCCGGCCCTCGGTGGGTCCACCAGTACCAGATCGACCCCTTCGAGGTCGGCCCTTTCGGCTTCCCCACAACGCACATCGATTCCGTCAAGGCCGTTCGCCGCTACGTTGCGCCGCGCGGCTTCGACAGAACGGCGGTTCGATTCCCATGTGACCACGCGCGCGCCCCCCGCCGCCAATGCCGGCGAAATCGCCCCCGTTCCCGCGTACAGCTCCAGCACCTGCCGCGGACGGCGGGCCTCCGCACGGACGTGAACCCATGCCAGAAGACGATCCGCCTGAACTGTGTTGGTTTGAAAGAAATCCTCCGGCCCAAGGTCGAATAAAAATCCTCCCAGCTTCTCGCGCAGCCGGCCGTCCCCCGTCATGGCAAGAAACGGCCCGTCGCCCGCCGCGACCAGAAACGTGGTGGACAGTTCCCCTAACGCGTTCCGCCATAAGTCTGGGTTGCGAAAGCGCCCTCCCCAGCGCAACGCGATCATCCGTTCGCCGGTCGCACGTCCCTCGCGAATGGTCAAACGAACCGGCCAATCGCACGGCGACAGGCGCCGAATCAAAGTCTCCGCGCGGCGCACTACCTCCTGAGACACCGGCGACTGAAGAAGGCAAGCGGCCGCCGATACCACCCGTTCGGGACAATGCCGTTCATGCAATCCGCAGACGGGTCGTCCCCCATCCCTGCCGAAAGAAAGCGACATCTTGTTGCGAAAAAAACGTGGTGTCTCCATCCCGATTATCGGGCGGATTCGCTCCGGTTCCACGCCGGCCGGCGTCAGTGCCTCACGAACAATTCCCTCCTTTGCCCTCAATTGGGCGGCGGGGGCGACGTGTAGCCACGTGCACCCACCGCACCGGCCCGCCACCGGGCAATCAGGTACCAGCCGATACTTCGATGGCTCCACCACTGCCACGATTTCGGCCCAGCCGTGCCGCGAGCAAAGTCGGGTTATTCGAAGGTCAAGCAGATCCCCAGGTGCAGCCCCTTCAACGAACATCGCCCTCCCTTCAAGGCGCGCCAGTCCATGTCCCTCATAGACAAGCTTTTCAATTCGTGCGCGAAACCGCCGGTCCACGGCTGCCGATGCGGTGGCGGCGGGGGATGGTGCCGGAGGAGGGAGTCGAACCCTCACACCCTTGCGGGCGGCAGATTTTGAGTCTGCTGCGTCTGCCATTCCGCCACTCCGGCGCGCTGGAGGTGTTAGCAGGAAAGTGGCTGTCGAGCAAGCGAACCCGTGCAGTGGAACATATTGTCGAATGGGCGATTGACTCCCAATCCCCAGGCCGCTAATATGACGACGTGCCGTGGCGGAGCCCTATACTCAACGGGTTCCGAGCACGGGAACTTCACGGAAAGGTGATTCCGATGGCCAAATCAACGAGGAAAACAGTTTCCAAGACAGTCAAGACGTCGACCAAGGCCGCAGTCGAGGCGCCGCAGGTGGACCCAGTCGTGCGTCCGCAGGAGCCCAAACCCGGTCCGGCCTCTGTGAATACGCCAGCACTGGCCCCGTCCGCCCCGCAGACCACCAAGGTCACGAAGGAAGAGCGCCACCGGATGATTGCGGAGGCGGCGTACTACATCTCGCTGCGTCGCGGCCCCTCGAGCGATCCGATGAAAAATTGGCTGGAGGCGGAGGCCCAGATCGACGCGCAATTAAAGCTCGACGGTCGCCTCTAAGCCCGCTGGCCGCCGATCTTCGGCGGGCCTACACGCCCTTCCTCTCCGAATGGGGGGGTGTGGCTTGTCAATAGGCGTTGTCAAGGCCGCATTCAGTGCGTGGCCAGAGACTTAAAAGGGGACAGGCACAAATTCGCAAAGGCTTTTCATTCATGGTCAATGCCTTGGGTGCATATGATTCTTGCCTGTCCCCTGTTCGTGTCCGATCGGCGGCGCGGCCTAGGATAACGAGGATGAGCTAAGAATAGACGGTGGGGGACGAGCGGACTTGCGAGGGTGCGATCCTCTCGTCATCCTCCAGCCGTGGCGGCGGCCTTCCAGACCGGCCTAGAGCGGCTTCTTAATGCAGATAAACTTCCCAGGCCAGCATCGTTCGGACTTCTGGCCCATGCCGCCAGCCTACACTCCGGCGGCTCGCACGCGGTGGAGTTGCTGTATCGCCACTGCGGGCGACGTCTGAAGGCGTTGTTTGCTCCAGAACACGGCTGGTCTTCCGCCGAAGATGCCGGCGCGCCGGTCCCCTCTTCCATGCATCCCGATCTCGGCATTCCGATTCATTCCCTCCACGGTGCCCATCGCACTCCGACGGCCGATATGCTGGCAGGAATCGACGTCCTCCTGATCGATCTGCGGGACATCGGCGTTCGCTGCTACACCTACGTGGCCACCCTTCGTTACGTCCTCGATGCTGCAGCCGCTCACGGCTTTGGGGTGATCGTCTGTGATCGACCAATCCCGCTTCCCGCCGTCGTGGATGGCCCTGGCCTGGAGCCCGAGTTCGCCAGTTTCGTCGCGCCGTTTCCGGCCCCCTTTCTGTACGGAATGACCCCGGCCGAGACCGCGCGCTGGTTGGCGAAGACTCTGAAACTCAACCTGGATCTTCATGTCTCCACGATGCGCGGGTGGCGGGCCGGCCAGTGGCCCTTCGGCGATACGGCGCCTCCATGGTGTCCGCCTTCGCCCGGCATCCGAGCATGGGAAAGCGCCCGCGCCTATCCGGCCACCGTTTGGACGGAGGCGCTGCCCTCCTTGGACTGCGACCGCGGAGGTATACTTCCGTTTCAGGTGCTCGGGGCCCCATGGCTCGATGCGCGCGCGATCCTCTCGCGCGTCGGACGGGCCCCACCAGGCGCCCGCCTCCATCCGCACCGGTATCTCTCGGGCGGGCGGCAGCAAAATGGCATCCGAATCGCGATCACCGATCCCGCTGCATTCCGGCCCGTCGCGCTGGCGGCGCGTCTCCTTTCGGCGATCGCTGACGTGCACGGCCCATCCGCCCTGTGGACCGCGCCGCCGGCCCGACTGCGGTGGTTCGATGCGCTCGCCGGCACCGCGCATTTCTGCACCGCCCTCCAGCGCGGCGCCTCGCCCGCCTCCCTGGTCCGCCAATGGCGGCGCGAGATGGCCCAATTTCTGGACGAGCGTGACGCCGCGCTCCTTTACGCGCGCTGAATACGCCATACAGGTCTCGGCGTGTCTGTTCCTGTGCGAAGCCATTCCGCCGACGCCGTCTGGCTCCACCTCCTCGTTCCAAGGTTTGGAAAACTTTCCCCATGGATGGTCCAATGTTGGAAAAACTTCGGGCCACGAGTATCGCTTCCCCCCCGGGTGTCCAGACCAGCGGGCCGCCCCTCTCCCTGCATGGCGACCACCCTGTCCATCGGGGTCTTCACAGACAGATGACTGGCCGACGTTCGCATTCAGCTTGAATGCGCATTGCCGACGGATTATGGTGGACCTGGTCGCTGGGGGAGTCGGCAACGACTGAGATCCGAAGCACGGAAACCCCACGAACCTGATCCGGGTGATGCCGGCGTAGGGAACGCGGCCATGCACGCCTTCTTCCCTTCCCGGCGAGGACGACCACAATGACGACCCAAATGTTGCGGGCGCGCGCCGGTGAGTTCACCCCGGAGATCGCCCTCGTCGCCGCCGACGAACGCCTTCCCGGCGAGGCGGTCCGGACCGCCGTCGCGGAAGGCCGGATCGTCATCCCGGCCAATCCCCGTCACGCTGGCCTCCAGCCTGTCGGCATCGGCCGGGGATTGCGCGTGAAGGTCAACACCAACCTCGGCACCTCGACGGTCAGCGGATCCGCGGATGACGAACTGGCCAAGCTTGAGCTTGCGCTCCGGCTGGGGACGGACACGGTCATGGACCTGTCCACAGGGCCGTCGGCGGCCGATCTGCGGCGACGCGTGCTGACGGTCTGCCCGCGGCCGGTGGGCACCGTGCCGCTGTACGATGCCGTCTCTGGAGCCGACGACCCAGCGGACCTGTCGCCGAACGATTTTCTATCCGCCATCGAGGCTCACGCAGAGATTGGCGTGGATTTCATGACGCTCCACGCCGGCGTCCTGCGCCGTCACATTCCACTCGTGGATCGGCGGCTGGCGGGGGTGGTCAGCCGTGGCGGCGGCTTGATCATTCACTGGATGCGCCGGCGCGGCTGGGAGAATCCCCTATACGAGAGGTTCGACGACGTTCTGGACATCTGTCGCGCCCACGACGTCACCCTCTCGCTCGGCGACGGGCTGCGGCCGGGCTGCCTGGCGGATGCCTCCGACGAAGCGCAGTTCGCAGAACTGGGCGTCCTCGGCGAACTCGTCCGCCGGTCGCGCGCGGCGGGCGTGCAGGCGATGGTCGAGGGACCGGGGCACGTCCCCCTTCACCAGATCGCGGACAACATGCGACGGGAGCGGGAGGCGTGCGACGACGCGCCCTTTTACGTCCTCGGCCCGCTGGTCGCGGACTGCGCGCCGGGCTACGACCACATCACTGGCGCCATCGGCGGCGCGTGGGCGGCCTTCCACGGGGCGGCCATGCTCTGCTACGTGACGCCGGCCGAGCACCTCGGTCTGCCCGACCTGGAGGACGTCCGGCAGGGACTGGTCGCATTCCGGCTGGCCGCCCACGCCGCCGACGTTGCGCTGGGACATCCCGGCGCGCGGGAACGAAACGACGCCATCTCGGGAGCGCGCGCCCGTCTCGACTGGGCCAGCCAGTTCGCCCATGCGCTCGATCCCTCGCGCGCGCGAGAGATTCGCGACCGCTGCCTTGCACGCTCAGCCGCCGCGCCGGCCAAAGGGTCGGACTGGTGCACCATGTGCGGGCCGAAATTCTGCCCCATGCGGCTGCAGCGCATGGACCGCGAATCGACGGTCGCCTCCTAGCCGTTCTCCTCCAGGCCGGCCTCCGTCCCCGAGGTGGTGCCCGCCTCGCGCCACGGAGGCGGATTGGGGCGCAGATCGATCAGGGACGGCTCGGTCGGGTCCTTGAGCCCCGTCGCGACGTCCAGTTCGGCGAACCGCCGCGCCATCGGCAACAGCCGGCTGTCCAAACTGGCGACGCAGCGATTGTGGGACTCGACCGCCCGGCGCAGAGCATCGCCCTCTTTGTCAAAGTGCTCCAGGACCGTCGCCAGCCGGTTGTACAGTTCCCGCCCCCACTCGGCGATCTGTTGCGCCGTCTTTTCGATCGTCTTTTGCCGCCAGCCATGGGCGATGGTCTTCAGTAGCCCGATCAGAATGGTCGGCGTGGCGGGGATGACGCCCGTGCTGAATCCGTCCTCGATCAACGTGGGATCCTGCTGGAACGCAGCGCTGAGAAACGACTCGCCGGGCAGGAACATCACAACGAAATTTGGGGTCGGCTGAAAGCGTTCCCAATACGACTTCTGGCTCAACTCGCGAAGCTTTTCGCGCACATGCCGGGCATGGCGGGCCAGGTGCTCGGAGCGGGTTGCATCGTCCGCCGCCGCCATCGCGTCGAGGTAGGCGGCGATCGGCGTTTTGGCATCCACCACGATTTGCCGACCTTCGGGCAGGTGGATCACCATGTCCGGACGCAGTCGATCCTCCGCGCCCGCGCTCACCTGTTCGGAAAAATCGCAATGTTCGAGCATGCCGGCCAGTTCCACGACCCGGCGAAGTTGCAGCTCGCCCCATTGCCCCCGGGTTTGGGGGGCCGACAGGGCGCGGGACAGAGTGCCGGTCTCCTGGCGAAGGATCTGGACCTGCTCCAGCAGGCCCCGGTAGGCGCCTTCGCGGAGGCTTTCGATCTGGCGGGTGGCGGCCTCGAGACGGCCCAACGCCTCGCGGACTGGGGCCACCAGCCCTTCGACGGCTTTGCGCCGCTCCTCCAGATCGCCGGCCGTCTCGGCGCGCACCGTCTCCATCTCGCGCCGGGCCCGGGCGAGAAACTGCTCGGCATTCTCCTTTAGCGCGGCCGCCGAGATCTCACGAAACACATGTTGGAGGTCGGCCCGGGCCCGCTCAAGCAACTGGAGCTTTTCCGCCGCCGCGGCCTGCCCGGCCTTGAGCTCGGCCTCCAGCCGCGCCACGGCGGTGCGGGCTTCGCCGAGCTCGTACCGGAGTCGGTCCCGTTCCTGCTCGAGCTGCCGGCCCGCCGTCTCCTGTTCGGACGCCCGACGTTCCTCCGCCGCCAGCCGTTCGGTCAACTGGGCCAGCCGGGGCGCGGCGCGGCCACGGGCAGCAATCCATGCGACGATCGCGCCCACCACCGCCCCCCCCGCAAACCATGCCATCTCCGCGTCCACGATTGAACTCCCCTGACGAACACTACACAAGTCCACGCCGTGCGTCACCCTCCGCATGGCGGCGCGGGCACGGGCATTCGACCGGATAACCGCCGTCGCATACACTGGACGCGTGAGCGACGCCACACCACAATCCATCCGTCTGCCGGGGGGCCTCACCGGCCGTCTCATCCGGCTGGCCGTCAGCCCCGGCCGCGATCCCCGAAGCACGGCCGCGCGGCAGGCGCTCGGCGAGTTCGAGGGGGTTCTCAGCACGGCGGTCAGCGTGGCGTTGGCGACGTTCAAGGCGGTGCTGAGCTGGGTGTCCGGCAGCATATCGATGCTCGCCGATGCGGTGAACAACACCGCGGACATCGCCAGCAGCCTATTCATTGCGCTGAGCTGCCGATGGGCCCGCAAGCCGGGCGACGCCCGTCACCCGTTCGGCCACGGACGGATGGAAACGGTAGCCACGTTGGTGCTCTCGTTCTTTCTGATCGCCGTTGCCCTGCAGGTGGCCGGGGCGGGCGTGCGCCGACTCTGGCGGCCTGAGCCGTGTGCGGCGCCGCCCTGGTTGCTGGTGTCGGTCGGGGCGGCCATCGCACTCAAAAGCGGGATGGCGCGATTCGCCTGGGTGGCCGCGCGAACCTCGGGATCGGAAGTGATCGAGGCGGATGCGTGGAACCACTTGTTCGACATCGCCGCCACCTCGCTGGTCTTGGTCGCGCTGGGCGGGGCCCGGCTTGGAGTTCACCGGCTGGACGGGTGGGCGGCAATCGGGGTATCGGGATTCATCGCGTGGACCGGCATCCGCTACACGCGGACCGCCCTCAGCGCCTTGATCGGGGAGGCCCCCTCTCCCGCGGACCTGGCACGCATCCGGGGGCTGGCCGCCTCCGTACCGGGCGTGCAGAGCGTCCACGATATCTTGGTCCACAGCTACGGGGACGCGAAACTGGTCTCGTTTCACATCGAAGTGGATTCCTCGCTGTCGCTCAACGACGCGCACGGGATCGCCGAGGCCGCCGAGGCGAGGGTTGCCGCCGCGACGGGATCCAAGGTGGTTGTTCATGTCGATCCCGTGGACCGCCGCCATCCGGATTTCGCGGCCGCCGAGGCCTCGCTGCGAGCCTACGTGGGCGACCATACCGAAGTGGCCGGGTACCACGACCTTCGCCTGACCGGGCCGGCGGGCTCCGCCGACCTCGCAGTGGACATCGTGGTGCGAGGCGAATCCGACGGCGCGGCTGCGGACGTCGGCCCGATGCGGAATCGCCTGCAGGACCAGTTGCGGCGCGACGTGCCGGGTCTGCGCCGCATCGACCTGGGGTTCGAGCGCGAGCACGGCGCCGCACACGAGGACCGCCGCGTCTATCCCCCATGAACCGCAACGCGTCCGCCGCCGTGGAGGCGGATCCGGCCGTCCGCCGGTTTGTCGCGCATCTGCAGGCCGAGCGCAACGCCTCCGCGCACACGATCGCCGCCTACCGGAGCGACCTGGCGCAGTTTGCGGACCTCACTTGGGGGCCGGCCGCCGCCCCGCCGTTCCCGTGGGCGGAATGCGACCGGTACGCCGCTCGGCGTTTTCTCGCCTCGCTGCACCGCGCTGGCGCCGCGCCCACGACCCTCGGCCGCAAAGGTTCCGCCCTCCGGACCTTTTTCCGCTTCCTCGAGCGCGAAGGGCTGGTCGCGGACAACCCCTTTCGCGCCGTCCGATCGCCGCGCCAGGGCCGCGCGCTTCCCCGCGTGCTATCCGTCGCCGAGGTCGGCCGGCTGCTCGATGCGCCCGCGCGGATCGCCGAGGCCGCGCTGGCCCGCGCCCCACGCCCTGAACGACGCCGGTGGGTCGAATACGCCGCCGCCCGCGACGCCGCGATCCTGGAGCTCCTCTACAGCACGGGGATGCGGCTGGCCGAATGCGCGTCGCTGACCGACTCCAGGGTGGACATGCTCGCCGGCGTGGTCCGGGTGGCGGGAAAAGGCCGGAAGGAGCGGCTGTGCCCCCTTGGTCGCCCAGCCCTTCGCGCGCTGGGCCGCGCGACGGAGCTGCGCGACGCAGTGGTCCCGACGACCGGCGGCCGCGATCGGCCCTTATTCGTCAACCGACACGGAACACGCTTGACGGGCCGGTCCGTCGAGCGCCTGCTGAAACCTTATCTTGCCGCAGCGGGCCTGCCGCCGGACGTGACTCCGCACACCCTCCGGCACAGCTTTGCCACACACCTGCTCGACGCTGGCGCGGACCTGCGGAGCGTCCAAGAGCTGTTGGGGCACGCCAGCCTGTCCACCACGCAACTCTACACGCACGTGTCCATCGAACGCCTTCGGGAGGTGTACGATAAAGCCCACCCGCGCCCCTGAACGCGACCGCCGGGTCAGGGCTGGACGCGGACTCGGTACAGCCGGACCGGCGCCGAGGAGGAATCCTCGTGGTGGATCGTGCCGAGGCTTGCGGCGTTCGTGGTCCACACCGGGGTCCACGGTCCGGCCGGATGTGTCGCCCTCTCCAGGACGTTGGTCATCCCCACGGCTGCCGGCCAGGAAATCACCCTTCCCGAAGGGCCGTTGGAGACGGCCACCTTCAGCAGCGACACTTCGCAATAGATCAGGTTGTCCAGCATGGGCGGTAGAGAGCCGGCATAGTTCACCGGCAAGTCTCCAAAGGGATCCCCCACGTTCACGATGCCATTTCCGTGGGAGAGGCTGTTCCAGAACCAGAGAAGGCCCATCGGGTCGGAGAGGACGCGCCCGAAAACCGTGAATCCACCGTTCTGGACGTCGAGGTTCGCGGAGTTGTCCGCGAGGTTGATGAAGAACTGGCAGGTGGCCGAGTCGGGGTCGCCGGGCAGTTTCGCCATCGCGAGGGTTCCATCGGCGTTCGAGCGAAGCGTCCCGACCGCGAATTCGTTGCTGACCGGGCCGAAGTGCGGCACCTCCTCCACACCGGTTAAGTCCGGAGTCAGCCGGTAGCCGCCTCCCTGCATTACGAAGCCGGGGACCAGCCGGTGAAAAAACATATTCCGGAATGCGCCGGATTCGATCAGGCGGACGAAATTGGCCACCGTAGCTGGCTTATCGTCGAAGAGTTCCACCTCGAGCGGCACGACTAAACCACCGTACCCGTGGATCCGTAGCTGCGCCAGCGTGCCGGCCGCCGCGGCCCCCGCCCCCACGGCTGCCGCCGCGACGACGGCCGCCGCCCGTCCCCCGCACCGTCGCAGCCAGAGCCTCATCGCTGGATCCGAGCGGACCCTCCCTTGGCGAACGCGACGACGTCCTCGAGGGTCGCCATTGTCGTGTCGCCGGGGAAGGTCGTCAGCAACGCACCGTGCGCCCATCCCAGCCGGACCGCCTCGTCCGGCGATGCGCTGGTCATCAGCCCGTAGAAGAATCCTGCGGCAAAACCGTCCCCTCCGCCGACGCGGTCGTACACATCCAGCGCGCAGGTCGGCGCCTGAACGACCCGTCCGCCGATCCACGCCACGGCGCTCCAATTGTGCCGATTGGCGGACACCACCTCCCGGAGGGTGGTCGCGACCGCCTTCACGTTGGGGAACCTCTGAACCACCGTCTCCATCATGCCGATGAACGCCGCTGGATCCAGTTTGGATGCGGCGGCGACCTCCGGCCCTTTCAGACCAAGGCCCTTTTGCAGGTCCTCTTCGTTGCCCACGAGCACATCCACATGCTCGACGATCCGGCTGAGCGTCTCGACCGCCCGATCGGCCCCGCCGGAGGCCTTCCACAGCTTCGCGCGAAAGTTTAGGTCGAACGAGGTCACCGCCCCGGCGGCCTTCGCCGCCTTCATGGCGGCGATGACCGTCTCGGCGGTGCTGGCGGATAGCGACGCGAAAATGCCGCCGCTGTGGAACCACCGGACCCCTTCGGCAAAGATGGACGCCCAGTCGAAGTCGTCGGGCTTAAGCATCGCCGCCGCCTCATTGCAGCGGTTGTAGAAGACGACCGGCGGACGGACGCCGAAGCCCCGGTCGCTGTAGACCGTCGCCATGTTGGGTCCGCGGACGCCATCGTGCTCGAAGTGCTTGTAGATGCCCCGCACCCCCATGGCCCGAACGCGCTCGGCGATCAGGTCGCCGATCGGGTAGCGCACCATGGCGGTGGCCACGGCCGTCCGCATCCGGAAGCAGTCCGCGAGGTTGGCCGCGACGTTGAACTCCCCGCCGCTGACGTGGATGCGGCAGGTCGTGGCCTTGCGGAACGGCACGAGGTCGGGGTCCAGCCGGTGCACCAGGGCGCCCAGTGACAGCAGGTCCAGCGTTCCGTCCTTCCGAATCTCCAATGCAGCGCTCATCGGCAGGTCTCCTTTGCGGGCCGCGTCCGGGCCACGTCAGACGGTATAGGTGCTCGCCGAAGTGGTGCCGCCACGGCCCGTCCAGTTGGTGTGGAAGAATTCGCCGCGAGGGCGGTCCACCCGCTCGTAGGTGTGCGCGCCGAAATAATCGCGCTGCGCTTGCAGCAAGTTGGCGGGCAGCCGCTCCGTGCGATAACCGTCGTAGTAGGCCAGCGCCGAGGACATCGCCGGCATCGGGATGCCCATGCGGACGCCGATGGCTACCACCCGCCTCCAAGCCGGCAAACCTCGGATCACGGCGCGCCGGAAGAACGGGTCGAGCAACAGGTTGACCAACTCCGGGTCTCGGTCGAAGGCCTTCTTGATCTCGCCCAAGAACACGGACCGGATGATGCATCCACCCCGCCAGACCAGTGCGATGCCGCCATAATTCAAATTCCATCGATATTCCCTGGCCGCGGCCCGCATCAGCTGATATCCCTGCGCGTACGAGCAGATCTTTGACGCGTACAGCGCCCGGCGGAGCGCCTGAATCACGGCGGCCCGGTTGGCCGGTGGCCGCGTCTTCCGCGGCCCAGGCAGCACCTTCGAGGCGGCCACGCGCTCCTCCTTCATCGCCGACAGGCACCGGGCGAAGACGGCCTCGGCGATCAGGGTCAGCGGCTGACCGACGTCCAGCGCCGCGATGACCGTCCATTTTCCCGTGCCCTTCTGCCCCGCCGCGTCGAGGATCAGGTCCAGCGTCGCGTTCCCCTGCTCGTCGCGGTAGGCCAAAATGTCGCGCGTGATCTCGATCAGGTAAGAGTTCAGCTCGCCCCGGTACCACTCGTCGAAAACGGCGTGCATCTCCTCGTTGGTCATGCCGAGGCCGTCCCGCATGAACTGGTAGGTCTCGCAGATCATCTGCATGTCGCCGTACTCGATGCCGTTGTGCACCATCTTGACGAAATGGCCGGCGCCGTTTTCACCGATCCAATCGCAGCACGGCTCGCCCTCCGGCGTCTTGGCGCAAATGGACTGGAAGATGCCCTTGACATGGGGCCAGGCGGCGGGGGAGCCGCCGGGCATCATCGAGGGGCCGCGCAACGCGCCCTCCTCCCCGCCGGACACGCCGGTGCCAATGTACAGCATCCCCTTGCTTTCGACATAGGCGGTGCGGCGAATCGTGTCGGGAAAATGCGAATTGCCCCCGTCGATCAGGATGTCGCCAGGCTCCAGCATGGGGAGCAGTTGCTCGATCAGGTCGTCCACCGCTTTGCCCGCCTTGACCAGCATCATGATCTTGCGGGGCCGCTTGAGCGCACGGACCAGTTCCGCGGGCGACATACAGCCGATCACGTTCAACCCCTTCGCCCGCCCCTGCACGAAGTCGGTCACTTTGCTGGTGGTGCGGTTGTAGACCGCCACCGTGTAGCCGTGGTTGACCATGTTCAGCACGAGATTCTCACCCATCACGGCCAACCCGATCATTCCGATGTCCGCGCGCGCTTCTGACATGGCATGGTTCCTTTCGAATCCGGTGCTCGAAACCGAAATGCTCAAATCCTAAACTCGCCGATCCAAATGTCAACGCGGCCGCCCCCTCTGGAGCCGGACCGAAAGCCGTCCCCCCTGCACGCAGAACACCGCGGCCAGCGCGTTGAACGCGGCATGTCCCGGCCCGGCGGGCGAGTCGACCGCCCCGAAGCATCCGCACGGCGCCTCGATCCCGCCGAGCCACAAACGGGCGACCACCAACGTGAACAGGGCGAACAGCGCCGAGCCGGCGCCCCAGGCGCCGCGCCGCCAGGGGCACGGCGCAACCAGGCAGACTCCCACCGCCAACTCCATCCACGGAAGCGCGACCGCCACCGGCGCCCATGCCCAGGCCGGGAGCATTCCCTGGCGCGCAATGGCCCATGCAAACTCCAGCGGCGCCAGGATTTTGCCCGACGCGGCCCCGATTAAGACCGCGCCTGCCGCGATCCCCATTCCACGCTCGGCCAGCCGCGCGGCGCGGTCGGTCATCCTCCCTCCGCTTTCTCCAGCGGCCGGCCCGCGTTGGTCCACGCCCGTACGCCGCCGGCCCAGATACGAACCGAACGGAACCCCATGGCCTTCAACCGTCCCGCCACGCGCAGAGCCTCTTCGTCCAGGCCGCCGCGTCCATGGATCAGCAGCGGCTGATCGAAGTCGCCGAACGGCAGTCGGTCCGGTCTCCAGCCCTCCACGGCCGGCACGGGCAGGGAGATTGCCCATGGCACATGACCCTTTGCGTAATCGGCGGCAGGGCGTGCGTCCACCCAGAGGCTTCGACCGGTCCGCCAGTCTTCCGCCGCCTCGCCTTCCGTCAGGACCTCCAGGCCCGCAACCGCGGCCCGCAGGCCCGTCAGTCGATCGGCCTCGAGCGACCAGGGAATCCTCCACGGCCCCCACGCATTGGCCGCCAGGCCAACGAGTCCACCCGCCAGCAGAATCGCCACCGCCTCCGATACGACTGGTCGCGACCGCCCCTGGGGTTCGGTGTCCATCATCCGGCGGCGCCCAGACGGGCGCCGGCCTCGTTCCACGGAACGTCGCGTGGCGCCACGCCGCGCAGTGCCGCCAGGGCCGCCAGCGCGCCCGCCACCTCGCCCAGCCGAACTCCGTTTCCGGTGACGCGATGGCTGGAATGGGCGATGAAATCGCCGCTGATGCGACGCCCCGCCATCAGCAGGTTGTCCGCATCCGCGGAGATGAGTACCCGAAGCGGGATATCATAGGGCTTGGTCCGGAAGGGCGATCGCCCAATGCCCTTGCCTTTCGTCGGATCCGTGGCATGGACATCCGCGCCGAACGTGACGCGGCAAACGGCATCCTCGTGCCGCCGGCCCTCCCTGAGGGCATCGGCCGTGACGACGTACCGGCCGCGAACTGGACGACCTTCGCGAACGCCGATCTGCGTGGCGGTCGCCACCACGCGCATCCGGCTCCAGGGGCCGCCGAGCGATCGCAGCGCCGCCACCAGCGCGTGGACCTCGCCGCGCGCGCGCAACGTCGCGGCGGTCACATCCCGCGCGTTGATCCCGAGCACGCCGTATTCGTGATTGGCCATCATCGCGCACAAGTCGTCGCGCAGTTGAAACAGCGTAGACTTCGAATAGGCCGGCGACTTGCCGCCGCGTTCCATCTCCGCCCGCAGCCGGTCCTTCGGTTTCGCCCGATCTTGCCCCTCCTGTTCGCGGTAGAAGGCGCGATCTCGGGCGGGTTCACGCTGGCGACCAGCGCCATCAGCGACATGGGCTGGGGCCGACCGGTCTCCGGATGCCCAAGGTCGAAAGCGGAACCGGCCCGAGCACAAGGTCGCCATCGCGTGTCGCGTCGATGAACACGCCGCCGGCGGCCGCTTCGCGTCCGGACCGCGACTCGGTCACCGCATGGGTCACGCGCCGGCCCGACCGCAGGGTCGCGCAGACGCGCGTATGAAGACGGACGTCCACCCCTGTCGTGCCGCCCAGCACCTCCAAGAGCAGCTTCCTCCGGGTCATAGGCATTGGTCAGCCGTCCGTCGGACGCCGCCCCGCGCCCGCCGCACCAGACCAGCTCGGCCAGGATCTCGGCCATGATGCCGCTCTTGTTGGTGTGATCCAGAAGCCATCGCAACAACCCGGCGGTCCAAATGTCGCCCGAACATCCGTGTTGCTCCAACAGGCAGGTCCGCGCTCCGCCCCGCGCCGCCGTGAGCACCGCGGCCACGCCTGCCGGCCCACCGCCCGCCACCCCCACATCGAAGAATCCGGTCACTGGCACGTCGCGCGCAGGGCCGCGCACCGTCGCGCCGCCGGCGGGCGGCACCACGTCCCCCACGGTCGCGGAGGGGCTGGCGGAGGACGCCGCCAGGTCGGCGGCCGCGGCTCCCAGAAATCGTCGTCGTTGCCAGTTCGTCAGGATCGTCGCCTCTGCCTACTTCTGCCAAAACCTATGACCCCGGTCAACGGTGTGCCGTTGCCGACCAGAAACGACCGCGGGTTTGACGTCGCGCGTCCACCGGCGGCATCGCGCCCTCATGCACCTGTACCCTTGCACGTCCTCCGCATCGCCTATGGCCCGCCAACCTCCTCCGCCGCCTAGCCTTCCGGTTCGAGTTGCTTGCGGGTGTGACAACGTTCCTGACGATGTCCTGCATCCTCTTCGTGCAGCCGGCCGTGTTGTCGGTGGACTTTCAGGGCCGGCCGACTGGACTGGACCCCGCCGCCGTGCTGCTGGGTACGGCGCTGGCGTCGGCCGTGGCGACGGCGATGATGGGCCTGTAGGCGCGGTATCCCATCGCGCTGGCACCGGCAATGAGCGAGTACTTTTCTTCGTGACCGTCGTGATGGCCCTGCAGGCAATGGGGTGGTGGAGGCCTAATGGACGGCCCTCGGCATCGTGTTCCTCTCAGGCTGCGCTTTTCTCGCGTTGCCGGTGCTGCGCGTGAGAGAGGCCGTCATCGGCAGCATCAGTCCATCGTTTTGTGCGGGGATCTTGGCCGGCATCGGATTGTTCATGACCTTCATCGGCCTCAAGAACTCGGGCCTGATCGCGCGCTCGCGTGGCACGCTGGTGACCCTGATCACCCTTCGACTGCCCTGGCGGTGTTCGCGGCGGGCCTGGCGGTCGCCGCCGCCCTGCAGGCCCGCGGACGGCGCGGCGCGATTCCGCTGGGCATCCTCGCCGGGGCGGCAGACGCGCTGGGCACCGGCCGCACCCGCTGGACGAAGCTGGTCCGCTGACCCTCGTAGAACACCTCGGGCGTCGGAGGGTTCGACGTCGCCGCTGCACTGTCGTTTCGAACGTTGCCGTTTTTAGCGGTCTTCCTGTTCATGGACATGTTCGACACGGTCGGCACGCTAGTCGGCGTGACGCAGGCCGCTGGCTGGCGTCATGCGCGGGATCTCCCGCGCACGTTCAGGGCGCTGATCTCCGACGCGGCCGGGACGGTCGTCAGCGCGCTACTGGGAACCAGCACTGTCACTTTCGAAAGCGCCGCCGGCATCCTAGCGGGCGGGTGGACCGGCCTAACGGCGCTGGCCGCCGCCAAGCTGTTTTTGATTGCGCCTTTGTTCTCGCCGTTGATCCGGATGGTGGCCGGCGACCCGCCGATCACCGCGCCAGCCATGGTCATCGTGGGCGCCCTGATGATGAACAACGCCCGGAGAGTGGAATGGGACGACTTCACCGAGGGTGTGCCGGCCTTTCTGGCGATGGTGGGCATTCCGCTCACGTTTTCGATCGCCGACGGGCTGGCCTTCGCCCTGTTGAGCTGGCGTGCCCTGAAATTCCTGGCCGGTCGCGGCCGCGAGATCCGGTTGCCGGCGGTCGTGATCGCGCTGGCGGTGACCGTCTACTTCGTCGCCGTGCGGGCCCGGCTTTGATGGACGCGCACCGCTGGCGATCCGGGCGGGCCGCGGGTAAACTGCCCTCATGAAACGACGGCCCATCGTGGGGTGGGCGGCGGTGCTCGTCGTCCAGGTCGCGCTGTGCCCCGGTGTCGGAGCCACGCCTCCGGCGCCCGAGGTGGCCGGTTACTATGGCGAGTTCGAGGCGGCGGTGCGAGCGGCCGATGACTCGTGGCAGAAGGTCCAACGTGGTCTGGAGATCGCCTACGTGGATCGGCTGCGACAGCTGATGTACTCGCTTCAGTACGCCGGCCGGCTGCGCGATCTGTTGTCGGTCTACGACGAGTACCATCGCTTTCAGACCAAGCGCCAGCTCCCTACGCCCACCCCCGCGATGGAGCCGCCCGAGCTTCGAATCCTAGCCGAGGAGCACGTCAAGGCGCTTCGGACGGCGGAGTACAGCAACCACGTCGCGGTGGCCCGGGCGGCGGCGGTCTATCTTCAAAGCATTGCGATCCTGCGGCGCTCCCTCGCCGAGCGTAGCGATCCGGACGTGCTCCTGCAGCTCGACGCCGAGCGCGACCGGTTGTTGACCAACCCGCGCATCCGTATCGCCGTCGCCTCCGCCGCCGCTGGGATCGTCATCCCCACCAACTTCGTCGTCGCCGCCGACGCCAGTGCCGAACAGACCCCAAACGAGCGACTGCTGCGACTGTACCGCCTCGGCAATGAGGACGCCGCCTCACTGATGGGTTACGCGATCGAGGTCGGGATGATCGAGGACACGTCGCGGTTGCGCGAGACAAAGAGCGAATACAGCCGGTCACGGAGCGAAAGCCGTTCCGGTACAGTCGCCTACCGGTTTCGCGTCACGATTTCCGGCCGCAATAGCGAGGTCCCTGCCGGCAGCCGCGTAATCGCCGAGTACTTCAGCCGCTCCATGACCGACGGTGAGAAGAAGTACCACAGCAGCGAACAGAGCCTCCTGCCGTGGATCGGACGCGGCGAATCCCACACCGTCGAGTTCAACGGCATCTCGCTCTACCGGGCTGAAACCCTCACCGTCGCCAGCCGCGGCAGCGGCCGCAGCTTCAGCGGCGAGGAGTTCCATGGCATCATCGTGAGCCTGCTCGACCCCGAGGGGCGGATCCTCGTGCAGCGGTTCCACCCACAGACCCTGTCGAAAGATGTCACCCCGACGCCTGGAAGGCGGTAGGCCGCCCTCCAAGCGGCGTCCGTGGGCCGCCCTTCGTGCCTGGGTGGGCGCAGGCGGGGTGATCGCCACAACATGGGGCAGCGCGGCCGAGGAACTGCGCCTGTCGTGCCCCACGGGTGCCTTCGTGCTCGACGCCCAGACCGGGGCGCCGCTTCGCGCGGAGGATACCACCGGCCGCGGCCCGCTGTTTCGCGGAGGTTCGGCCCTCTGGGCCATCGACGGCTACCAGATGTCGGATGCCTCTCCGACGGGCGCCGTCTTCCGACACGAGCGCGCAGCGGACGGCTCCTGGCGGCTCACCTTCTCCAACGCGGACGCCAAGGCGGCGTTGGTGTGCACTGCCGACACGGATGGCCTCGTCTGGCGCGGCGAGGTTGCTCCACTTCGGGGCACCATGCTGGCATGGCGATTTCCCGACCGCGTCGAGTTCGACGCGGCCGACGTCGATCGGTTCGTGTTCCCCGACCACCTGGGGTTGGCGCTGCTGTCGCGCTTCTTCCAGCCCAGAGGCGCCGGTCTGGAGGCGCGTGCCCTCGGCCCCGCTGGCCTGCGCCGTGTCACCGGCGATAGTTGCCGGAATCGCCCCTGGCGCCACGACTCCGTGCCCGTCCGCATCCCGCCGGAGGCCGAGGACTGGTTTCCGGCATGGTCCCGTGCCGCTGCGCCCCGATGGCGTGTCACCGCCAACCGATGCCCCGAGGGCGACCGACACGACTTGAGGCTGCTAGAGACCGACCACGGCTCCTGGTTGTCCGGCTACCGGCTCGGCGGCCGCGGTTGGCTGTTCCGGTTTGGCGGACGTTGCGATGGAACCGACTCCCGGCCGCAGGTAGCCAGCGTCATCGCCGTGCTCTCCCACCTCCGGCACCGGCGGCCGGAGGGGCCGGCCGCCCGCGCGAGAATCGGCTGGATCGAATGGCGCCCGGACGCCACGGCCGCGCGCCACGCGACGCCCTGCGGAGATACGCCGCCGACAACCCGTCCGTCCGACGCATCGAGGAGAAGGCCGAACCGAAGCTCGTTGAGACCCTCCGCCGCTGCATTCTATTGAAGGTGTCGGGGCCGCGGCTCACGGACCTCGCCGAGGTCGCCCGCGGACTCCCCTTCCCCGTCCTTTTCCATACCACCGAGCACCTGCACGGCGGGTTCGATCGTCAGTATCCCGACCACCTTCCCCCGCGGCCGGATGTCGGTACACCGGAGGACCTGAACGCCCTTATCCGTACCTGCCGGGAGCATGGCCATCTATTCATGCCGTACACCAATCCGACGTGGTGGTGCGTGAATCCTCGCGGCTCGACCTTCGAACGCGTCGGCGAGGCTCCGCTCTCGGTGGGACTTGACGGCCGGCATATGCCCGAGTCGTACGGCGATCCGGTCGGCGTGCAGGGCTACACGGTCTGCGCCTGGCACCCCGCAGTGCGGGCCGCCAACGACGTGATCCGCGAGCAGTTTACGCGAGAACATCCGGTGGACATTCTCTTTCAGGACCAGGTCGGAGCGCGCGGCCACCGATGGGACTTCAACCCCGCCGCCCCCCATCCCGGCGCCTACCTCGAGGGCGTTCATCGGATCGCCAAAACCGACTCCCGCTACGTGCCGCTGGCGACCGAAGACGGGCACGATCGCCTAATCGACTGCGAGCTGGCGTTCTGCGGCCTGAGCTTTCCGTGGTTGCCCAACCGGCGCGGCGTGAGGGATCGCGAACTTTACTGGGAAAGCTGGCTCTCGGACGCCTGGCGGTTCGAGCCGCTCGCGCTCTGGTTAGCCCACGACCGCGTCTTTTTTTTCCACCACAACCTCGGCGGATCCGTCCGCGATCGGCTGGACCTCTCGATCAGCCTGGTGATGGGCTACGGCCTGAGCTGGTGGACGCGAGCGGGCGGCCCGCCGCATGCTGAACGCGACTGGATCGATCGCCTGTGCCGGGTGCAGCAAGCCGTCGGTCCGCGGTGCGCCGGCCGGCCGCTCGACTTCTTCGACCACCGCTCGCCGCTCGAGGTCCGCAGCCGCTGGGGCGATCTCGACATCGTGGCGAACCTCGGCCCCCGCCCCCTCGACCTCGACGACGGGACACGCATCGCGCCGGAGGGATTCTTGGCCCGATCCCCGGACCTCGAGGCAAGCATTTTCTGTCGCACGTCCGACGGGCTGGAGGATCCGCGCGGTTTCTGGCGCATTCGCGAACGTCGCGACGGCCAATGGACCGTATGGTCCGCCGGCCCCGAAACCCCGCCGTGACCGGGTGGCGGTCCGCTGATGCACGCCAGTGATTCGGCGGGGCGACTCTCGTCGCTTGCGCAATGCCCAACCGTCCGCGATAGTCGCGCGCGATGAACGACTGGCCCTTCCAAGCCCGCCTGCTTCGCGGCGATCCGGAGGTGTACCGCCGCGCCGTCGAGACATGGGCGGCACAGCCGGTGGACCTCGACGAAACGAGTACGCCTCCGCCCCCGCCCCCGCCGTTCGAAACCACGCTGGCCGCATCCGCGCGGGTTCGTGGCCCCGGAACCTTCAACGGGGACGAAACCCGCACCATCGTGTTCGAACCGTGCGACGATCCCGGTTGGTGGTTCGACCGGACCGACCGGCCGGACAACTTGCCCACCCTCGTGTCGGTACGGAACGTCTGGACGACCGGCCAGATCGTCAGCAACATCGTGCTTCGCAGCGGCGACCCCCACAACTACGTCCGCATGGTCGAGCATATCGTGGCCCTCAAACCCAACCTCTGGCTGGACAACGTCGTCGTTCGCCTCGACTCCGGCGACCCCCCGCTGTTCGACGACAGCAGTCTGGAACTCGTCCGGGCGGTCGAACAGGCCGGCATCGTCTCCACCAGCCGCCCCGCCCGATACGTCGCCCCGCGGGAAGCGGTCGCCGTGTGTTCGCCCACCGGCGCGTTCGTTGCGTTCGCGCCTCCCGCCGCGGGCGAGCCGGCATTGACGATGGACGTGGCCATTGATTTTTCCAACGTCATCGGTCGCCAGCGCATCCGGTTCCACATGAACCCCGAAACATTCCGCCGCGTCGCCGTGGCCCGCACCAACGCCACCGCCGCAAAGAAGTTGTACTGCCAGACCATCGGCCGCCTGTTCGCCGACGTCCGGCGCCTGGGCTACAACCGCCGCAACCTGCTGATCGCAGGGCGCCGGGCATACCTCAACCAGCCGCGCCTGATTCACGAGGGACGCTCACTGGAGGCGGTGTGGCACCGGGCGGCGCTGGACCTGGCCGCCGCCATCGCGCTCGTCGAAGGAGGGCGCTTCGTCGGCCGGGTCGCATCCTACCGCGCCGGGCACGCCCTCGACGTGCGGCTGGTCACGTTGGCCCACCTCGAGAGGATCCTGGGGCCTTGGCCCGCCTCCTAGATCCTCCCGCCAACGCACGGCAACTTCCGGCCTCGGCCCACGAGGCCATCAGGTTCCACAGCCACCGTCGGCAGATCCGCGCGTGCAGCTCCGCTCCTTGGCGGAGGTCTGCGGCCGCCTGGACCCACGGCCCCCTCGCTGCGGCCATCTCCTCCGCCCCCTGCCGCAGCCACGACGCGATCAGGGGGCGGGTGGCCTCGAGATGAAACTGCAACGCTAGAACCCGCGGTCCCCACTCGAAGGCCTGGTTGGGACAGGCCGCGCTGGCCGCCAGCCGGGTGCCCCCCGCCGGCACGTCGAAGGTCTCCCCGTGCCAGTGTAGCACCACGGCCGTTTCGGGAGCCGTCCGCCACAGCGCCGAGCCTTCGCCGCCGGCCGCCGGAAGGATCGGCCACCAGCCGATTTCCTTGTGTGCGCTCGGCCGTACCGCCCCACCCAAGGTCCTCGCAATCAATTGGGCGCCCAGACAGATGCCGAGGAGACGGCGCCCGGCGGAGATCGCCTCCCGCATCAACGCAATCTCGGCCGCGATCCAGGGCAGCGAATCCTCGTCGTTCGCGCTCATCGGCCCGCCCATGGAAAGAACCAGGTCGAAGTCGCGCGAAGAAGGCAGAGGTTCGCGCCACACGCGCACCACCCGCAGGTCGTGGCCGCGCCGGCGGGCCCAGTCGGCGAAGGCGGCCGGCCCTTCATGTGGAGCGTGCTGTAGGCAAAGGATCCGCATACCCCACTCTACCCCGACCGCATCCCCCCGCAACATTGATGGCAGGTCACGCGGCCCGCCAGCGGCTCTGGCCACCGTCCGGTCACGCCGGTACGATGGCTGCCGTGCATATGCCGGGACCGCCGTCACAACCAACCCACCTCGCGGCCGCGCCCTCGGCGCTGGTCACCGTCGCGGGCTTTTTTTCCGTCGCGGCGCAGACCCTGGCCTTCCGTGCGTTTTTCGAGCAGTTCGAGGGCACCGAGCTTGGCGTCGCAGCGTTCTTCCTCTCCTGGCTTTTCTGGGTCTCCGTGGGCGCACTCATCGGCCGTGTCGGAGGGGAACGCGCATCATGGCCTGGGGTGGCCGCCGGCGCCGTGGCGCAGGCAGCCGCCCTGACGCTGCAGATGGAAGGGATCGGCCGGGCGAGAATCTGGGCTGGGATCGGGGCGCAGGAAGTCTTCCCGCTGCTGAGGCTGCTCCCGTGGGCGCTCGCCCTCAACGCGCCGGTCAGCCTGGCCACCGGCTGGATCTTCACTCGCGCCTGCGGGGCGGCCCGCTGCGCCGGCGAGGGGGCAGTGGCGCGGGTGTACATGCTGGAATCTTTCGGGGGGGCGGCGGGCGGCATCGCCACCACGGTGGCGCTGGCCCTTGGGGCGGCCGATGAGACGGTCGTCGCGTCGGCCGCCGCGCTGCTGGTCGCAACCGCCGCGGCCGCCGCACCGCGACGCCCTCTGCGCACCGCCGCACCGCTCGCCGCCATGGCCCTGCTGACCGCCCTCGCCCTTCGGCTCGACCGGGCTTGGGCGGCGCAGCGCGACCGCGCCGTATGGACCCGCCTGATGCCCGGCGGAGACTACGGCGGCCGCATTGCCACCGCACAGGGCATCTACCGATATGGCCGATACAAAGGAACCACCGTCGTTCTGTTCGGCAACTCCGTGCTGGAAACGGTCGAGCCCGACGACGCCGCGCTGGCCACCGTCGCATTGCACCTGGCCGCCGCGCCGCACGCCCGGCGGATTCTGGTGGCGGGCGGCGGGGACTGGACGCTGGCCACCGCGTTTCTTCGCCTTGCCGGAGTGGACAAGGTGGTCTGGGCCCCGAGCGACCCGGAATATCCACTCGTGATCGCGGCGTTGGTCCCTCGGGATCGCCTTCCCGATCCGGCCCGTTTCGAGGTGGTTCAACGCGACCTGCGCGCATGGCTGGCCGAGCCGGGCGTCCCCTTCGATCTGATCGTCCTCGAACACCCCGATCCTGTCACCCTGTCCTTGCACCGCTATTTCACTCGCGAGTTCCTCCGGCTCGTTCAGCGCCGCCTCGCCGAGGGCGGTGTGGCCAGCCTGAGGTTTTCCGGCGGGGCAAATTACCTTGGCCCCGAACTGGTCCGGATGGGCGCCTCGATCATCGCCACCGCGGAGTCGGTGTTCCGCCACAGCCTCCTTCGGCCCGGCGACGAGAGTCGGCTCTTGCTGACCGACCGACTGTCGGGGTTCGCCCCGCCGTCCCGCATGGCCCGGTCGTTCGCGGCGATCCCGGATTCCGAGCGCATCGCCCCGCCGGAGGCCGTTCTGCACGCGTTTCCGCCGCGGCGTGCAGAACGGCAGATGGAGCTCTACGAGACGTATCGGCAGCGCTGGGGCGACGATGAACTGGTGTGGTCCGATCGCCGGCCCGCCGCGCTGAACGTCGCGCTGGCGCTTGCCCTCAAGCAAGCCGGCCATCCGGCCGCCGCGGCCTGGATGACCACCGCCGCCCGCCCGGCCGCCTGGGCGGTGGGCGTCGCTGGTGCGCTGGCGGCAATGGTCCGGCTGGCGCGGCGGCGCAAAGCGAGGGATGGATTGCCCGGCTGCGCCTCGTCGGCCGACGTGTCCCTGATGATCGGCGCGATCGGCGCATGCGGCATGGCCACCGGCATCACGTTGATGTGCGCGTGGCAGACATGGCATGGCGGGTTGTTCATCCACGTTGGGCTGCTCTCTTCGCTGTTCATGCTTGGATTGTGGGCCGGTGCGGCACTCGCCGAGCGGTACCTGTCGCGCCTCGGAATCGAAACGGCGGCGGCGGAGGCCGTCCGGCAGGCGGGACGGCTGATCGCGGCCGTGGCCTTCCTGCACCTGGTGGCGCTGGGCGCCTTCTCGCTGACCGGCCGCGAGCACGGCCGGCCGGTCTTGGCCGGGGCCATGTTGGCCGGAGGCCTGCTGGGCGGCGCCTATATCCCGGCCGCCCTGCGGAGACTGGGGCCGCAGCCGGCGGCCTCCCTGGGCGCGCGGCTGGAATTTTTCGACAACGTTGGCGGCATGGCCGGCGGCGTCGCACTCGCCCTGTTTGTCCTGCCCGGCCTCGGGATCTTTGGCGCCGCCGGGGTGCTGGCCGCTTGGGTGCTGTGCGCCTTCCCCGCGATTCGCCCGTCCCCCCTGGCCGCAGGCGGGCGCGACGGCGTGGATGTCTGGGGGCCCCGGATCGGCGCGCTGACCGCATGGGCCCTGTGCGTCGCAGCCGTGTTCACGGTCCTACACCGTGCGGAATCGGCAAAGGAGGCGGGGGATCCGCTCGCGGCCGCCGCGCGCGAACTGCTGCCCGCTTCAGCGGAGCGCATCGAGTTGGGGGGACGGACGGGGCGCAGCGTCCCCGTTTTTGTCGCCCCCGACAGGGCTGCGCCGGAACGGTACTGTTTCGCCGCATCCGATTTTGCGCCGCTGGCCCTGGGCTACGCGGGACCGATCGACGTGGCCATCAGCCTCGACCGCGCGGGTGTGGTCCAGGGTGTGCGGGTACTGCGCTCGCGCGAAACGCCACGGTACTTTGCGCGACTCGAGGGGTGGTTCGGGGCGCTCGCCGGCTGGCGGGCGGTCCGGAGCGGCGAACGGCCGCCGGTCGACGCCGTGAGCGGCGCGACCGTTTCGTCGCGCGCCATTCTGGAGACCGTTCAGGCAGCGTCCATCGCCTTCTCGGCCGCCGCGGGACTGGGCAGCGCCGCGGACGGTCATGAACGAAGGGTCCGCATCCCGTTGGAAACGTGGGTGCTGGGCGCCAGCGCCCTCTTGGCGTTGCTGCTTCGCCGCCGCACGCTACCGGTCCTGGGCCGCCGGCTGGCCATGGCAGCCGTCGTGGCGGGTCTGGGCATTGCGCTGAACGTGCAGATGAGCGTCGTGCACATCGGCGCGTGGTGCTCGTACCCGTGGGCGGTGCCGTCGTTTGGTCTGGCCTTCATCCTCCCGTTCGCCGTGCCGTTGTTCGTCGCGCTCTTCGGGAACCTGTATTGCGGGTGGCTCTGCCCGTTCGGAGCCTTGCAGGAGTTGACGCTCGCCCTTCGGCCGTCCCGCTGGCGATGGGAACCCCCGCCGAAGGCCTGGCGATGGGGGCGTCACCTGAAATATGCCGTTCTCGTAGCGGCCGTGGTGGCCTTCTTGGCCGATCCGGAATTGCGCGCGGACGAGCTCGATCCGCTGGCGGTGGTATTCGGCGGAAGTGCGACGCCCGCGATGGGCGCGTTGATTTTCGGGCTGCTGGCGTCTTCCTGGGCGATCCCACGGTTCTGGTGTCGTATGCTCTGCCCCGTCGGCGCGTGGCTCTCGGTGATCTCGGCCGCCCGTCCGCTGGCCCGGTGGTGGCCACGGGTCTTGCCGCGCCGGTGCGATCTGGGCGTCCGGAGCCCTCACGACCTCGACTGTCTGCTCTGCGATCGTTGCCGGCTTCGGGAGGCCGAGCCGCGCTGCGAGACGCCATCCCGCGCCCGCGCGGCCCTTGCGGCGGCCTTGATCCTGGCGGCGCTCGCCGCCCTGGTCACCCTGTGCGTCCACCGGGCCGCCACCTGGCGCGCGTCGGAGGTGGAGGAACCTCGGCGGCAGGGCGGCGTTGCAATCGACGCCGGGGCGCTGCGCCGCATTCGCGAGCGCCAGCGAGCGGGCAGCCTATCCGAACGCGAAGCCATGTACTACCGCGTCGAGGAGCCGGAGCCGTCCGCCCCCGAGGGCGGCCGGCGGCGCCGGCGTCGGGGGGGACGGTAGCCGCGCGGGCCTCGAAGGCCCCCCAGGGCCGGCCGTTGTGCGTCCGTGCGGAAACGTGTACCGTGCTGAGCGCGAAAGGAGGTCGCGTCGATGGGCCTGATTATTCTGCTGGCGGGCGTGGTCGCAACGGTTTCACCGGTGCCGTGCCCTGTGGATTGGGAGCGCGCGGCGGAGTCGGCGGTGGACCTAAGCCGCCACCTCGAGGCGCCGGCGGGCCGGGATGGCTTCCTGCGCGCGGAGGGAGGGCGCATACTGCTGCCCGACGGACGGAGGTTTCGCTTCTGGGGCGTGAACATTTGCGGCCCGTCCTGCTTTCCGGAACGCGAGGTCGCCATGCGGACCGCCGATCAGCTGGCCCGAATGGGCGTTAACTGCGTGCGCTTCCACCACATGGATTCCGCGTGGAGCCCGTTGTTTCCGAAGGACGCCCCCGACACACGGCGGATGGACCCGACTGCCCTCGAGCGGCTCGATTTCTTTGTCGCCGAACTCAAACGACGCGGCATCTACATCAACCTCAACCTGAACGTCGGGCGCCGCTTCCGGCCGGGCGACGGCGTCCGCGACGCCGACCAGCTCGGCTACGGGAAATCGGCCACCTATTTCAACCTGCGCCTGATCGAGCTGTAGCACGCCCGTCAGTTGCTGACCCACCGCAACCCCCACACGGGGGTCGAGTATCGGTTCGAGCCGGCGGTCGCGACGGTCGAGATTGTCAACGAAAACTCCGTGCTCGAGGGATGGGCCGCCGGCCGGCTGGCCGGTGGACGGATCGAGAAACCCGACACCTGGTCGCCGTTGCCGGCTTCGTACTCGGAGGAGTTGACGGATCTGTTCAACGCGTGGCTGTCGACGCAGCGGCCGCCGTCGGTCGTCGAGGCCCTTCGCGCCGAGGCCGGCGTCGGGCCCAGGGAGCGAATTCCCCGTCTGGCCCCGGCCGAGTTCGGTCGCGCATCGGCGGGGCGTTTCGCCGCCGAGGCGGAGTTTTACATCGAGCTGGAGCGCCGGTTCTTCTCCGGGACGAGACGGCTTCTGAAAGAAGAACTCCGCGTGCGTCCCCCGGTCGTCGGCACCTCCGATCACAACGACGGGTTCGCCGCCTATGCGCACATCGAAGCCAACGCGATGTTCGACTGGATCGACGGCCACGGATACTGGCAACACCCCAACACGCGATCGACGCCGCCCACCTGCCGGAACACGCCCATGGTGAATGATCCCCTGGACTCGACGGTGGTTCAGTTCGCGCGCACTCCCGTGCACGGCCGCGCGTTCACGATCTCCGAGGTCAACCACCCCTTCCCTCACGAAACCGCGTGCGAGGGGTTCCCCATCCTGACGGCCTATGCGCTCTTTCATGACTGGGACGGGATCGACTGTTCACGTGGGACCATCCGCGGCCGGGAGGCGACGGCGGCGTGCCGGTTCTTCACCCTCCCGCCCGCCCCCGTCAAAGTCGCCAACCTCATCGCCTGCGCCGCGCTGTGGCGCCAGGGCGGGATCTCAACGGCCCAGACGGTCGTGGTGCGGTCCTACTCCCGCGCCCAGATGATCGAGATGCTCCGGATGCCGAAGTCGACCGCCCATTCTTCACCGCCGGATCCGACCGCACGATACCGCTCGTCCACGCGACGAGGTTTCGCTTCGACGGCGGACCGGGTACCGCTCCTTCTCTCGCAGCCGCCCCGCCGGGCGCGATCGTGTCGGAGACCCGCGAGCTGGCCTGGTACGGGGCGGACCGCCAGCAGGGCTGCGTGGTCGTGGACGCGCCCGGCGCCCAGGCACTCATCGGCTTCGTGCGCCACGCCCCTCGCTTTCCCCGCCATCTGGCTGCCGACGTCACCAACCGCTTCTGCTCGCTGCTGCTTGTGCCGCTCGACGGCCGTCCGGTGGGCCGGTCCGGCCGTCTGTTGCTGGCTGCGACGGCATGGTGCGGCAACACCGGCATGCAGTGGGACGAACGCCGGCAGGCGATTCTCGAATGGGGCCGCGGCCCCGTCTTGATCGAACCAGTGGTGGGCACCCTCGAGCTGCGCGACGTGCCCTTGCGCCGCGCGCGCGCTCGGGCGCTGTCGCCGACGGGGGTGCCCCTCGGTCGTACGCTGCCCCTCGAGGTGGCCGGCGACACCCTGCGCATCCGGCTCGGGGAACCGCCGGCTCTGCTCGTTCTCATCGAGGCCCCGCCCGACCACGAGGCCGCCCCCTCGGATCGCTGAGGCGTCGACGCGGACCGGGCTATCGGACGGCCCGGTGGATCACCAGACAAACGACCGCGCCGATCAGCGAGAGCACCGCCAAGCTCTTATTGAATAGGTAGAAGATGTCGTCCGGCGCGAAGGTCATCAGCACGCTGCCGGCCTTGACCTCGTCCAGCCGGGCGACCTTTACTTCCACCACCGTCCCCAACGCAGGGGAGCGGAGCTCGACGTTGTCCTGCCGGGTCGAGCCGCCGGCGACGGACGGCTGGAAGACGCCGACAACCTGGTTCGACAGCACGCTCTGGCCGGGGATCACCCGGACGTCCAGCACGGTGCCGTCCCCCGGCGCGCGCAGTTCGACCTGCCGTGGATGCCGTTCGAGGACGCGCGGCGAGGGGAACCAGCCGTCTTTCACCGCCCAGATCCCCAGCCCCAACAACACCACCGCCGCGATCAGAAAGTCGTTCGTGCCCTGGAGATTGTACTGTCGTCGTACCGCCATAGAGCCTCTATATCTCCGGCGAGTGTAGCAGGCCCCGCTCCGGATCGCCAATCCGCGGGCGCAGTACGCCCGTCATTCCGAGAGCCCGAGTTTTTTGAGCTTCGGCCGGATCACGAACCGGCAGTACGGCTGATCGCGGTTTCGCCGGTAGTACTCCTGATGCTCGGCCTCCGCGGGGTAAAACGGCCCCGCCGGCTCGATGACCGTGACGATCGGCCGATCGAATCTTCGGCCCACCGCCTCTCGCGACCGCTCCGCCGCGGCCCGCTGGACTTCGCTGTGCATGAAGATGGCGGAGCGGTATTGGGTGCCGACGTCGTTGCCCTGCCGGTTCAACTGCGTCGGATCGTGCGCGTCCCAGAAGACCTCCAGCAGCCGCTCGTAGCTGACCAGGGCTGGATCGAACCGAATTTGCACCGCCTCGGCGTGACCGGTCCGGCCGGAGCACACCTCGCGGTAGGTGGGATTGGTCGTGGTCCCGCCCGTGTACCCCGACACGACGCCGACGACGCCGGGGATCTGTCGGAAGACTTCCTCGATACACCAGAAACAGCCGCCGGCGAACGTGGCGGTCTCCAGGCGGGATGCGCCGTCTGACGTCACATTGGTCCCTCCTATCGCAGCGGCCGCGAACGCCGCCACCAGACTTCCCCATCGGGCGGATCGTGGGCTCATGCCTGCAAAATCTACATCAATTTAGTCGTCACCGCAGGTCCCGGCTTGCCGCCGGCCGCGATAAGGTGCGATGATGCCGACGTGGACTCCGCCGGGTCATCGCCGTTCAACCAGCCAATCGCGAGCGCGCTGACCGCCTGGACGTTGGCGCAGGCGATCAAGGTCGGCCGCGGGCTGTGGCGGCAGGGGCGGATGGACTTCCGCCTGCTCTTTAGCACCGGCGGGATGCCCAGCGCCCACACCGCGATGGTGGCCGCCCTGGCAACCTCGATCGGCCTGGTCGAGGGATTCGGCAGCTCGCTCTTCGCGCTGGCCGCCGTGTTCGCGGCCGTCGTGATGTTCGACGCGCAGAGCGTGCGCCACGCCGCCGGCCAGCAGGCCCGACTCCTGAATCAGATCGTCGAGGAATTGTTCAAGAACCACCGTCTGTCCGAGCACAAGCTGGCCGAGCTTCTGGGACACACCCGCCTCGAGGTCCTGGCCGGCCTGATGATGGGCGCGCTGGTGGCCTTCGCCGTGCGGGCCGCCGTGCGGGCGTGGACTTGAGATTGCAATTTGCGAGCGCCCGTGTAGGATGGCGCGCAAATCCGGAGGGGCCGCGTGGGGCGGCCCGCGCACAGAGGAAAGGGACGGACATGGCGAAGATGACGAAGTCCAAGGTCCTGTCGGCGCTCGCCGACAAGGCGGGGATCAGCCGCAAGCAGGCGGGCGTGGTGGTCTCGGAGTTGGTCGCGCTCGCGCTGAAGAACGCGAAAGACGGCTTCATGATTCCCGGCTTGGGCAAGCTGGTGCTCTCGCAGCGCCCCGCACGCGAGATGGTGATGCGCTTCGGGCCCAAGGCCGGTCAGACCGTGAAGGTGCCTGCGAAGAAAGTCCTGAAGTTCCGCATCGCCAAGGTCGCGAAGGACGCCGTGCTGGGGAAGAAATAACCCGGGTCTCCAGCATCGAAGAAATCGCGACCCGACCGGGTCGCGATTCTTCTTTCCGCACCGGCCGGGTTCGGGGGAACCACCGATGGATCCGCTGTTGAAACTGCTCCGCGTTCGGGCCCGCGACAGCGTCGAGGACCTCGCCGCGATGCTCGGGCTGCCGCCCGACGAGGTCCGCGCGCGGATGGCGGACTACGAGCGCCGCGGGATCATCCGCGGCTACCGCGCCGTCCTGAACGAGGAGGCGATGGACGAGGAAAAGGTCGTCGCGATCATCCAGGTCAAGGTCACGCCCGAGCGCGAGGGCGGATTCGACCGTGTCGCGGCCCGCGTCTGCCGCTTCCCGGAGGTGGTGTCGGCCTACCTGATCAGCGGGCAGGCCGACCTGGTCTTGTTCATCGAAGGGCCCGACCTGCGCACCGTCGCGCGCTTCGTCGCGGAAAAGTTGGCCGTGATCCCCGGCGTGACCGCCACGGCGACCTCGTTCATGCTGAAGACCTACAAATCGCACGGATTCATGATGGACGCCCCGGATGAACACGAGCGGATCCCGATCTCTCCCTGAGCGGGTCGCGGCCCACGTGCGGTGCATCCCGCGGTCGGGCATCCGCGACTTCTTCGACATTGTCTCGACGATGCGCGACGTCATCAGCCTGGGCATCGGCGAGCCGGACTTCGACACGCCCTGGCGGGTGCGGGAGGCCTCGATCTGGGCCCTCGAACGCGGCGCCACGCACTACACCTCCAACCTCGGTCTGCTGCGCCTGCGCCGAGCGATCTGCGCCTACGTCGAGTCCGTCTACGGAGTCGCCTACCACCCGGAGACCGAATGCCTCGTCACCGTCGGCGTCAGCGAAGCCCTCGACCTGGCCCTGCGCGCCCTGCTCAACCCTGGCGACGAGGTCCTCTACCACGAGCCCTGCTACGTTTCCTACCGGGCCCTGGTCCTCTTCGCCCACGGCGTGCCCGTGCCCGTGGCCACCCGGGCTGAAGACGGCTTTCGGCTCACCCGCGCCATGCTCGAAAGCCGCGTCAGCCCCCGG
>OGCI01000120.1_pt1:0-72500 | contig 95132 bp, 66 predicted proteins | sample 1570021 | NCBI WGS metagenome assembly OGCI01 (sample SAMN06264664, study PRJEB24512) | hot springs metagenome | isolation source: Hot spring water | place: South Africa: Tshipise | collected 2015-06-21
CAGGTGCGCATCCTGGAGTTGCTAGGCTTGTCGCCTGCCGTCTACACCGCCCTGGCCCAAAATTGAGCAATGTCACCTTTTTTCAGCGAATGAACAGAGCTAAGCTAGAGATTGGCAAATAAAAGGAGATCACGATTTTTGAGCGCAGGGCGGCAGCCTATTATCGCCGCTCTGCGCATCTTAGTGGCGAAGGCTTGGAGTCTAGGCGAGTATGACTTGAACGGTTGTTGCGTCGTCTTCTGGCATGATAAGCGCACCTTCATCGGCGACTTGCATAATTCCACCTATCACTGAAGCAAGTGATTGGACTCCTGCTAGCAAAATACGCCACTGTTGAGGCTCACCCTCCCAAGAGATGGTAACCACGCTTCCCCAGCGCTGAACGTTGAAAACTACCGCCACCTCGCCTTGAAGCGTAGGAATGACTGTCCTTACCGTAGCGTCATCTTCGAGCTGATAAAGTCGTAACGTGAAACCTACAGAATAATCATAATCAGGGCAATCCTCTCGATCGCTAATAACTAAGGCTGTGTTCGGTCGAACTAGAAGCGGCAGGCTGAAGAAATCATACCTCTCACGCAGCCAACGCCCCCCTTCAACCGATCTCCCTGTGAAGAAATGCGTCCATCGACCCGCAGGAAGATAATACTCCACCCAGCCATCATAGGTGAAGATTGGCGCCACGAGCAGCGACTCTCCCAGCATGTATTGACGATCCAAAGTGGCGCTGGCGGGGTCATCGGGAAATTCCAGGAGCATTGGGCGCATGATCGGGAGCCCGCGCGTATGCGCCTGACGTGCGGCTTCGTACAGATAAGGCATTAGGCGGCATTTTAGCTTGGTGAAGAAACGCAACACGTCCACTGCCTCCTCATCAAAGAGCCAAGGGACGCGATAAGATTCATTGCCATGCAACCTGCTGTGCGATGAGAGTAGACCAAAGGCGCACCAACGTTTATAGACCGCTGGTGGCGCGGTTTTCTCGAATCCACTGATGTCATGGCTCCAAAAGCCAAAACCGCACATAGAAAGCGACAAGCCGCCGCGCAGCGTTTCAGCCATAGATTCGAAGGAAGCGGTGTTATCGCCGCCCCAATGCACCGGAAATTGTTGGCAACCGGCCGTGGCCGAACGAGCGAAGACAATGGCGTTTCCCTTGCCGTGCGTTTCTTCTAGAAGACGAAAAACGGTTTCGTTGTAAAGGTAGGTGTAATAATTATGCATTTTTATAGGATCTGAACCGTCGTAGTAAACCACGTCGGTAGGGATGCGCTCACCGAAATCAGTTTTGAAGCAATCTACACCCATATCGAGTAGCCGTTGCAATTTCTCTGCGTACCAACGTCGCGCCTCAGGGTTGGTAAAATCGACCAATCCCATGCCCGCCTGCCATCGATCCCACTGCCATACGTCTCCGTCCGGCCGTTTGAGAAGATATCCTTTTTCCATTCCCTCATCGAACAGTGGGGACTTTTGGGCAACGTACGGATTGATCCAGACGCAGATGTGCAACCCTCGCTCTTTGAGTCGCCGCAACATTGCCTCTGGGTCAGAAAAAAGGCGTCGATCCCATTCAAAATCGACCCATTGAAATTCTTTCATCCAAAAGCAATCAAAATGGAAGACATGCAATGGAATGTTGCGGTCGGCCATCCCCTGAATGAAGCTGGTGACGGTTTCTTCGTCGTAGGAGGTTGTGAATGAAGTGCTCAACCATAAGCCAAAAGACCATGCGGGAGGGAGAGCCGGACGCCCTGTCAGCGCAGTGTAACGTTCTAGGACTTCTTTCGGGGTTGGTCCATAAATGAAGAAGTAATCGAGTTGTTCGCCTGGTGTACTGAACTGGACGCGATTGACTTTTTCGGAGCCAATCTCAAACGATACTAATTCTGGATGATTGACGAAAACGCCGTAGCCGCGGTTGGTTAAATAGAAGGGTATATTTTTGTACGCCAGCTCGCTGCTAGTGCCGCCATCCTCATGCCAAAGATCGACTACTTGGCCGTTTTTTACAAAAGGTGTGAAGCGCTCACCAAGACCATAGACGCATTCACCTACTCCCAGGTTCAGTTGTTCGAGCATAAAGCGACCTTCGGGTGTATCAACAAAGCCCATTGCCTGTTCAGCGCTACTTGTGATCAACCGGTCGTTATCCATAAAATCGATGCGCCATCGATCACCTTTAGATACGCGCACCGACAACTTGCCGCTCGTCAGGGTGGCGGCATCTTCGTTGTCTTCCGTTACAATCGCTGTGGGTTGGGCAAAAATTTGAAAATGCGGCGCATGCACACGCCGGCCTTTATGATGAACCACTTGAACGCGTATGACGTTCGGCAGCGGCGAAGTGAACCGGATAGTTAACATAGGAAGATTAATCGTCTCAAAACGATGGCGCACATGTTTAGTGAGCGCATAAATTGTCAGCCCGGCGACGTCTGTTTCAACTTCTAACACTTGCATCGGGTGAAAAGGCGTGACACCGGGACGCATATCCCAGTAACCAGCAGTAAATTTCATGATCGTTTCTGCTCCTTTTCTTTATTTTTGAGTTCGTTACTCCTTGACAGCGCCAGTCGTTAATCCGCTGACAATATAGCGCTGCAGACTGGCGAAGATAATGATGATGGGGATGGCAATCGTCGTGGCAACAGCCATAAGTTTGTTCCATTCCGTACCATACTGGCCGATAAATTTATTGAGGGCTGCAGTCGCGGGTTGAATCATCTCATTGGTAGTGAGTGTCATGGCAAATAAAAATTCTCCCCATCCCATGAGAAAGGCAAACACTGCCACTGTGAGCAGGCCAGGCTGAACAAGCGGCAAGATGACGCGCGCGAAAGCACCGAATTGAGTGCATCCGTCGATCTGTGCTGCCGCCTCCAGCTCGCGCGGCACGGTCAAGAAGAAAGGTCGCAACAAAATCACGGCGAAAGGCAACGTAAAGGTGGTGTTAGCTAAAATGAGCGCAGGATAGGAGTTGATTAGGCCGATCCGGCTAAACACAACGAACAGAGGCGTTGCAATGACAATGGCCGGCAGCAACTGCGTGATTAGAAGTAAGAGAATTGCTAATGTTGCGCCGCGCAGTTTGAGGCGTGCTAAAGCGTATGCAGCTGGCGCGGCAAGCACCAATGTCAGCAACATGGTACCAAGCCCTACAATTGCGCTGTTAAGAATTGAGCGAAGCGTCAATGGGTTATTCCATACTGCCTCACGATAAGCGCTTAGAATCGGCGGCCAGGGGATAATCTGCGGCGGTGATGCATAGACCGCAGCGTTTGTCTTGAGCGAAGTTGCTGCCATCCAGTACACAGGAAAAAGATACCCTGCGACAAGAAACCCGGCAAACAACGTCCATCCCAACCCTGAACGGCGCAGCACGTTCCATCCATTCATGCCATGACATCCTCTCGTCGACTGAACCACAAATAACCGATGGCCGCCAGGCTCAGCGGCGCCAGCAGCAGGATCGCTGCAGCTGCGCCTTCTCCGAACCGAAAGAAATTAAAAGAGAGTTGATATACATATATCGGGAGCACGGTGGTCGCATCCACCGGCCCTCCACGCGTCATGACGTAAATGAGATCAAAAACTTTAAACGTGTAAATAATCCCCAACAACAATACGCTGAGCGCCACCGGACGCATAAGCGGCAGCGTGATGTACCGAAAACTCTGCCTTGAGGAGGCGCCGTCAATGCTAGCCGCTTCATAAAGCGAGCGTGGAATGCTTTGCAAGCCTGGTAACAACAGAATCATGTTGAACGGAACACCAACCCAGATGTTGGCAATGATAGTGGCCAGCAAGGCAGTTTGTGGCTCAATTAGCCAAAAACGTGGAGAAGACATCAGCCCCAGGCTCTGCAATGCATAGTTGATGATACCGTTTCCTCCATCGAACATCCAGCGAAAAACGCTGCCGCTTACGACGGTAGGAAGCATCCAACCCAACAACATGAGCGCACGCAATATCTGATTGCCTGGAAAGGAACGATTAAAGAGCAACGCCAGCGCAAAACCAATCGTGAATTGAAAGACCAATGATCCGACTGTAAAGATAAGTGAAAGAAGAAACGCTTTTTGAAAGGCCGAGTCTCGCAACACCTTAATATAATTGCCGAGGCCGACAAAAGGCGCTGTATCGGAAAGAAACGTCCCGACGTTGACGTCATATACGCTCATCCGCAGGTTTGCGAAGATAGGATAAATCATTGTCAACACAATGAAGAGCATTGCAGGGGCAATAAACAGATAAGCGCTCCATCTACGCAAAGATTTACGATGCGTTGATCGCTGCACCTCTGTTAGGGTGGGCGTGGATCGTCTCATCAGCATTCTCCCTAGAATGGCGAGGGGAACTCTGTGCTGAGCATTGTATCTGGAGCATAGCGGCGCAGACCTGCAAAAGTTTCAGGCTTTCGGCCTTTATGCATCCTGCAGTCTCTGCGCCGCATAGAAGCCACTTGTTGAACGAACGCCGTAATTACGCAGGCAATAATGGCGTAATTTTGGCCTGCGCTTCAGCCACTGCCGCATCCACTGTCTTCTGTCCGCTGATGGCTGCCTGCAACATCTCCTGAATGGCATTGGAGATTTCCGGATAGTTAGGGCCGTAATTACGCGGCTTAGCGACTTTGAGCTGTTCGATAAACACATTAAGGACCGGATCGCCCGTCCAGGCGACGTCTTGCGCCATGGCTGCATTGCTAGGCAACTTGCCAGCCTGGAGAAGATATGCCTTGAGATTCTCCGGCTCCTGACGCCAGGTCAACAGTCGCCATGCTGCCTCGATGTGAGCAGAGCCTTTGATAATGGCCGTATTTTCTCCTCCCAGGATCGATGCACCCTGCTTCTGCGCTGGCAACGTAGCGACGTCCCAAGATAAGTCCGGAGCTTCCTCCTTGATAACCGGAATCTGCCAAGGGCCGTTCACCATCATCGCCGCCAAACCGTTTACGAATTGTCCCTTAACATCACCCTGCGTCCAGTTTAAAATGCCGCGCGACATATAGCCGTCGTTCACCAAATCCACCCAGAGCTGGAGCGCCGCGCGTCCACCTTCACTGTCCAACGTGGCCAAATCTTCGCCGGTCATCCACAGGAAGGGCAACCACTGGAAGGTGCCTTCTTCGCTCTTCACTGCAGAAACAGCGAAACCATAGCGTTCCCCTTGCGTGAGCGTAGCTGCAGTTTCTTTGAGTTCCTCCCAATTGGTCGGCGGTTGCACCCCGGCCGCTTCGGTAAATGTTTTATTGTACCAGTTGACGAGGCAGTTGCTGTTGTCCGGAATGCCGAAGTTCCTTCCTTGGAAAACGGTCGAAGCCCACGGCCCCGCGAAATAGTTGCTCTCCTGTCCCCACGCCTTAACTACATCGGTTAGATCCGCCAGGATGCCGAGCGCCGCAAAGGAAGAATGGTCTGGGTTATCAATGAGCACCACATCAGGCAATTGCCCGGCGGCAGCGCCTTGCAACAGTTTTTGCTTGAGATCGGCAAATGGAATATAGGTGCGCTCGATCTTGATATCTGGGTGCGCTTCCATGTATTTCGCCATCTGGGTGTCCAGCGCTGCGCCATTGGCATCGCTCATATAATCCCACCATGCGATCGTTATCGCACTTGCCGCAGGTGCTGAGGTTCCAGCTGTAGAAGGCGCAGCATTCCCTCCTGCTGGAGAAGCCGTCGGCGTACACGAGGCGAGAAACACGGCACCAACGCCAAGCGCCATTCCTTCCAAAAATTGCCTTCGTGAAATCCCATGGACATTCATTTGTGTCTCCTTTTTTGTGGATTGAAAATGGTTATAAAACGTTGACACAGATTCGATGATTCTCTCTTCATTTACACAAGATGCCTGTGCAGCTGTGCAAAAAGATCCTACTGCTCCGTTATTCCGTTGCACATGCGAAAGTTCAATGGGATTAGATGCATTGGAGCTGGCACACCTTATTGGTCGAAGCGTTTAGTCGAAACGTTTCGACTAAACGCTTCGACGACACATTAACATAGTTGTGCGTGATTTGTCAATAGCGAAAATTGTAATTTCAGCCCCCCGAAGCGCTGCTCGCAACCGGCCCCGACGAATTCTTCGAGACGGTCGAACAGATTGTGCGTCGCCTGCGAGCGTGAAGACCCGGCCGCTGCGATTTGCACTTCACGCTTCACCCATTACAATGGGCGCATGGGTTTGCGTGAAGAGCGGCGATTCGACCCGAACGCCCCCCTGTTCCCGTCAAACGAAGCCGAAGACGCCGTCGCATGGGAGTATGGCGACGACGTCTCTTTTCGCGCCTCGCCTTCCAGTGCATCGCCCCGCGCAGCGCAGGGCGATGCGCGCGCCCTCGCCGCGCGGCGGGCGCTCAATCACGCGCTCGACGAGTGGTGGCGCCACGGCGCTCTTCCCTCCGACGATCTGCTGCGCGAGGGGTTGTTTGTCCTCCAGGCCGGCCATGACCTCGACGAAAGCCAGCGCACGCTCCTCCTGCGCACGGCGTTGATGCGGCGCCGCGGCATGTTGACCGCGTTGCGCCATCAGACCGATCCGGAGCGCACCGCCCTCGTTTTGCAAGAGGCGCTTCTGCACCCGACGCATCCCCTAGACGCCGAGACCCTACAGAAATTGGTGCGAGAAGACGCCCAGAGCACCCTCTGGGCGCCTGCACTCTCCAGGCTGCTGCAGGAGAGCGCAGCAGGCGCTCCGGAGACGCAAGCGCAGGTTGCGCCCCTGCTTGCTGCACTGACGGAGAAGACTCCGGCCAAAAGCGCAACGCCTCCACTTTGGCTCGAAGGCGAGCCAACCTCTCACCCTAGGGCGCTCTGGCTGCGCGCAGCCCTCTTCGTCCTGTTGACGCTGGCTGTGGTCGCGCTGGCGTGGCGGCTGCGCCCACAGCCGACGGATATGGTCGCAGCGCCCGCAGGTCGATATGTCGTCTCGAGCTGGCCTGACGGCGAGGCGCAAGAAATTATGCTGGAAGCGTTCCTGATCGACCGTTTCGAGGCCACCGTGCGCCAGTATCGAGCCTGCTACGAACGCGGGGCGTGTCCCTGGCCTGCGTCGCCCGCCAGCGCCACGCGGCCCAACTACCTCCTCGATCCGGCTTTCGCCGATTTTCCTATGATCCACGTTGACCATGACAGCGCAGTGCGCTTCTGCACGTTTATGGGCAAGCGTCTGCCGAGCGCAGCCGAATGGGAGGTGGCCGCCGCCTACTCGCCGACGACCGGCCGCATGTATCGCTACCCTTGGGGAGACGAATTTGCAGCGCAAACCGCCAACAGCGCCCTCAGTGGAATCGGCGACACGGTGCAGGTCGGCTCCTATCGTCCCGCCGGCGACAGCCCGTTGGGCGTCAGCGACATGGCGGGCAACGTCGCCGAGTGGACGGCGACCCGCGTAGAGGTGGAAGGGCGCACGTACTATCTGGTGCGCGGCGGCTCCTTTCTCAGCGAACCGACGGCGCTGCGCACGTCGGCGGCCGAGGCGCTCCCTCCCCAGACGTCGGCCGACTGGCTAGGCGTGCGCTGCGCACGCGACGCGCGCTGAGTCCTGCTATAGGCAGGACGGACGCCGGGCCATTGATGCGTGCAACCGCCCTGTTGCAACTTTGCATCCCGCCCATCTTTTGAGTACAGTATCGCACCGAATTCAAAAACAGCGTGGACAAGAGTGAAAGCGGACATGACGGAACGACAAATTGAAACCCTGGATTTGACCAAAGAACTGGAGCTTGTGACCCGACTGGCGCATGAGGCGGCCACCATCGTCAACACCTTTTATATCGGCTCCTCTGAGGTGCGCTACAAATCCGACGATGAGCCGGTGACCGAAGCCGACCGCAGCGCCAATCAGCACATCGTGGCGCGACTGCGCGCCGCCTTTCCCGAGGATGGCATCCTCTCCGAGGAATCCAAGGACGACCTCAGCCGCCTGCATAAGTCGCGGGTTTGGATTGTCGACCCGCTCGACGGCACGAAGGAGTTCATCGCCCGCAACGGCGAGTTCTCCATCATGATCGGTCTGGCCATCGAAGGTCGGCCTGTGCTGGGCGTGATTCAACAGCCTGCCACCGGCCTCCTCTACGCCGGCGTCGTCGGCCAGGGAGCGTACATGATCGAAGATGGAGAACGCATCGACCTGCGCGTCAGCGACTGCGCCAACCTGCGCGACATGATTATGGTCAGCAGCCGCAGCCATCGCCAGCAGATCGTCGACGTCATCCGCGCCCGGCTCAATATCACGCGCGAACGCGTCTCGGGCAGCGTGGGGCTGAAAGTCGGGCTGATCACCCGCCAGCTCGCCGACCTCTACATTCACCCCAGCCCTGGCTGCAAGGAGTGGGATCTGTGCGCACCCCAGGCGCTGCTCGAGGCGGCCGGAGGGCGCATCACCGACTGTTGGGGCAATCCGCTGCGTTACAACCAACGCGACGTGCGCGCCCACAATGGTCTGGTCGCCACCAACGGCGTCTTGCACGACCAGGTGGTCGAGGTCGTGGCGGCGGTCTGCGAAGAATTCGGTTACAATCAGGACGATGGATTCTGGTGATGGAGGAGTGATGGCGACCGTGTTCGACCACGAAACCTACCTCTCTCCCCTCACCTGGCGCTACGGCGGCGAAGCCATGCGCAGGCTGTGGAGTGAAGCGCACAAGCGCCGCCTCTTGCGGCGCTTCTGGGTCGCCCTGGCCGAGGCGCAACACGAGGCCGGCCTCGTCACCGCCGAGCAGGTGGCCGATTTGCGCGCGCACCAAGACGACATCGACATCGCAGCCGCCGAAGCGATCGAGCGCGAGATTCGCCATGACCTGATGGCGGAGATCAAGACCTACGCGGCGCAATGCCCGGTGGGCGGCCCCATCATCCACCTGGGCGCCACCTCCATGGATGCGCTCGACAACGTCGACGCCTTGCGGCTACGCGCTGCGCTCGACCTGATCCTTGCGACGCTCGAACAGGCGCTGGCCGCGCTCGCCGACCGCATCGAGGCCGAAGCGCACACGGTCACAATCGCCTTCACCCACCTTCAGCCGGCGGAGCCGACCACGCTCGGCTATCGGCTGGCGCAGTTTGGGCAGGATTTGCTGATCGATCTGGAAGAGCTGCGCCGCGTGCGTGCGGGAGTGCGCGGCAAAGGGCTGAAAGGCGCCGTCGGCGCCAGCGCCAGCTACGCCCACCTGCTCGAAGGCACGAGCTGGACGCCCCGCCAGCTTGAAGAACGGGTGATGGCGAAGCTTGGCCTGGAAGCCTTCCCCGTCGCTACGCAGACCTATCCGCGCAAGCAGGACTGGCTGGTTCTTAATGCGCTGGCCGGCCTTTGCGCAACGCTTCATAAATTTGCGTTCGATCTGCGCATCTTGCAAAGTCCTCCCTTCGGAGAATGGAGCGAACCTTTCGGCGAAAAACAGGTCGGCTCCAGCGCCATGCCCTTCAAACGCAACCCGATCGTCGCCGAGAACATCGACAGCCTGACGCGGCTGGTGGCCGCCCTGCCGCGCGTGGCGTGGGATAACGCCGCGCTCAGCCTGCTCGAGCGCACGCTCGACGACTCGGCCAACCGCCGCCTGCTGCTGCCGGAGGCGTTCCTGCTCACCGATGAGGCGTTGCAACGCGCGCTGCGCCTCATCGAAGGGATGCGCTTCTGGAGCGGCGCCATCCAGCGCAACCTGCGAGACTACGGCGTCTTCGCCGCTACCGAGCGCGTGTTGATGGAGGCGGTGCGCGCCGGCGGCGATCGCCAGGCGCTGCATGAAGCGATCCGCCAACAGAGCCTGGCGGCGTGGGCGGCGGTGCAGGAGGGCAAACCCAACCCTCTCGCCGAGCTGCTGGCAAGCGATGAGCGCATCACCCGCTACGTGCCCGCCGCAGCCTTGCCTGCGCTGCTCGACGCCAGCGCACACGTGGGCGACGCGGCGGAGCGAGCGCTGGCGCTGGCGGCGCAGATTCGCGCTGCGTTAAAGCAACCGAACGCCACAACGACCGTCCCGTGACAACCGAAACCCTCGTCATCCTCACCTGCGACGACGGCTCCATCGACCTGGCGATGGAGGAGCTGCACGCTGCGGCGTCCGGCGCAGCGCTGCAGGCGACGCTGGCCCCTGGCGTGCTGCTGGTGGAGGCCGGCGTCCCTTTTTCTGTGCTGGCCGCCCATTGGCGCAGCGAACCGCCAATTTTCGTGCGTCATATGATGCCCGTGCAGGCGATTTTGCCGCTGGGCGGCCACGTCGGCGACCCGGCCTTTCTTGCGCGTGCGCTGCCGCCCCTGCTGCCGCCGCTCGCCCCCACCCTTCCCTTTTCGGTGCAGACGCGCTTGCTGGCCGCGTTGCCCTATAAACCTTTCGATGTCAACACAGCGCTGGCCGGGGCGTTGAGCAGCGAAGGCGGCCCTCCGCTTGACGTGCGCGCGCCGCAGCAGATCGTCTCGGTTGTTTGCGCCGAGGCGCCTCTGCGCCAACAGGAGGGCGTCTGGACGATCGCAAGCGCAGGCGAGAACCGCAAGCCGCGCCTGGCCGCTCTGGCCGGCGTCTCCCTCGCCGCAGAGAATCTGTCGAGCTGGGCGGGCGGGATGCGTCGCTTCGCCCGCGAGGAGGGGCAGATCAGTCGCGCGGAATTTAAGCTGCTGGAGGCGTTCGAGGTTTTTGGGCTGGACCTGCCTCCACGCGGCGTGGCGCTCGACTTGGGCGCGTCGCCGGGAGGATGGACGCGCGTACTGCGCCAGCGCGGCCAGTACGTGACCGCCGTCGATCCGGGCGAGCTGGACCCTCGGCTGGCCAACGACCGCGGCGTCCGCCATCTCCGCATGACCGCCGAGCAGTATCTCCGGCAAGGCCCCGACCTCTACGACCTGATCGTCAACGACATGCGCATGGACGCGCGCGACTCGGCGCGGCTGATGGTCGCCTTTGCGCCCTATCTGCGCCCACACGGCTGGGCCCTGATGACGTTGAAATTGCCGGAGCAGCAGCGTCGTCCTGTGCTCGACCAGGCTTTCGCCATCCTGCGCAAGGCGTATCGCATCGCCGGCGCGCGCCAGTTGTTTCACAATCGCAGCGAGATCACGGTCTGGCTGTCGCCGTTGGAGAAAGAAAGGTCGTAGTTGCAGTCACCGACTTCCAAGTCAACGGGCCGCGAACGCGCTGTCAAAGTCAAAGACGCCTGACCGAACCTGTAGTTGCATCGCTTCTTTGCTTCCTCGTTTGTAAGCCGTTATGCTGCAGGGAGAGCGTTTTCTGTGGATGATGAAGGGCAGAAAACCAGATGTGAAAAGCTGGAGGTTTTATGAACAGGCGCTGCTTCCCTGCCGGCTTTGCATATGCAAAAGCGCTTCAAAGGGTTCGAGCAATCTTTGTGGTTGGGCTAATCGCAACTGCGCTGTTCGTGAGCGCAGGTTGTTCGTCCGGACTGACGCCCGATCGTTTCCAACAGCAGGTGCAGCGGTTGCTGACGCAGACGCGGCTGGCGCGTGAGGCCGCCTCTCCCCCCCTCAGCCCAGAGCATCAGGTTCTGGTCGTTGGCGCAGACGGCAATCTGTTCTTGATCGACGCCATCGGTGGGCAGCGTTTTGCGTTAACCGTCGACGCTTCGCCTCGGCGCCAATATTTGCAGCCTGCCTGGTCGCCTGATGGAGAGCGCATCGCCTGGACGCGCCTGGAGGGCGGCGACAGCGCTGTAGAGGTCAGTCGTTTCGATGGCGGCGAGCGTCGCTCAGTCGCCACGTCGTTCCCGGCCTTCTATTTCTTTTGGAGTCCCGACGGCGACCATCTCGCCTTTCTGAGCAACTGGGTGGCGATGAACCGCCCCACGATTGCGCTGCGCCTCGTCGAGCTGCAGGAAGAGACTCTCAACGTACGCACACTGGCGGAAGGGCGCCCTCTGTACTTTTCCTGGTCGCCCGATGGAAAAACGCTGTTGACCCACATCGACGGCGAACGCATCGAGCTCTTGAAACTCAACGGCGAGGTGGAGCCGCTGGAGATCACAGCTGCGCAGTTCTCCGCTCCTCAGTGGGCGGCGGATGGAGAGCGACTGATTTACGCGGTCGCTGACGGTCGCCAGCGCCTGATCGTCGCCGACCGCGCCGGGCGAGAGTTGGTCGAGCTGACCGATTACACAGGGCGGATCGCTTTTTCCCTCAGCCCGGACGGCGCGCAGGTGGCCTATGTTGTGACCGATGATCCCTCGCGATGGAGCGTTTTCGGCCCTCTTTATGTGGTCGATGTAGAAACGCTGCGCACCCGCGAGGTGACGGACGACCCTGTGCTGGCTTTTTACTGGAGCCCGGATGGGAGACGCCTGGCCTATCTAACGTTGGAGTTCGCCGATGGCAGGCTAGGGCTGCGTTGGCATGTGTGGGAGGGCCGTCGCGTTGCGAAATACGCCTTCTTCCTCCCTTCCAGCGTTTTTGTGGAGAATTATCTGCCCTTCTTTGACCAGTATGCGCAGAGTCACCGCATCTGGTCGCCCGCAGGCGACGCTTTTGTCTTTGCCGGCGCGCTGCAAGATGGTCGCAGCGGCGTTTGGGTGCAGGATGTGATCGCAGGCGGAGAGCCGCGCCTGCTCGGTCCTGGGGTGCTTGCGAGTTACTCGCCAAGATGAAATGAAATGCATGTTGCATGTTCCGTAAAGAGACGCTTCACGGAACGCGCAACATCCACTCTCCGACGTCGGTCCAGTTGATCGATCAAGCATCTGCGAAACTCGTCACGGCGCGTCGAGCACGTCGTCCACCGGAGCCTGCAGGTCGGGATAGTACGCTGAGACGGCGATCTCTCCACGGCCAAAGACACCGTGTTCGACGTAGCGGTCGCTTTCCAGCTTCAGCACAGTGATCGTCTCCGCTTGTGGATCGACGATCCAGTATTCGGGGATGCCCGCCTGCGCATACTCCTGCCGTTTGACCACCAGGTCTCGCTCGCGGTCGTCGGGCGAGACGACTTCCACCACCAAGTCCGCGCCGGTCCAGTACGCCTCCTGCCGACGCGGATCCGAAGCGTAATTGATGAACAGCAGGTCTGGCTCTCGAATCTTGTTGGGATAGAGTCGCAGCCGTAAAGGCGCCATGCGAACGATTCCGCCTGTGGCGTCGGCGAGCTTCCGGAAAAGCACGAAGAGAAAACCTACAATAGCCTGATGTCTGTCGCTCGGCATGGGCAGCACCTCGATATAGCCGTTGGAGAATTCAACCAACTGGTTCGTGTCCAGGCGCAGATACTCCTCCTCGCTCCAGGCGCCCTGGGCAGGGAAGAGCAACGCCACCTCCCACGCCGGCTGCGGCTCTGTAGTTGGATGCGTTGCATGAATCATCGAGAACCCTCCTTCCCACAACTCTGCCCATGATCCATCTGCGAAACTCGTCACGGCGCGTCGAGCACGTCGTCCACCGGAGCCTGCAGGTCGGGATAGTACGCTGAGACGGCGATCTCTCCACGGCCAAAGACACCGTGTTCGACGTAGCGGTCGCTTTCCAGCTTCAGCACAGTGATCGTCTCCGCTTGTGGATCGACGATCCAGTATTCGGGGATGCCCGCCTGCGCATACTCCTGCCGTTTGACCACCAGGTCTCGCTCGCGGTCGTCGGGCGAGACGACTTCCACCACCAAGTCCGCGCCGGTCCAGTACGCCTCCTGCCGACGCGGATCCGAAGCGTAATTGATGAACAGCAGGTCTGGCTCTCGAATCTTGTTGGGATAGAGTCGCAGCCGTAAAGGCGCCATGCGAACGATTCCGCCTGTGGCGTCGGCGAGCTTCCGGAAAAGCACGAAGAGAAAACCTACAATAGCCTGATGTCTGTCGCTCGGCATGGGCAGCACCTCGATATAGCCGTTGGAGAATTCAACCAACTGGTTCGTGTCCAGGCGCAGATACTCCTCCTCGCTCCAGGCGCCCTGAGCAGGGAAGAGCAACGCCACCTCCCACGCCGGCTGCGGCTCCATGGTCGGATCTTGTTTGTGCATCGATCTGGTCACTGAGAATCCTCCTGCCCTACAACGTCGCCAATCCCAATTGCGAGTGTGGGGCGCATGTAGTATAGCGAAGAATGGGTGACGGGTAAAAAAAGGTCTGCAAACATGACCGACCTCTGATCCTCACCGCAGATATTGCGAATACGGATACACCTGCCACTTTTGCAACTCTCGTCCCTTGCAGTAGACCCGCGTCGCCGACCAGCTTTGCACGTAATTCCACAACTGCCAGAAGGCGCCCATTTCGCTTTTGCGAAAGGCCACGCGGTAGACCAGATGGCGGTCTTCGTCGAGCAATTGCATGAAGCCCGCGCGTTTCTGGGCGAGACGCAGCACAAAGGGGAAGTATTCGGAGCGGCTCTGGCGAAATTCGAGGATGATGTGGGCAAGTGCGAGCTCTTCCTGCGTTTTGTTGTCGCCTGCGTCGGCTGCTGCCTCGGCGTCCACCGGCTGCGCTTCGGCGGCGTCGATGGCCGTCAGTTCACCGAGAAGCGGCTCCAGGGCGCGTCGCAGGTCGGGTTGGGGCAGGTGGATGCGTAGGTCGCGGTGCTGGCAGCGCCAGGGGCGGGGCGTGCGCGCCGTCCCGCCTAGCGTCTGCAGCGCATGCCGCAGGGGCTCCTCGCCGAGCGCCGCAGTCAGAGAATGCAGCCGCAGCGCCAGCGCAGATTCGGAAAGCTTCACCGCTGCGCGCCCCCATGCCTCCAGCACTTGTCCGGCTTCGGCGGCGCTCAGCGGCGTCGCAAGCAGCGCCTGCAGGCCAAGGGCGACGCCGGTCAGCTCGACCGGCATCGACGCCGCTGCGATCCACTCCGCCAACAGCGCGCCGTCCTGGCGCAGCCATGCGGCCAGCAGCGCCGTCCGCCAAAAGCCCGGGTTCTGGCTCCACGCGTCGCTGTCGCGCAGACGTCGAAGCTCGGTCAGAGCGGCGTCCGCAGCTTCGCCCCCTTCCAGCAGGCGCACTTCGAGATTGGCGAGGTAGAGCTGTTGAAACGCAAGCGGCGCAGGCGTGAGCGGCGTCTCCACCCAGGCGAGAAACCGGCCGCGCTGGCGAGAGGTGAAGGCGTTGTAGCTCAACCCTGCGGCCGGCGCAGGCTCGTTAGAAGGAGGTCCCTCAAAACTGCCTCTGGCGACGCTGAGCGTTGGGTCGAGCAGGGCGTAATCTTCTTCGGGAGAGGGGGCGACGCAGGAAACCGCAACGGGCACGCCGCGCAGTTGAGCGTCGGCCACCACCGTCGCCAGTGAACGATCGCGGCCCGCTATGCGGATCAGTGAGTTCATATTGCGTACAACCAAGCACTCGCCAGCTCAGGCGCTCATCTTCCAGGGAATGCGTGGCAAGCACACATAATTGCACATAAACGACGCCGCGCCGACGGGAGTTTCTCAACCGCAACGGCAGCCCGCAGTCGCCGGCGCATGGCAATCGGACATAAATGCGCCACGCCGACGGGAGTTTCTCAACCGTAGCTCGCAGCCGCCGGTGCGCTCAAGCCACCACCGCATAATTCTCCTCATAATTCTCCTCGCGCAGCATGGGCGCAAGATATTGCCCGGTGTAGCTGCGCGGGTTGGCGGCGACGTGCTCCGGCGCGCCTTCGGCGATCACGTAGCCGCCCTTGACGCCGCCCTCCGGCCCCATGTCGATGATCCAGTCGCAGTTCTTGATCACGTCCAGGTTATGCTCGATCACCAACACGGTGTTGCCTTTGTTGACCAGCTCATGCAGCACGTTGAGCAGCTTGCGCACGTCTTCAAAATGCAGGCCGGTCGTCGGCTCGTCCAGGATGTAGAGCGTGTTGCCGGTGGCGCGACGGCTCAGCTCCTTCGAGAGCTTGATGCGCTGCGCCTCGCCGCCGGAAAGCGTCGTCGCCGGCTGACCGATCTTAATGTAGCCCAGGCCAACCGCATTGAGCGTCTCCAGCTTGTTGCGGATGCGCGGAATGTTCTGGAAGAACTCCAACCCCTCTTCGACGGTCATATCCAGCACATCGGCGATCGACTTGCCGCGGTACTTGATTTCCAGCGTCTCGCGGTTGTAGCGACGGCCTTTGCACTCTTCGCAAGGCACGTAGACGTCGGGCAAAAATTGCATCTCGATGCGAATGATGCCGTCGCCCTGGCACGCCTCGCAGCGCCCGCCCTTGACGTTGAATGAGAAGCGCCCCGGCTTGTACCCGCGCGCCTTGGCGTCGGTCAGGCTGGCGAAGAGGTCGCGGATGTCGGTGAAGAGGCCAACGTAGGTGGCCGGGTTGCTGCGCGGGGTGCGGCCGATCGGACTCTGGTCGATGTCGATCACCTTGTCGATGTGCTCGACGCCTTCGATGGCGTCATGCGCGCCGGGTCGGTCCTTGGCGCGGTACATGATCTGCGCCAGCTTCTTGTACAGCACCTCGATCACCAACGTCGATTTGCCGCTGCCGCTGACGCCGGTGACGGCCACCAGCTTGCCCAGCGGGATGCGCACATCCACGTTTTTCAGGTTGTTTTCGCGCGCGCCTTTGATGAACAGATACTTGCCGTTGCCCTCGCGGCGCATCTGCGGCACCGGAATGCGCAGCTCTCTGCGCAGATATTTGGCCGTCAGGCTGTGGGGGCAGTGGATGAACTCCTCGCGCGGGGCCGAGCAGACGACGTGACCGCCGTGCTCGCCGGCGCCGGGCCCCATGTCCACCACCCAGTCCGCGGCGCGGATGGTGTCCTCGTCGTGTTCAACCACGAGCACCGTGTTGCCGAGGTCGCGCATGCCCTTAAGCGTTTCGATCAGGCGGGCGTTGTCCCGCTGATGCAGGCCAATGCTCGGCTCGTCGAGGATGTAGAGCACGCCCATCAGCTGGCTGCCGATCTGCGTCGCCAGGCGGATGCGTTGACTTTCGCCGCCGGAGAGCGTCACCGCCGTGCGGTCAAGCGTCAGGTAATCCAGCCCGACGTTGACCATAAATTGTAGTCGCGCCGCAATTTCCTTGAGCACCTGGTGCGCAATGGCGCGTTGGCGCGGCGTCAAAGGGGAAGGCAAGATGGCGGAATCGACCGAGCCGTTGCCGTTCGCCGACGCGACGCCCCCCGTCTCTCCTCTCCCATCCCCCGCTCTCCACTCTCCTGCTTTCTGGCTCTCGCTGCTCTCGACTCTTTCTCCCCGCAGCCACTGCACCCACGCCAGCGACTCGCTGACCGGCATGCGCGTGACTTCCCAGATGTTCTTGCCGGCGATGGTCACGGCCAGCGCCTCGGGGCGCAGTCGCTTGCCGCCGCAGGTGGGGCAGGGGCGCACGCTCATGAACTCTTCCAGCTTTGCGCGAATGTACTCGCTCGTGGTCTCTTGATAGCGGCGCTGAAGGTTGGGAATGACGCCGCTGAAGGTGGTCTCGTAGTAGCGCAGCTCACCCTGGCTGTTGGTGTAGTCGATGCGAATCTTCTCGCCTTTGGTGGGCGTGCCCCAGAGGAGGATGTCGCGCTGTTTCAGGCTGAGCTTTTTGACCGGCGTTCGTGCCGGGATGCCATACTGTTTGCAGACGGCGCGCAAAATCTGGCGATAGTAGCCTTCGCTCTCCTCTTCGTTCTGCCGTCGCCAGGGGATAATGGCGCCATCCTCAATCGAAAGCTCCTCGTCGAGCACCAGCTCTGGATCGAACTCTTGCAACGCGCCGAGGCCGGTGCAGGTGGGACAGGCGCCGTGGGGGCTGTTGAAGCTGAAGGTGCGCGGCTCGATCTCCGGCAAGCTGGCGCCGCACTTGATGCAGGCGAAGTGCTCGCTGAAGGTGCGGTCAACCGGATGGTTGCGGTCGGTGACGTCCGAGACGATGAGCACGCCTTCGCCCAGCTTCAACGCCGTCTCCACCGAGTCGGCCAGCCGCGTCAGGTCGGTGCCGGTCGGCTCGCCCGCTGCGTCGACGCCCGGCGGCTGCACGATGATGCGGTCGATCACCGCCTCGATCGTGTGCATTTTGTAGCGATCCAGCTCAGGGACTTCGGTGACTTCGTAGATCTCGCCGTTGACGCGCACGCGCATGTAGCCTTGCTTTTGCAAGCTCTCGAAGACCGACTTGTGGTTGCCCTTGCGGTCTTTGATGATCGGCGCCAGGATCAACAGCCGGCTGCCGGCCGGCATCTCCATGATGCTGTCCACGATCTGCGTGGGCGTCTGCTGCGTGATCGGCTCGCCGCAGGTGGGGCAGTGCGGCTGCCCAATGCGGGCATAGAGCAGACGCAGATAATCGTAGACTTCCGTCACCGTGCCGACGGTGGAGCGCGGATTGCGACCGGCGCCCTTCTGGTCGATCGAGATGGCGGGGCTCAGCCCTTCGATCTGGTCGACGTTGGGCTTTTCCATCAGCCCCAAAAACTGGCGAGCGTAGGCCGAAAGCGACTCGACGTACCGTCGTTGCCCCTCGGCGTAGATAGTGTCGAAGGCCAGGCTACTCTTGCCGCTGCCGCTCAGGCCGGTGATGACGACCAGTTTGTCGCGGGGAATTTCGAGATCAATGTTTTTGAGGTTGTGCTCGCGCGCGCCGCGCACGATCAATTTGTCCAGCGCCATGGTTGCCTCACCGTCATGCAGACGACTGCATGATAAGACCGCATGATAAAAGCATCGAACAAAAGTTCTTTCAGTATAACCGATGCTACACTCTTCGCACAAAAAACTTTCCAATAAAAAGGACGAGAGTTAAAGCATCCCTCGTCCATCGATCGCTTTCTCATGATAAAACAAGTTCGGCGCAATCACCGTGAGCGTTCATGCAAATCGAAGACATCCTCCGGGCTGCACCGCACACCCCTTCCAAACGCTCGAAGCTGTCTGGAGAATTTTCTATCCATTCGCGCAGTTTGGATGCCCTGTTTGGAAAGAATTAAACAATAGGCGCAGGAGGTTTGTGCTAAACTCGGTTTTGCGATAATTTTCACAAATTTGCTTCATGAATGGAGAGTTTCTCATGAGACGTTTGTTCCTTGTGGTGACGATTTTGTCAATGTTGATGCTGGCGGCTTGCGGCGGTTCGACGACGCCTACGCCAACTCCACCGCCGACGCCTACAACGGCGCCTACTGCGCAACAGGTGATCGCCGCCACGCTCGAGGTAATCATGCACGACATCTACTTCGGCGACGACAGCAACAACATCGCCAATCCTCCGGTCTGGCGGGTGCCGGCCGGCGCGGAGGTGACCGTCAACCTCGATAACCAGGGCGGGCTGGAGCACAACTGGGCTGTTGTGAAAAAGGGTGTAGAGTTGCCGATTCCTTTCATGCCCGACCAGAACAAAGATCTTCTCTACTGGGAGGCGGGGGTGCTGCAGGCGGGACAGAAGGATTCGGAGACCTTCACGGCGCCAAGCGAACCCGGTGAATACATCGTCATCTGCACCGTCGCCGGCCATTACCCGGCCATGCAGGGCAGGTTGATTGTGGAGTAGGCAAGCTTTAACAAAATAATCCGGCAATTATCATAGGTGCGGCTCTCAGCCGCACATTCTCGGGGGAGCCAGATGGCCCTCACCCCCTGCCCCCTCTCCCAATGCCGGGAGAGGGGGAGGAGGCCCTCACCCCTAGCCCCTCTCCCATGCTGGGAGAGGGGGAGAAGGGAGCACCGTAGGGGCGGCTCCCAGCCGCACATTCTCGGTGAACCGCAAGGTTTGCAGGTTTCAAGGAAATGCAGCTACGAGCTGCACCTCCGGGCCACCAAGAAATTTGTGAAACGACGTAGAGCTTCCGGGAAAATTTTTCGACATTTGCGTCGAGATTGCGTCGTCACCGTCGGCTGCCAAATCCATCACACCGGAACAAAGAGCGTTTTGACCCCGCTGCGATCTTCAAACGTTGCAAATCCCGCTTCCCATTCCGTGATGGGAAAAACATGTGTGATCAGCGGCGCCGTGTGCACTTTGCCGGTGCGCATCAACTCGAGCGCCCGCAGCCACGACGACGGCGTGCTGGCGTTGCTGCCGGTCGCCGTCAGCTCCTTGTAGACAAGCTGATCGAGGTCCCACGCCACCGGCTTTCCGAACAGTCCGATCTGCACATAACGGCCGCGACGGCGCACCAGCGTCAACAGTTGTTGCGCGGCTGCGCCGGCCCCGGCGCACTCATAGACCACATCGGCGCCCTGGCCGCCTTCGGTGAGGTCGCGCAAAAGAGGAAGCGGATCCTCTCGCTGCACGTTGACGACGTGATCAGCGCCCAACGCTTGCGCCAGCGCCAGCCGCCGCTCATCGGCGTCCGTTCCAAGCACGACGGCGGTCGCACCAGCAGCTTTGGCAACCTGTAAGGTGAGCAACCCGATGGCGCCCGGTCCGGCGATCACGGCCACGTCGCCTGGCGTCACCGTGGGCGTCGTCAGCGTGGCGTGCACCACGCAGGCGAGCGGTTCAGTCAGTGCGCCGGCCTGAAAGTCCACATTTTCCGGCAGCGCATGGATATTGCGCGCCGGAACAATCAGGTGCGTGGTGAAGCCGCCGTTGACCGCCGAGCCGATCGAACGGCGCTCCGGACAGAGGTTGATCTGGCCGGCGCGGCAGTAGCGGCACTTGCCGCAATAGGAAAAGTAGGTCTCCGTGGTGACGCGCATGCCCGGCGTCACCCCTTCGACGCCCTCGCCCACCTCGACGATCTCGCCGGCGACCTCATGGCCGAGCACCACCGGCGGCCAGGAGCGGAACTCGTCCTTGTAGATGTGCAGGTCGGTGCCGCACAGCCCGGCGGCGCGCACGCGAATCTTGACCTGGCCGGGACCCGGCGCAGGTTCTGGAATGTCGCGCAGCTCGATGTTGCCGACGCCCGGCGCCACTTTCATGATTGCTTTCATCGGTTGCCTGTCTTCCTTGATTGAACATGAACCCGGTTCATTTGAGTAGAATGTAACATGAGCAGAATGTAACAACGCCAAGACGCAAAGATGCAAAGGCGCAATCGAGCTGGATGCAGTGCGCACAGGGGGCGTATTACTCTCCTTCGCCGGCGCAGTCCAGCACCACCTGGATCGTCTTTTCGGGCTCCTGATCGCAGAGGCGGAAGGCTTCAGCGGCTTGACTGAAGGGCAGCACATGGGTGATCAACGGGCGCAGGTTCAACACCTCCTGCGCCTGAAGGTGCATGACCGTGCGCACCAGGCGCTCTCGATTCCAGCGGTAGGTTAATTCAGGGTTGACGCCGTAAATCTGGGAGCAGACGAGATGGATGCGGTTGTGATGAAACTCCTCGCCAAGAAAGAGGCCCTGCCCCGCTCCCTGGAAGAAGCCCAACGTCACCACCCTGGCGGAATAGGCGGCTGAGCGGATCGCCTCGTGCAGCGCCGGATATGCGCCGCTGGCCTCGATGCAGACGTCCGCGCCGCGGCCGTCGGTCAAAGCTCGAATCCGCTCCGCCACGGCGCCCTCCTGCGGCGTGAGCGTTTCATCGACTGCGCCCACTTGAACGGCGACGGTTCGTCGCAATTCGAGCGGATCGACGCCGATCACCTGAGCGCCGGAGCGTTTGGCGAGCTGTGCGATGATCTGCCCTGGCGTCCCCAGGCCGAAGACGGCCACGGTCTCGCCGATGCGGATGGCGGCGTCGAGCACGCCGTTGAGCGCAATGGCGCCGATATGCGAGAAGACGCCGAGGATAGGGTCAAGCCCCGGCGGCAGGATGCGCTGCGCCGCATACGCCTCGGTCATGACGTGATGGGTGCGATGGCCCCACGTCCCGTAGATGCGGTCGCCTGGACGCACCTGTCTCACCTCGGCGCCGACTTCGATCACCTCGCCGCATTCCTCGTAGCCTATGCCGTAGATCGGATACTGCAGACTGCTTTCCGCTGCAGGGAGAAAGAGGCGAAGCCCGTCATCCCAACGCTTGTGCAGATAGGGATTGACGCCGCGATAAAAAGTCAGCTCGGTGCCGGCGCTGACGCCGGTGTAGAGGGTGCGTAGACGCACTTCGTCAGGCGCAAGAGGCGGATCCGCTGTTTCTTTGATTTCCAGCGACTTGGGCTGTGTCAATACGAGGACTCTTGCCATAGAGAAAAAACCTTTGCCGTGCTTTCCTGAGTTGCTCTTCTTCAGTCGATTGAAAACCTAGTTGACACGATTCCACTGGAAACAGTATAGTTAGATCGAGCGGGCGTCAAATTCCACAATCCATCCATCCTCGTCTCAATACGGTCGTTCATCGTGCAGGACAGAGTTGTACATGCTACAACGTGGTGTATGTATCGATCGAGTCCAAGTGCAACCTCTACGACAAACGAAAGGATTGAAGTATGACCCGCAAATCATCCAGTCTCTTATTGACGTTGCTGCTTCTCTTCAGTATGGCGCTTTCCGCCTGCGCCACACCGGTGACGGCGCCGCCAGCCGCTGAAGCGCCGGCGCCGGCCGCACCGACCGTCAACAAAATCACTTACAATTCCTATCAAAGCGACCCGGCCCCGCGCGCCTGGATCGAGGGCGTCGTAGCCAACTGGAATGCAGCGCACCCGGACATGCCGGTCGACCTCTCGATCATTGCACACGAGGACTTCAAGCAGGCGCTGCGCGCCATGCTCACTGCGAACCCGGCTCCGGATGTGCTCGACTGGTTTGCAGGCAATCGCGCCCGCTTCTTTATTGATCGGGGTCTGATCGCCGACTTCTCCGATCTGTGGGAGCGCGAAGGCTGGGACGCCGTCTATGCACCGGGCTTCATCGCTCTGGCCACCTACAACGGGGGCAAGTATTTCCTTCCCAGCTCCTATTACTGGTGGGCGATCTATTACCGTCCCTCCCTTTTTGAGCAGGCCGGCGTCCAGGCTCCGATCGAGACCTTCGATGATCTACTGGCGGCGTGCGACGCCCTCAACGCAGCCGGCATCACACCGATCACGATCGGCGCCCGCTTCAAATGGCCGGCCGCAGCCTGGTTCGACTATCTCAACATGCGGACGAACGGGCCGGAGTTCCATATTGAGCTGATGGATCTCAAGGTTCCCTACACAGATCCGCGCGTCAGAGCAGTCTTCGAGAACTGGAAGAAACTGATCGACGCCAAATGCTTCATCAGCGATCCGGCTGCCTATGACTGGCAGGAAGCCATCGACCCCATGGTGCAGGGCCAGGCTGCGATGTATCTGATGGGCGCCTTCATCACCGACTCTTATCCGGATGAAGCGGAGAACGACCTCGATTTCTTCCGCTTCCCCGTGATCAACCCGGACGTGCCCATCGGCGAAGACGCGCCGACCGATGGGTATTTCCTGGCCGCCAATGCAGGCAACCTGGCGGGCGGCAAAGAGTTCCTGGCGTACCTGGGTTCTAAGGAAGTCCAGCAGTCGCTGCTCGACACCCTGGGCCGTCTGCCCTCGCGCGTGGACGTGGACATCTCCAACATCAGCCCCGCCACACAGAAGGGCATTCAGCTGATCCAGAGCGCCGATTTCATCGCCCAGTTCTACGACCGCGACACCACGCCGCCGATGGCCGAAGCCGGTATGGACGGGATGATGCGCTTCTGGGACAATCCAGATCAGATTGACCAGATTCTGGAGGAGCTGGAGGCGGAGCGACAGCGCATTCTGGCGGAAGCTGAGGAATAGCTGCCGAGGCGTTTCTACAACGAGACGTTGGCAACCGTGTCGAGTCCTGACGGACTGAATGGTGGAAAACGGGCAACGGCCATCACCGTTGCCCGTGCTTGTCTCTGAAAGGGGGAGTGTTCCATGCAACAGACGCTGTCAAGACGCTCTACGTGGTTTGATGGATGGGATTTCTCGGGGCCCAACGTGATGGCCCTCCTGGCCGGAGCGGTCATGCTCTTTGCGTTTTTCTTTTTGCCCTGGTTCGGCGACAACGTGAGCAACAACGGCGCTCGCATTATGGTCGACATCCTGTATGAAGCGCCGGGGGCGTTGCGCACAGAAGCGCTGATCTGGCTGATCCCTGTGGTCGCGGTAGCCACGTTCGCAGCCACGCTTTGGGGAGCGATGGCTCCAGAGCAAGCGCGGATTGCGTCGCCGCTCGCCTCACTCTTGGGTCTGACGACGTTGCTTTACTTTGTGCCGGCGCTCGGTCGTGCAGGTGCGCATCCGCTGCTCACGCCTGGCGCCGGGTTCTGGACGGCCTTCGTCTGCGCCATCGCCATGGTTCTGCAGTTCGTGCTTGCGATGCCGGCGGTGGCCGAACGCGGCGGTGCGCCGCGGAAAGGCGTGCGCCGCGGCCGTCTGCCCCAGTGGTTGACGCCCTACCTCTTCATTGCGCTGCCCCTGATTCTCTATGCAATTTGGATTTTGGGTCCGACGGTGTACACGATGTATCTCAGCTTAACGAACTGGGACGGCGTCTCCACCCCTCAGTTTATTGGACTGGCGAACTACGAACGTCTCTTCACGCGCGACCGCAACTTCGTCGAGTCGCTGGTCAACAACCTGCGCTGGCTCATCGTCTTCATTCTGATTCCAACCTCAATGGGCCTTGGGCTTGCGCTCCTGTTCAACAATGAAATGTGGGGAGGCCGCTTCTACAAGGTCAGCTTTTATGCGCCGCTGGTGCTCTCCTTGCCGGTCATCGGCCTGATCTGGGCGTGGCTCTACAATCCTCGCCTGGGACTCATCAACAGCTTGCTGTCGATGATGGGGGTGACGAACCTTCCCGGCTGGTTGGGAAGTCGCGAGCTCGCCATCTGGTGTGTGATCGCCGCTGCAGTGTGGCGACAGGTCGGCTATGTCATGGTGCTTTATCTGGCGGGTCTGAAGAACGTCGACCCCAGCTATATCGACGCCGCGCGCGTCGATGGCGCCGGCCGGCTGGCGCTCTTCCGCCATGTGGTGATGCCGCTGCTGGCGCCGGTGACGACGATCGTGATCGTGATCTCGATCATCGATTCATTGCGCGCATTCGATCTGGTTTCCATCATGACGCGAGGCGGTCAGGGCACCCAGGTGCTGGCCAACTTCATGTACATGGAAGCGTTCAACAACTATCGCATGGGCTACGGCGCCGCCATTGCTGTGGTGCTTTTTGCCATCAGCATGGTGTTCATCGCCTTTTACTTGAGTCGTGCGATTCGAGATGAGCTAGAGTATTGAGCGGAGGCGAGCATGGCGACGCAATCGATCAAGACGCAACCCATCAGTCGACCGGCCCCCACTTCGGTGAGCCGCGCCTGGAAACGTTTTCTCACCTTTCTGTTCTACGTCGTCCTGACTGCTGCGACGCTCATCTGGTTGACGCCTGTGCTGGCAGCCGTCGTCACATCGCTGCGCACAATGGACGACATTACGATCAACGGCTTCTGGAGCTGGCCGCGTGAAATCGTCTTCTCCAACTTTGAACGCGCTTGGACGACTGCGCGCGTCTCAAAATATCTGCTCAACAGCTTCATCATCACGATCCCGGCGCTGATCGGCATGCTCTTCCTCTCATCGTTGAGCGCCTTTGCCCTGGCGCGCTATCGCTTCCGAGGCAACCTGTTCATCTATTTTATCTACGTGGCAGGCACGATGTTGCCCTTTCAGATTTTGCTGTTGCCCGTCTTTCGTCTCACCAATGCGCTTGGATTGTACGACTCCTACGGCGCGTTGATCCTGATCCACACCACCTTTCAGTTGGGTTTCTGCACCTTCGTGCTGCGCAACTTCATGCGCACCGTCCCCGGCGAGATCATGGACGCCGCACGCGTCGATGGGTGCAGCGAATTTCGCATCTACTGGCAGATTATGTTGCCGCTTACGCTGCCGGCGCTGGCGGCGCTGGCCACGCTGCAGTTCACCTGGGTTTTCAACGATTACCTCTGGGCGATCGTGTTGCTGCGCTCCGATGTGCTGCGGCCGGTGACCGCCGGTCTCGCCACGCTGCGCGGCCAATTCAACACCGACTGGCCGGTGATCACCTCCGGCGCGCTGCTCGCTACGATTCCGACGCTGATCGTCTTCGTCTTCCTGCAACGCTACTTCATTCAAGGGTTGACGCTTGGTTCAGGCAAATAGGCTTTCTAAGAGTTCAGTCATGAAAACAACGCTGCAAGGTCGCAACGAGCTAGCGTCCGCCCAGCTCAACGCCAGCGGGGCTTAAGTTAGGATTTTAGGCGAAATGCGGATGCGTGGTGGACAGGTTCTTCAGGACGAAAGCGATCTCCGATGGCTCCCACTTGCTCGACGGCGTCAGCGCCGGAGACCTTATCGATGCGCAACGACTCCTGCTGCAGTCATTGCAAGGCCCAGTGCGATGTCTGAAATTCCAGGCCACGCCTGGCCAACGCTGTTTCAAGGGGTTGCAAAACCGGCAAAACGACGACGGCGAGCCGGCGCCTGACGTCCGTCGCCAGGCGCGCCATTTGCAGGATCAAACCGCTTTTGCTATTCTTGCGCACGATGCGATCGCATGCCGCCACTCTTCTACGGATACGCCGTCGCCGGAGAGAGCGCCGCTGGCTTGGCTACGTCAACGTGTTCCTGGCAGGCATTTTTGGGTTGATCCTCCCCTTCGTCTGTTGGGGCGCCGAGGCCACGCCGGGGCACGCGCACCTTCGCGCGCATTTCGTCTTCATGACGCCCGATGCTTCCACCGGTCAGACGTTCACGGCCTATCCTAATGCACAAGCTGCAGTCCTCGCCGCCGCCCGTTCCATGGCGGAGGGTCTGCATGAGCTGTGCACCGCTCCTGTCAAAAGCGCTACAGCGAACTCGCCGGCGGGTCAGTCGACGCCGCAGACCCTGGCCGTCACCTTGTTGCTGCTTGTGGTCTTCGGCGCTTTAATCGCATTGCTTCGTCATCATCTAGGCGCTTTCCCAGAACGCTTCTCAGCGATGTTTCTTTGCTGGCTCCCCCTCGATGTCGCAACGCCCCCGCCTCGCCCCTCTTCTCTTTTCTGAAAAATTGCCTCTCACATGGGTGCGTCAGCCATCGAGCGGATGTCTCGAATGGCGACGCGCAGCTGTCTGACAACCTATCACAGTGTTGCATAGGGGTGCAACCACGTTTGTAAACGTCTGCCCCATGTTCATGGGGTTCACAGCAAACATCTGAGCGCCTACGCAGTTAGACAAACCGGGCACATTTTCGTTTTTTTAGGAAATTTTCAGGAAAGAGGAGAACCATGCGCACCTACATGCATCGTTTCGCAGTGTGTCTTCTGGCGCTTACTTTCATTTTCGCCGGTTGCACGATGACGCCGATTCAACCGATGGCGCCGATGGCAGGCGCCGACGCTACGGCGACCGAACCGCCGCTGCCAGAGCCGGAGCCGGGCAAACTGACGATCGTGGACGTTCGGGCGCGGCCTGCGCCGCTGGCGGGCGGCACCGGCGCCGTCTATTTCACAGTGTTGAATGGACTCGACCAGGAGGTTCGACTGGTTTCCGCCTCCAGCCCGGTCGCCAACGTCGTCGAAACGCATGAAACCGTCAGCGAAAACGGCGTCATGAAGATGATCCCCCTCCCTGACGGCTATGCAATTCCCGCAGGCGAGGCGCTCGTGCTCAAGCCGGGCGGCAAACACATTATGCTGATCGACCTCGTCAAGCCGCTGCAACCGGGCGATGAATTCAACTTGACGGTCAACTTCGACAACGGCGAATCCTTCGAGCTGACCGTGCCGGTGCTCGACATGCAGATGACCATGCCCATGCCGGATGCGCAGCACGATCATGGCCAAGATCATGGGGACGCCAAAGCAGAAGAGGACTCCCATGACCATGATCAAGGCGACGCCGAGATGAAGGAAGAATCGCACAGCCACGATCAGGGCCACATGACGCAGAGCGAGGCGACGATGGCGGCGATCCAGGCGCTGCCCATCAGTGCAGTGCACAAGTTGGACGAGGCGCTTCACGCCGGCGAAGCCATGGATCTCAACGCTGCGCTGGAGACCGTTCACGAACTAAAGGAAAAGCTCCACGCCGCCTCGTGGCCTGACGAGCTCAAAGAGGCCGTCGGCGCCATCCGGGCGAAGGCGGAAGCGTTGCATGCGGCGTTGTCCAACAATGACCTCAACGCAGCCAAAGCGCTGGCCGCCGAACTCCATGACCTGCTGCATCAGTTGGAAGGCCATTGATAGGAGTCGGTAAGCGATCCCGGTCAGCGCCGTCTCGGCGGAGCGCAAAGGTTTGGAGGAATGCAGGCGCAGCTCGGAGCTGCACTTGCTCGATTTTCCCCTGGCTCCAGGGTTCACCGAGAGCCTGCAGCTGCGAGCCGCAGCTACGATCAAATCGGTGCATTCTCGTAGGCGCAGCTGTAAGCTGCGCCTACGTTTGCTAGGGGTCGTTTGTTCAATTCCATAAGCTCCTCACCCATTTCCCGTTCAACTAAAAACCCCAAAACCACGATCTTTTGACAGCGAACGCGCAGTTGTGATATTCCTACTCTATTGTGAAAAATACAACGAAGGTACGCCGCGTCACGCAGCAGGCGCCGGACTTTGAATAAAATAAAGGGCGATGGACAATGAGCGCCGGAGCAAACCATCCAAATCCGACTCAGGCGGCGAAGGGACGTTTATGACCCATAAAAATATTGACTTGCAATTTACCCAACTGGATGTCGAGCGGCGCATTGGCAAGCTGTATGATGCAGCCGTTGCATCGAACAGCGCAGTCGCCTTCTGGCGGCTGCCGGGGACGTCGCAGCCGCAGGCGATGGTTGATTTCAACCATCCTGTGCGGTTTGCGCCGGTGGATTTTCTCGAGCGCCGCTCCGCTTTTATCTTTGCACCTTTTGTGTCGGAGCCGGCGGGGGCCGCTTTCCAGCTGCAGGCCGACCTTTGGTTTGACGGCGAGCGACTGCACAGCCATCGACCGAATGGCTCGCCGGCGCGCGCAGAGCGAGCGGAGCGTTTTTTTGCTGCGTTGACGGCGGATGCTCCCTGTGCGCCGCGGGGATGGTATCGCGCCGACGCAGCTCGCACTCACGCTGCGACGGAAGATGAGTTCATTGCGCTCGTGCGTAAGGCCATCGATTTCATCCGCGCGTCGGGCATCGCCAAAGTAGTGGTCTCGCGCACCGTCCCGGTTCCCCTGCCGCCCCAATTCGACCCGGTGAAGACGTTTCTATCGTTGTGCACGCGATATCCTCACGCCTTCGTGTCGCTGACGGCGATCCCGGGCGTCGGCGTGTGGTTGGGCGCTACGCCGGAGGTGCTGCTGACCCTTGACCATGAAGGTCTGACCACGATGGCGCTGGCCGGCACGCAGCAGCGCCCCGCCGACCTGCCGCTCGACCAAGTGCAATGGGGGCGTAAAGAGATCGTCGAACAGGAGATGGTGGCCGACTACGTGCGTAGCTTCTTCGCTGCTGCGGGCGTTGCAGGCGTAGAAGAACGCGGCCCGCAGACTGTCGCCGCAGGCTCCGTCGTCCATCTGCAGACGCTCTTCCGCGTCAACCTGCCCGAGGCCGAGCGTCTCGCTCTCGCCAACCGCGTGCTCGACGAATTGCATCCCACCTCCGCAGTCTGCGGCATGCCCAAACGCAAAGCCCTGGCCTTCATCCTTGCGCACGAAGGATACGACCGCAGCTTTTACAGCGGCTTTCTCGGCCCGGTGCACATTCAGGGTCGCTCCAGCCTCTACGTCAATCTGCGCTGCATGCGCCTCGGCGTCGACCAGGCGCATCTTTACGTTGGCGCCGGCATCACGATCGATTCTGACCCGGTCGCCGAATGGCGCGAGACCGCTTTGAAGGCGGAGACGATGCTGGCCGTGCTGGGCGCAAGTGAAAAGGCTTCCGGCTGAGATGGCGGACGGCGTCTTCCCGCTGGTGGAGCTGGCGATCCAGATCTGTGTGGCCAGAGGCGTGCGTCGCTTTGTCGCAGCGCCCGGCTCTCGCTCTGCGCCAATTACGACGGCGCTGGCCGCCCATCCCGACGTCACGGTGCATGTCGTCTACGATGAACGCTCCGCAGGCTACGTCGCCCTGGGCATGGCGCAACAACTGCGCACGGCGGTGGGCCTGGTCTGCACATCAGGCACGGCCGCCGTCAATCTGGCTCCGGCGGTGGTGGAAGCCTTCTACCAGCAGATTCCGTTGGTCGTGTTCACCGCCGACCGCCCGCCCGAATGGATCGACCAGCAGGACAACCAGACTATCCATCAAGCCGGACTCTATGGGTCTCATGTGCGCTACGCCGCCGCGCTGCCGATGGATGACGGCCATCCCGACACGCGCTGGCACGCTGCGCGGCTGATCACCGAGGCCATCGACGCTGCGCATGGGTTGCAGCCCGGGCCGGTGCACATCAACGTTCCGCTGCGCGAGCCGCTTTACCCGCCCCCCAACTATCGACATGAGTTTACCCATGAAGTGATCATCCGCCGTCGGCCCTCGGCTCACCCGACGTTGGACGAATCCGCCTGGCGGCCCTTGCTCGACCAGTGGCGCCACGCCCGACGCAAATTGATCGTCGCAGGCATGATGAACGTCGATCCGACGCTGCACGCTGCGTTGCAATGCCTCCAGAACGATCCGTCCGTGGTCGTCTTCGCCGATATGACGGCCAACCTGTGGCCGCGGGTCGCCCCGCTTGTCCATGCAGACGTAGCGCTCGGCACGCGCGACCCCGCCACTCTGGAGGCGTTGACGCCGGACCTGGTTGTGTACATCGGCGGGCCGGTGACCTCCAAATACCTGAAAACACTGTTGCGCACCCGCCCGCCCCAACAGCTCTGGCGAGTGCAGCCGGCAGGCGCAGCGCCCGACACCTATCAATGCACCACGACGCTCATTCACATGACGCCCGGCGATTTTTTCAGTGCACTGGCCGAGCGCGCCCCTGCACCCATCGCTTCTGACTATGCGCAGAAATGGAGCGCGCTGAACGCCCTGGCCCGAAAACGGCTCTTTCAGCTGCTGGACGCTGCACCCTTCGGAGAGTTTCAGGCCACGCGCATCGTGCTGGAGGCGCTGCCCGATCAAAGCTTGCTTCAGATCGGCAACAGCATGCCGATTCGCTATGCGAATTTCGTCGGCGTGACGCCCGGCCACGCGCCGGCGCAGGTCAACGCCAACCGCGGAACCAGCGGCATCGACGGCTGCGTCAGCACCGCAGTCGGCGCAGCGCTGACCACCGACGCACTCACCACGCTGTTCGTCGGCGACCTGGCCTTCTTCTACGACCGCAACGGCCTCTGGCAGCGCACCCTGCCGCCCAACCTGCGCATCGTCCTCTTCAACAACCACGGCGGCGGCATCTTCGACATCATCGAGGGGCCCAATCGCCTCGATCCGGAGACGCGCACGACCTATTTCCTGACGCCGCAGCCGCTCTCGGCGCAACGCACAGCAGCCGACCACGGACTGCGCTACTTTTACGCCGCAGACAAAGCAGCGCTCCTCGACGCTTTGTCGCACTTTTTTTCGCCCTTCGCCGGGCCGGCGATCCTGGAAATCGAGACAAAAATGGCCGTCAATCGCTCCGTTTTCCAGTCCTTCAGAGAAATGACGGCCGGTCTGAAATTGTAAAGTCGCACAATTGTAAAGAGCGGCGGGCAATTGCCCATGTCACCGTCGAGCACTCTGCGCAGCAGCCAGGCTGGAAACGAGAATTCAGGACTTTGCGACCGTACGACACGACCGGAATATACGACCGCAAGAGCGGTGAACAATTGCAGGTGAGCAAGAGCGCCATGAAGTCAAGAAAAGAAACAAGGCAGTAAAGGAGCAGGCGAGCATCATGGGAGAACTCCAAACGAACGACCCACTGGCCGAGATCGCAGCCCAGAATCTAAAGAAATTGCTGGCGTCCAGCGGCGTCGCCTGGCAGGAGGTGAAGGCGTACAGCGACATCACCTACCACAAGGGAGAAGGCATCGCTCGCATCGCTTTCAACCGGCCTGAAGTGCGCAACGCCTTCCGTCCCCAGACCATTGACCAAATGATCGAAGCCTTTCGCGACGCCTGGATGGACGGCTCCATCGGTGTGGTGTTGCTGACAGGCAACGGTCCTTCGCCCAAGGACGGCGTCTACGCCTTCTGCTCGGGCGGCGACCAGCGGGTGCGAGGCCACGCCGGCTACGTGGATGACACCGGGCTGGCTCGATTGAACGTCCTGGAGCTGCAGCGCATCATCCGCTTCATGCCCAAGGTGGTCATCGCCGTGGTGCCCGGCTGGGCGGTGGGCGGCGGCCACAGCCTCCATGTCGTCTGCGATTTGACCCTGGCCAGCAAGGAACACGCCAGGTTCAAGCAGACAGACCCAGACGTAGCCAGCTTCGACGCCGGCTATGGCTCCGCCTACCTGGCGCGTCAAGTAGGCCAGAAGCGAGCCCGGGAGCTTTTCTTTCTGGGCAAGGTCTATTCGGCCGAAGAGGCCTTCCAGATGGGCATGGTGAATGCGGTGGTGCCCCACGATGAGCTGGAAAAGGTGGCCTGCGAGTGGGCCAAAACCATCAATAGCAAGAGCCCTACGGCCATCAAGATGCTCAAGTACGCCTTCAACCTGATCGACGACGGCCTGGTGGGCCAGCAGATCTTCGCCGGCGAGACCACTCGTCTGGCCTATATGACGGACGAAGCCCGAGAGGGCCGAGACGCCTTTGTGGAGAAGCGGCGGCCTGAGTTCGAGAAATTCCCCCGTTGGCCATAGGCTGAAACACAGAAGGCTCTTGACAATTGTAAACTGCGAGAATTCTCACGAGGGACCAACGCCTGAGCGCGCTATGTTTCGTCTCGCTGCAGCGCCCTATCAGCTCTTCTTCCGAAAGCCGGTGCCGACCTCGCGCGGAATGTTGACGGCGCGCACCATCTGGTTTGTACGCGTCTGGCGCAGCGAAGCTCCCGATCAGGTCGGCTGGGGGGAAAGCGGCCCTTTGCCCACCCTCAGCCGAGACGGACGCGAGGATTTCGGCGCGCTGGCGGAACAATTTTGCGCCCGCTTCAACGACGCACAGATCGATTCCTTCGATGCGGCGCAGACATGGGTGCAGCAAATTGCATGGGAGCTTCCGTCGCTCGCCTTCGGTGTGGAGATGGCATTGAGCGATCTACACACAGGCGCGCAACGTCGTTGGTGGGACACGCCCTTTACACGTGGAGAGCGCGCGCTGCCGACGCATGGCCTGATCTGGATGGATGACGTCGACGGCCTTCTGCGGCAGATTGAGGCGAAAATCGCCGCCGGCTTCTCGGTGATCAAGCTCAAAATCGGCGCCCTGCCCTTCGAGGAAGAACTCGCCCTCCTGCGCACTGTGCGCAGCGCCTATCCCAACATCGAGATTCGACTCGACGCCAACGGCGCCTTCACGCCTGCGGAAGCGCTCGACCGCCTCGACGCGTTGGGGCCGTTGGACATCGCCTTCGTCGAGCAGCCGGTGGGGGTCGGCGCATGGAGCGTGCTCGCCGACCTCTGTCGCCACTCGCCGGTTCCCATCGCCCTCGATGAAGAGCTGATTTCGGTTCGCTCTCCACAGGAACGCGACGCCCTCCTATCCATTGTGCGGCCCCAACTCCTGATCATCAAGCCGACGCTTCTCGGAGGCTTCGCCGCCGGCAAGGAATGGATCGACGAAGCCGAAACGCGCAACATCCGCTGGATCATCAATTCCCTGCTCGAATCGAACCTCGGCCTCAACGCCATCTGCCAGTGGACGAGCGCCATCGGCGGCGCGCAGATTCACGGCCTGGGCACGGGCGGCCTTTTCACCAACAACATTCCCTCTCCGCTGTGCCTGCGCGGTGCTTGCCTCCAGGTCGATCCTTCTGTCGCCTGGCGTCTTCCGGAGCTTGAACAGCCTGGAAAATAGGCGCGCTTTGCCGCTTCACACTTTCCGCAAAGGATTTCTTGTCCGATTTCTATATGGCTGCTAACCGCTGGCGGCCTATAGAGGCCGCTCGCAGCTGCGCTGGCTCGAATTCTCTAAAAATTTTGTGAGGTCCACCAAGAACCTGCGACTGCGAGCCGCAGCCACCCCAAACCATAGATCGGGCGAAGCATCCTGGAAAATGAGGGCGGCTGCACCGTGACGAGCTACGCATCAACAAAATTTTCCGCTTGACAAATCGATAAATATCGATATATTATAAGGCAATCCGGGCGCCGGGACGTTGCAGCACATCGATCAAAGCCATCAATTCACCGAAAGGAACAACAAGACCATGACGCAGTTCACCGAAATTCACGAAGTGATCCAGCAGCGCTACGGCGCCATCGCCGAAGGGCGCGGCGGCTGTTGTGGCCCCACGGACTGTTGCAGCGAAACTTCCAACGCAACGTCGCTTTACAATACAACGCTGCTCGAAGAGCTGCCCGTCGAGGTGACGGACCTCGCGCTCGGCTGCGGCGACCCGGTGACGATCGCCGGGCTGCGCGCGGGCGAACGCGTGCTCGACCTGGGCAGCGGCGGCGGCATCGACTGCTTCCTGGCGGCGCGACAGGTTGGCCCGACAGGACGCGTCATCGGCGTAGACATGACGCCCGCCATGCTGGCGAAGGCCAATGCCAACAAAGCGCGCCTGGGCGTCGAGAACGTTGAGTTTCGCCAGGGACAGATCGAAGCGCTGCCGGTCGAGGACGAAAGCATCGACGTCGTGATGTCCAACTGCGTGATCAACCTGGCGCCGGACAAGTTGGCCGTCTTCCGCGAGGCCTTCCGCGTGCTGCGGCCGGGTGGACGCATCGCCATCAGCGACATCGTCACCGAAGGGGAGTTCAGCGAGGAGCTGCGCGCTGACCTCTCGCGCTGGGCGGAGTGCGTCACCGGCGCCATCGACGTCAACGCTTACGTTGCTCTCATGCAGCAGGCCGGTTTCACTGAAATCGCGGTGACCGACAAACGCTCCGCCGAGGACATTGCACCAATGCAGCCGGGCATGCCGAAAATTTACAGCGCGCGCATTACGGCGGTGAAAGCGAAATGAGGAGGCGTGTTGCGTGTTGCGTGCTGCGTGTTGCGTGCTGCGTGTTGCGTGGTATGATGGCGTGGGTGGAACCATGCGTGTTCTGGGGCTGATGAAAGAATGCGAAACGTGCACAAACGCAATCCGCAGCACGTTCTATCGAATGCGACTCAATGACGCAAATTATCCCCATTGCTGAGCTTGTTCGACAGCTTGAAACGCTTGGCGTGAATTCCGGCGGAGTGCTGCTGGTGCACTGTGCGTTCTCGCAGGTGAAGCCGGTCGAAAATGGCCCCCTGGGGCTGATCGCAGCTTTGCAAGCGGCGGTCGGCCCCAACGGGACGTTGGTGATGCCGAGCATGACCGACGAAGAGGAACAGGTCTTCGACCCTGAACACACGCCCTGCCTGGGCATGGGCGTCGTCGCCGACCTCTTTTGGCGACTGCCCGATGTGCTGCGCAGCCACAGCCCCCATGCCTTCGCCGCTTGGGGAAAACATGCGCCGGAGATCGTCGCGCCGCATCCGATCGACGTCCCCCATGGGGTGGACAGCCCGGTGGGCCGCGTCTATGCGCTGGACGGGCAGGTGTTGTTGCTCGGGATCGACCACACGGCCAACACCACCATCCATCTGGCGGAGAATCTCGCCGGCGTGCGCTATCGACGGAGGAAGCGAACGCCCACTCTCGAGAACGGGCGTTGGCGGTGGGTGGAGTATCAGGAAATCGACCACTGTTGCGAAAATTTCCGGCTGGTGGATGCCTGGCTGGATGAGCGAGGACTGCAACGCAGAGGAGCGGTCGGACACGCGCAAGCGCGCCTGGCGCGGGCGCGCGACATTGTCAACGTCGTGGTCGAGCAGCTTCGACGCAACGAGACCGTGTTTTTGCACCCCTTCGGCGTGGATGCGGAATGCGACGAAGCAAGGGCCAGTCTGGCGGTCGCATAAACGCCTTCCTCACCACCTTTCTCAGGCGGCCTCACATCGAAATCGAGCCTTTGCGGAAATCAGTCTTGCCAAGGATGACGTTCAGCACCGTCGGCCTACCGGAGGCTGCAGTTTGGCGCGCCTGCTCGATGGTCTCCGCCGCCAGTTCAGGGTCCTCCAGGCGGAAGCCCGCCGCGCCGAAGCCCTCCACCGCGCGCTCGTAATCGCTGTGCGCCAGCTCCGTCGCCACCGGGTCGCCCAGGAGCTCGACTTGCTCACGCGCAATTTGCGACCAGCTCGCATCGTTGCCGATCACTGCAAGCACCGGCAGTCCGTGGCGCACAAAAGTGTCGAACTCGGCGACGGAATAGCCGAAGGAGCCGTCGCCGTAGAGCACCCACACGTCCGCTGTGGGATGGACAAGCCTGGCGCCGAGCGCAAAGCCGGCGCCGACGCCGAGCGTGCCGAAGGCCCCCGGATCGAGCCAACGCAACGGCCCCGGCGGCTGGATCACATAGGAGGCGGTCGCCACAAAATCGCCTCCATCCCCGATCAGGATCGAGTTGGGCGTGAGCTGGCGGTCGATCTCCATGCACAGGTGCAACGGGTTGACCTTGCCGGTCGGCGCCAGCGCCTGCGCAGCGATCTCGGCGTTGCGCGCGTCGTCGCGGGCGCGCAGATGGGCGACCCACTCGCGCCAAGCCTCAGGTCGGGGAGAGGAGAGCATCGCAGCCAACATGCGCAGCGCCAAGGCCGGGTCGGCCAGAAGGCCGAGCGTCGGCTTACGATTTTTGGTCAGGTCCTCGCGGCTGCGGTTGACCGAGACGTAGACGGCGCTGCGACGGATGTGGTTGCCGTAGTCGAGCCGAAAGTCGCAAGGGACGCCGGCCAACAATACAAAATCCGCCTCGCGCAGCGCCTCGCGACGTTTGTGGCGCATCTGCAGCGGATGGTCGCGCCCTAGCAGCCCGCGCGCCATGCCGGAGAGATAGACCGGCGCGGCGATCGTCTCCAGCGCCTGCGCCAGCTCGTGGACGCGCCCTGCGTCGAGCATCGCCTGGCTGCCGATCAGGAGCAAAGGGCGTCGGGCGGCGAGGAGGCGTTCGGCGACCTTTTGCAGCGCCGTCAGATCCGGGGCGGGCGGCGCTGCTTCGATCCTGTCGCCCGGATGGACGCTATCGGCGCCGCGAAAAAGACGGTTGACGTGAAAACGCAAGTAGTGCTTGAGCGCCTTGTCGGCCAGCGACTTGCCGCCGCGGTCGGCGCCGTACCAGGAGCGCACCGTCGCCTCGTCGTAGAGCAGATCCACCGGACACTCGACAAAAACCGGGCCGGGGACGCCGCTCTGGGCGACGTAAAACGCCTCTTCCAGCGCAGGGATCAGCTCTCGGACGCGCCTCACCTGCTTCGCCCATTTGACCACCGGCCGCACCACGGCCATCTGATCGATGTCCTGAAGCGCGCCGCGGCCTTGCAACGCAGTCGGCGCAGCGCCGCCGATCACTACGACCGGAGACTGCGCCATCTGTGCGTTCTTGAGCGCCGTAATCGCGTTGGTGACGCCTGGCCCCGCCGTGACCGCAGCGACGCCGGGGCGACCGGTCAGCCGCGCCACGGCGTCGGCGGCGAAGACGGCGGTCGCCTCGTGTCGCGTGTCGATGACGCGCACCCCGCGCCGTTTGGCCCCTACTAAAATCGGCGAAATATGGCCGCCGACCAGGGTGAAAAGCAGCTCGACGCCCTGCGCTTTGAGCACCTCCGCCACGCGGTCTCCGCCATGCATACGCTGAATCTCCAAGATGAAATGAGCTGCAAAATCAGTTGACCGCCAAAGAATGTTTCCCAGGCGAGACGCAGAAGCCCGATCACCGGAAAAATGCTGCGCATTCGACGCCTCTGCGGTGAATGTTTTGTGCAGTGGGGTCCGTAAAATTTTAACACCGGCGAAGGTTATGCGCCAAGCGTGAAGGCTATGTGCCAAGTGTGATGAATCATGCTATACTTGCAGCGCGCACTTGGCGTGAATCCCAAACAGGACATTTCGTAAAAGGCTATGACGGAAGTAGGCAAATTGCTGATGGTGATGGGCGCCGGGTTGTTTTTGATCGGATTGTTGCTCGTGTTCGGCGCCAGATTTCCCTGGTTTGGCAACCTGCCGGGAGACATCGTCATCAAACGCGACAATTTCACACTCTTTGCGCCGCTTGGCACGATGATCCTGCTCAGCATTGTGCTGACGATTGTGCTCAACGTGATCGCCCGCCTGTTTCGATAGGCGGGCGTTGCTCATGCGGACGTTCTCAAACAGTTGCATACAAGAGCGGAGGATGCTGCAGAGAACGCCCTCCTTGCATCCACACAGCCCCAGCAGGAAAAGTCGGTCAGCCTCCTCGAGGCTCTTCAGGCTCCGGAGCGCCACTCCGAGGCCTGATCGAGCAGCGCCAGCTGGCCGCTCGTCAGCTTTAAATCGCAGGCGGCCAGGCTCGCCTGCAACTGCTCCACTGAGTTCGCGCCGATGATCGGCGCCGTCATCTCCGGCTGCGCCAACAACCACGCCAGAGAGACCGCCGTCGGCGTGGCGCCGGTTTCGGCGGCGACGGCTTTCACCGCGTCGAGTACGCGCCAGCCCGCCTCGTTGAAATAGTGGCGCTTGATGCCCTCGGCGCGCGCCGATTCGGCTGCGCCTTCTTTCGCGTATTTGCCGGTCAAAAAGCCGCCGGCCAGCGGGCTGTAGGGAATCACGCCGAGGCCAAAAGTGAGGCAAACTTCTTTCAGCTCCCGTTCGTATTCCGCCCGATGCGCCAGGTTGTAGTGAGGCTGCAGCGAATCGTAGCGCACGAGGTTGCGCTTGTCGCTGGCCCAGAGCGCCTCCATCAACCGCCACGCCGGATAGTTGCTGCAGCCGACGTAGCGCACCTTGCCCTGACGCACCAGCGCGTCGAGCGCATCCATCGTCTCTTCGATCGGGGTCTCTGCATCGCACCAGTGCGCTTGATAGAGGTCGATATAGTCGGTCTGTAGACGGCGCAGGCTGTCCTCGCACGCCTTGAGGATGTGGACGCGGCTGAGCCCCTCGCCGTTCGGGCCTTCCCACATGCGCCCGCGCACCTTGGTCGCCACCACCATTTGGTGGCGATTTTTGCGCGCCTTCATCCAGCGGCCGATGATCTCCTCGCTGACGCCGCCAGGGTTGTTCGGCGCCCAGTTGCTGTAAATGTCGGCGGTGTCGAGAAAATTGCCGCCCGCCTCGACGAAGGCGTCCATCACTCGCCAGCTTGTTTCCTCATCGGCGGTCCAGCCCCACTGCATGGTGCCCAGGCAGAGTTCGGAGACCTTCAGGCCGGTGCGCCCAAGATTGCGATAGTTCATTGCGCCTCCTTCGCTTTATTACGGGGTTGCGTTCAGCCGCCGATGACAACCGTCCACGGTCGAATACGCCACGCCGTCACCAGCCCGTGTTTCACATAGGGGTCATTGCGGACGAACGCTTCGATCGGCTCCGGCCCGTCCGCCTTGAAGACGAACACGGCGCCATCGACCGGCTCGGCGAGCGCGCCGACCATGAGCAGCTCGCCCCGTTCGTGGGCCGCCTGCGCCAGCGCCAGGTGTTCAGCTCGATAGGGCGTGCGCCGCTCCAGAATGTCCTCGACGTAGTCATAAAACAGCAGATAGTGCATGGTCATTCCTTTCGTTTGACTGAATTGCTTCACACAAAGAGCGCAGCGTCATAGGGTCCAAGCTCCATCACGATGCGTCCGTCTTGGGCGGTGCGCCGACGATTGCCCACGACATCTCGCCAGACGCCGTCGCGCGAGGTCGGCAGCTCGACGGTGCGCGGATCGGGAGAGAAGTTCAGCGCGCAGACCGCATAGTCGCCTGCATCGTCCCAGCGGCAGAAGCGCACCACCTGCTCGGTGGGAAAGTGGTTGTCGAAGAAACGAATATAGTCGCTGCGCAACGCAGGATGCTGGCGTCTCGCCCGAATCAAACGTTTGGTCATCTCCAGATGTCGGCGATGTTTGGGACGCGTCAGCTTGCTCCACTGCAGCGGCGCAAAGTCGATGGTGCGCGGGCTGTCGTCGCCGTACTCCTGGCCGGCGTAGATCATCGGCACGCCTGGCGCAGCGAAGACGGCCACCAGCCCCAGTTTCGCCCGCGCCAGCGCCACATCCTGAAGCGTCATCCCCGGCGGCTGCGGGATGTACTTGCCGGTGTAAAACTTGATTTCGTGCTCCGGGCGCACCTCATCGTGGCTGCACGAATAATTCACGACCTGCGTGGCCGTGCTGAAGCCCAGATCGCGGTAGCCGCCGATGGTGCGGAAGATGTCGCGCTTCTCCCACTCCCAACGACAGTTGAGCACATCGTCCAGCGTGTGGTGAAAATAGCCGTTCCACACTGCGTCCATCTCGGTCTCGTGCACCAGCCGCGGGGCCGTCTTTTCCGGGCTGGTTCCTTCCAATTGCCAAAATTCGCCGATCAGGATGCAATCCGGTTTGGCCTGCCGCGCCGCCCAGCAGATCGCAGCGATGCCGTGGTACGGGTTAAAGTCCGGCCGCATGGGGTTGTTGCTGTCATAATCGACGCCGCCCACCCAGTCGAAGCGGAAGCCATCGATGTGATACTCCTCCAGCCAGAAGCGCACGATGTCCTGAAAGTAGCGCGTGGTCTCCGGGTTGAAGTGATCCCAATCCACCCCGCCCCACATGTTGATGCTCGGCGGCGTGTGGTGGAAGAAGGGGTTCCAATCGGTCAGCCATTCCCCCTTCGGGCCGTACATCGGCGGATAGATGTTGTAGTAGGGGTGTTGCCCCCAGGCGTGATTGAAGGCGACGTCTAGAATCACGGCCACGCCGGCGCGATGACAGGCGTCCACGAAACGCTTGAAGTCGTCGGGGCCGCCGTAGGTGTTGGCGACGGCGTGGTAGAAAACCGGATTGTACCCCCAGCTCGACTCGCCGGGGAAGGCGTTGATCGGCATCAGCTCGACGCAGTTCACGCCCAGGCCAACGATGTAGGGCAGCTGCCGCGTGAGACGCTCGAAGTTGCCGTAGTGCGGATAGCCTCCATGCCAGACGCCGGCGAAGTCGCGCACGCAGAGCTCGTAGATGACCAGATCGCGCAGCGCCGGCGTTCGCCACCCCTGATCGCGCCAGGGGAAGGGCGCCTCGGCGCCGGAAAGCACGGCCCACGGCGTCTTCTGTCCCCAAAAGACCTCGCGCGCATACGGATCGCCCACCCAGGCGTGCGAGTCTTCATCCACCACGACATAGAAGCCATAGCGCGTGCGGCCCGGGTCAGGGATCGTAATCCACCACGTCCCCTGACCATCGGTCTGCATCGGATGGCTGCGCGTGTCCCAGTGGTTGAAGTCGCCGACCAGGCTGACGAACGGCTTGAAGGGCGCGCGCATCACAAAGGTCACCGTCCCTCGCCCGAGTAAATTGCGATGAGCGCCCCCGCGCAGGTCGCCTGGCAGCTTCCCATCGGTGGCTGCGCGCTGGAATGGGGCTGCAAGTTGGGCGCTCATGGTTTGCAAAAGGGATGGAATCCGGATGCGAAATAAAGGGTGGAGCGAGGCGAATAGTCGGGAGCCTATCCGCCTCAGCACGCGCCTCATCCCATGTTGGCGATCAACGCCTTGCCGAACTCGCTGCATTTGACTTCGGTGGCGCCTTCCATCAGACGGGCGAAATCGTAGGTGACGATCTTTTGGCTGAAGGTGCGCTCCATGGCCTGGATGATGAGGTCGGCGGCTTCGGTCCAGCCCATGTGGCGCAACATCATCTCGCCGCTGAGGATGACGGACGAGGGGTTGACTTTGTCCAGCCCGGCGTATTTGGGCGCCGTGCCGTGCGTCGCCTCAAAGACGGCGCGACCGGTGACGTAGTTGATGTTGGCGCCCGGCGCAATGCCGATGCCGCCCACCTGCGCCGCCAGCGCATCGCTGATGTAGTCGCCGTTGAGGTTCATGGTGGCGATCACATCGTACTCGGCCGGACGGGTCAAAATCTGCTGGAGGAAAGCGTCGGCGATGACGTCCTTGATAATGATGCCGTTGGGCAGGCGATGCCACGGGCCGCCGTCGAGCGGCTCGGCGTCGAACTCCTCGCGCGCCACCTTGTACCCCCACTGCATGAAGGCGCCCTCGGTGAACTTCATGATGTTGCCCTTGTGCACCAGGGTCACGCTCTTGCGCTTGTTGTCGATGGCGTACTGGATGGCGGCGCGCACCAATCGGCTGGTGCCCTCCTCGCTGATGGGTTTAATGCCAATGCCACTGCTCTTGGGGAAGCGTATCTTGGTGACGCCCATCTCGTTCTGCAGGAATTCGATCACCTTGCGGGCGCCCTCGGAGTAAGCTTCCCACTCGACGCCTGCGTAGATGTCCTCCGTGTTCTCGCGGAAGATGACCATGTTGACCAGCTCCGGGTGCTTGACCGGACTGGGCACGCCCGTGAAGTACTGAACCGGTCGCACGCAGGCGTAGAGGTCGAGCCGTTGGCGCAGCGCCACATTGATGCTGCGGATGCCGCCGCCGACGGGGGTGGTCAGCGGGCCTTTGATGGCGACGATGTACTCGTCGATGGCGTCGAGCGTCTCCTGCGGCAGCCAGATCGGCTCGCCGTAGACCTCATTGGCCTTCTCGCCGGCGTAGACTTCCATCCAGGCGATCTTGCGCTTGCCGCCGTAAGCTTTTTCCACCGCGGCGTCGAGCACCGGCTGGCTCGCCGCCCAGATGTCGACGCCCGTGCCGTCGCCTTCGATAAAGGCGACGATCGGGTTGTCGGGCACATGGAGCTTGCCATCCACAAGGGTGATTTTTTCGCCGTGACTGGGGACGACAATTTTCTGGTAAGCCATGAGTTCTTCTCCTTTTGGGTCGTGCAGGCATTTGATTCAAAAGAAACAAGCCATTGCGAGGAACAATTCAGCCTTTTTGAATTGCACAATTCAAGAAAATGCGTTGCAAAGTGTACCAAATCGGCGGCGATCCGTCTATTTCCTCGGCGGAGTTTTGCACTTTTTCACATGATCACATTGTGAATTCTCTCACATGCAGATCGCCTCCCATGGTGTAGAATATTGTGATGGTGTTGGCGCTCTGCGCCGATACCTTAAAGGGTTGTGCAAATGTCAGTTTTTTTGAGCTTGCTTGTCGAGCCTCAACACTCCTGACCGCTTGCACAACTCACAACAAATCGATGGGAACGACGAGCAAGTCAAAGCGGCAAGTTGGAACCTGCCAAACTGCAAAATCGTTCTCCATCATCGAAAGGAGTATAGGATTATGATGGATTACTTTATTGTTCAATTGGCTCGCAGCGAATACGAAGAGCGTGTTCGCAAAGCGGAGATGGAATTGATGGCGAAACGCCGCCAGCTCGAGGAACCGGGCGTGATGAGCCGCATGCTCTTTCGCCTGGGCGAGTGGCTGGAAAGCGTCGGCGCGCGCTTGAAGGCGCATTACCAGCCGACGTCTCTACGCCAGACCTATCACGGCGGTCACGCCAGATAATTTTTCTCCCGCACAGTTGCAAAGATGCATCTGTGATGAAAACAAAAAAGAATAAAAAAATGCAAACACCGCTGAATGAGCGGTGTTTGCATTTCCAGGCGTTTCTAATTGACGATGCATCTCCCAAAGTTTTCGGAACAAGCATGCTCCTGATACACTGCATGGCATGAGCGAAATGACATTTCCTGTGAAGCCGGAGATCATGAGTCCGGCCGGCTACTGGCCCCAATTGCACGCCGCCGTTGAGGCGGGCGCCGACGCAGTCTACTTTGGCTTGCGCCACTTCACGGCGCGCGCCAAGGTCGGCTTTGCGCTTGAAGAGCTGCCGGAAGTCATGGATGCGTTGCACCGCCGCGGCGTCAAGGGGTACGTCACCTTCAACACGCTCGTTTTCGACCATGAAATGGAAACCGCAGCGCGGGCAATCGCAGCGATTGTCGAAGCGGGCGCCGACGCCTTGATCGTGCAGGACATCGGTGTCGCCCGGCTGGTGCGCGCCATCGCCCCCGACGTCGCCGTGCACGGCAGCACGCAGATGAGCATCACCAGCGCCGAAGGCGTGGCGCTGGCCCAGCAGTTCGGCGTCTCGCGCGTGGTGCTGGCGCGCGAGCTTTCGCTGGAGGAGGTGCGCGCCATCCGCCGCGCCACCGACTGCGAGCTCGAACTCTTCGTCCACGGCGCGCTGTGCGTCTCCTATTCCGGGCAATGCTTCTCCTCGGAGGCGTGGGGCGGACGCAGCGCCAATCGCGGCCAGTGCGCGCAGGCGTGCCGCCTCCCCTATGAACTGATCGTGGATGACGCACCGAAGCCGCTAGGCGACGCGCGCTATTTGCTCTCGCCCGGCGACCTGTACGCCCTGCGCCAAATTCCGGAGATTCTCCAAATCGGCGTTCATGCGCTGAAGATCGAAGGACGCTACAAAGACGCCGACTATGTGGCGCTCGCCACCGCAGCCTATCGCAAAGCCGTGGATGAGGCGTGGGCCGGCTTGCCGCTGAGCCTGACGCGTCGCGAGGAGCTGCAACTGGAGCAGGTCTATTCGCGCGGCCTGGGGCCCTATTTCATCGCCGGAGTGAATCATCAAGCCGTCGTGAGAGGACGCACCCCGCGCCATCGCGGCGTGTTGATGGGGCGCGTCGTGCGCGTGCTGGCGGATCGAGTGTGGGTTGCGGTGGAGCCGGAAGTGGCCGCCGTTGCGCCCCTCAAACCCGGGGACGGCGTCGTCTTCGACGCCGCCGACTGGCGCAGCCCGGAGGAGCCGGAGGAAGGCGGCCGCATCTATCATGTCCTTCCTCGGCGCAATGGGCTGGTCGAACTGACCTTCGGCAACGGAGCCATCGATTTTTCGCGCATTCGACCGGGCGATCTGCTCTGGCGCACCCACGATCCCGACCTGGATCGGCTGGTGCGTCCTTATGTGGAGGCGAAAGCGCCGGTGCGTCGTCAGCCGGTCAAGGTGCATGCGATCGCGGCGGAGGGCGCGCCGCTCGTGCTTGAGTGGACGTTGGCGGAGGATCCTCAGGTGCAGGTCACGCTCTGGTCAGACGAACCGTTGGAGACCGCCACCCAGCGCGCGCTCGACGCCCCTCTCTTGCGCGAGCAGCTCGGACGCCTGGGCGGCACGCCCTACGAGCTTGCCGAACTTACGCTGGACGTCAGCGGCCGTCCCTTTGCGCCCGCCTCCCTGCTCAACCACCTGCGCCGCGAGGCTGTGGCGCAACTTCAGGAGCGCCAACGTCGCCGCCATGCCGTCGTGCATGATCCGCTCGATGCGCTGCGGCGGGTGGCGGAGGCCAATCAGCAATCGACCGTTCATCTCCCGATCCATCGAACTTCCTCCAGGCAAGAGCAGATCGCCCTGCATCTGCTGGTGCGCACGCCCGAACAGCTCGACGCCGCCCTGGCCGTGCGACCGAGCAGCATTACGCTCGACTATCTGGAGCTTTATGGGCTGCGCACGTCGGTGGAAAAAGTGCAGGCCGCCGGCGTCGATGTGCGCGTCGCCAGCCCGCGCGTCCTGAAACCCAACGAGCAGCGCATCGTGAATTTTCTTCTGCGCCTGGGCTGTCCCATCCTGGTGCGCTCGAGCGGCCTGCTCTATGCCCTGCGCACGGCGCCGGCCGCGCCGGAACTGATCGGAGACTTCAGCCTCAACGCCGCCAACGAACTTTCGGCGCGCACGTTGCTGGCGCTGGGGCTGACGCGTCTGACGCCGACGCATGACCTCAACGCCGCTCAGGTGGCGGAGCTGGCCCGGCGCGTCGGCCCGGCCCTTATCGAAGCGATCGCCTATCAGCACCTGCCGGTCTTTCACACCGAGCACTGCGTCTTCTGCCGTTTCCTCTCGACGGGAACCAGCTATAAAGATTGCGGCCATCCATGCGAAAAACACAAGGTCGCCTTACAGGACGGCGCCGGACGCCGCCACCCGGTCATGGCCGACGTCGGCTGTCGCAACACCGTCTTCGGCGCCGAGGCGCAGGACGCCAGCCTGCACCTCGATGCATGGCGAGCAGTTGGCATTCAGCACTATCGACTGGAGTTTGTGCACGAAAGCGGCGCCCAGGTCTATGAGGTCGCCGAGGCGTTCCGCGCAGCGCTGGACGGCAAGCTGAACGGAGCGGCGCTGCGCAAGCGATTGGAGCGCATTGCGCCGCAGGGCGTGACCGAAGGCAGCCTCTTCGTCCCGCCGAATTACACCGAGATTCCGCTGCTGTTGTAGCGCGGCCGTTCCTGTAGGTCACGCCTCCAGTGCGACTGTAGGCGTCCGACCCCAAGGCCGAAGCTACAAATGTCTTGGATGCTCAAAAAACCTACATTGAAGAGAGGGCAAAAGAGGAGGCGTGCATGGCTGCCACATTTGATCTCACCGGGAAAGTCGCCATCGTCACCGGCGCCTCGCGCGGCATCGGCGAGGCCATCGCTGCGGCGCTGGCGGGCGCGGGCGCCAGCGTGGTCATCTCCAGCCGCAAACAGGAGAATGTGGACGCCGCTGCGGCCCGGCTGCGCGCCGCCGGCGGCGAAGTCACCGCGATCGCCGCACACACCGGCGACGCAACGGCGGTCGAGGCGTTGGTGAAGGGCGCCGTAGAGCGCTATGGCGGCGTCGACATCCTCGTCAACAATGCAGCCACCAACCCGCACTTCGGGCCGGTGTTGACGGCGGAGGAAAGCCACTGGGACAAGACCTTCGACGTCAACGTCAAGGGATATTGGCGCATGGTGAAAGCGTGCGTCCCGCATATGCAGGCGCGTGGGGGCGGCAAGATCATCAACGTGGCCTCCATTGCGGGCAAAATTCCCCAGCCGGGCATGGGGGTCTACTGCGTCACCAAGGCGGGCGTGATCATGCTGACCGAGGCGCTGGCCGCCGAGCTGGCGCCGCTCAACATTCAGGTCAACGCCATCGCGCCGGGCTTTGTCAAAACCAAGTTCAGCGCTGCGCTCTGGTCCAACCCGGCGATCAACGAGGCTGTGCTGGCGGGCGTTCCGCAGCGTCGCATGGCCGAGCCGGAGGAAATTGCAGGGATTGCGCTCTATCTGGCCTCGCCGGCGTCGAGCTTCACCACCGGCGCCACTTTTCTCATCGACGGCGGACAGGCGGTCGGCCATCCGTTGTACGCCATGATGAAAGGTGCATGAATTGTGCGCATGAACTTGCTCAGCGTCAAGGCTGCAGCTCGCTCAAACGCAGAACGTGGCGCAGCACGGGGCGATTTTCCACAGCGCGGATTTCCAAGGCGATCGTCGGATCCTCGACGGACCAATCGATTGTGATCAGCCCAAAATTGTCGCCGACGAAATAATCCCCGTAGCGGTTGACGTCCGGCGCCACCCGATCTGGGTCCACATTTTCCGTGAGTCCGCTGGAATTGACCTCCCACAGCGGATACGGCGCGCCTGCATCGAGGCGAGAAAATTGCGCGCGGTGCGTATCGCCGGTGATGAAGAGGACGCCGTTGGCGCGGGTCTCCGCCAGCAGCCGCAACAGTCGAGCGCGCTCCGCCGGAAAGTTGGCCCAAATCTCCCAGCCGGTTCCCTCCTGTGCGAAGGGAATGCTGGTGGCGATGATGCGCACGGTCGCCGGTTGACGAAGCTGCGCCTCCAGCCACGCCCACTGATCCTCCCCGAGCAGCCGCGCATCGGGGTCGAGATTGGCCGTATAGGGGCCGATGTTGTGCGCCCTTCTGCGCCGGTGTTCTTCGTCGCTGACCCGTGCGAGCGGCGAGCGATCCCAGCGCGTGTCGAGCAGGATCACCTGCACCCGCCGCTCCTCCGGGCCGAATGCGTAGGCAGTGTAAATTCCACCGTTGCGCAGCCGCCGTTCGCTGTCGGGCGGTTCGCCCCAGAAATCGAGGAAAACCTCCCTGGAGCCGTATTTGGCGGGATAGTCGCCGCCGACGTCGTTGAGGCCATAGTCATGGTCGTCCCAGGTGGCGACGACGGGCGTTGTTGCGCGCAGGCGTTGAAAGCCGGGCTGCGCAGCGAGCAATGCATAGGCGCGGCGCAGCTCGGCCATATCGGTCGTGTCGCCGTAAACGTTGTCGCCCAGAAAGACAAAGAGGTCGGGTGCAGTCGCCAGCACGGCGTCCCAGATCGGCTGTGGTTTGGTCTGTCGGGCGCAGGAGCCAAAGGCGATGACGTCGATGGTCACCGTCGCATCTGGCGTTGCAACGGCTGGAGGGGGCGGCGCAACCGGCCTGCAGCCTGCCAGGAGGAGCGCTGCGATCACCCACCAGCGCCACGATAGGAAAACGCTCGTCATGATGGACCCTCCTGCAGGCTCAATCGCTGGTGATGACAGGCAGCAGCGCGCGGAAGGAGCTTTGATACTGGAGCTGGCTGTCAAGGTAGTCGCCGGCCCAGCCGCCAGTGATCACGATCTGGCCGTTGTCGCCGACCGCGGCGAGATGGCGCCACTCTCCTTCGATCGGCGATAGGAAGTTGCTCCAGGCGTTGGTGACCAGATCATAGCGCTCCAGATTGACCAGCGTCCGTGTCCAACCGCCTCCCAATGCATAGAGCGCCACGCCGTCGTACACCAGCGCCAGTCCGCCGCGCGGGGTCGCCATCGGCGCCAGCTCGTGGAGTTCGCCGGTGGCAGGAGTGAAACGCTCCAGCAGGTCGAGTTCGTGTGCGCCGTCATAGCCGCCGCCCACGTAAATGTCCCCCTGGATGAGCGCAGCCCCCAGGAACGCGCGCGCCTTGGTCAGATGACCGACCTGCTCCCAGCCGTTGTCTTCTCCAGCCTGGAGTGGGAAACGCCAGATCTCATCGCGCATCGTCTGGCCGTCCCAGCCGCCGAGCAGATAGAGTGCGCCGTCGTCGGCGACCAGCGCGGCCCCGGCCACCGGATAGGGGAGTCGAGCGACTTCCTCCCAGCGTCCCGAAGCAGCGTCGAAGGCAAAGAGGCGATCGGAAAGCGCGGCCGTTCCGTCGGGTTGAAAATGGCTGCCCCCTGCTGCATAGATGCGTTCTCCATGGACGGCGGCGGCGAGGTTGGCCAGCGGCGTCGGCAGGGGCGTCGCCGAAACCCATGCGCCGACTCCAGGGTCATAGTAGGAGACGGAGTCCAACGTTGCGCCTCCGTTCGTTTCTCCGCCCAGGACAAACTGCACCCCGCGCAGGTTCACCATGGCGTGACGTCCTAGCGGGAAGCGCAACGGCGCTCGCGCTTGCCAGCGCGAATCCAGCTGCAGCGAAGGGGGAGCCGTCGCCGACGCTTTGGCGTTGGTGAGCAGATCGGGCGTCTCGGCCATCCATGCGCCTGCGAACGGAGCGATAAAGAGCAAGAGGCAGAGGGACAGGGCGGCGACCAAATAGGCGCGCTGCCAGGGCGCAACGTAGGCGGGCAGATCGTCGAGGGGAGGCGGTTCAGGCGGTGGAGGCGACGTTTTTTCCGCCTCCACCGGCTCCACCACAGCGCCGGGCACAATGAGCCAGCCGCGCTGCACCAGCAACATCGTCGCCTCGGTGCGGCTGTTCACCTGGAGCTTCTCGAAGATGTTGCGCAGATGCACCTTGACGGTGTGGGGGCTGATCACCAGCTCCCGCGCAATCTCTGCGTTGCTGGCGCCGGTCGCCAACAGCCGCGCCACCTCCATCTCCCGTTCGCTCAGCGGGTTTTGGACAGGCGTTGCCTCGCGTTCGACCATGCCTTTTATTGTACAGAAAGTCGGTCAGAACCGAAACAACGCCAACGCGCTTCGGCTCTGCTCCGCCTATGCTTTCTTCGCAATGGCGATGGTGATAGTCTTGCCATCCAGCTCAAAGCTCGTCTGCGGCAAGTGCGCCGGGACGGCGTCCCCCTGCGCGGCGTGAAGCTGCACCAGCTCCACGCTGAGCGTCTCCTCGCGCACGTAGCCGCCGAAATGCGCCAACACGTCGTGCATGATCTCCGAATCGCCGATGTAGGTGACGATGCGGTCGCTGATCTCCAGCCCGGCGTCTTTGCGCAGCTGCTGAATGCGCCGCACCAGCTCGCGGGCGTGCCCCTCCTGGATCAGCGCCTGGTCCAGTTCGGTGGTGACCGCCACCAGATAGCCGGCGTCCTGCGCCACGCTGAAGCCGGCGCGCGGGGTCACGCGCACTTCGACGTCCTCCGGCGCGACGGCGTAGCGTTCGCCGTCGACCTCAATTTCCACCGTCTCGCCGGCCTGGAAACGCGCAGCCAGCTCGGCCTGGTCCATTGCAGCCATCGCCTGTCGAATCTTGGGATAGCCTTTGCCGTATTTCTGGCCAAGCTGCTTCGGATAGGGGAAGACCGTCACGTCCACCAGGTCGCTGCTGGCGTGGGTGAAGCTCATGGCCTTGACGTTCAGTTCGTCGAGCACAAGCTGCTGGAGCCGACGCAGGGCCGCCTCTTCCGCCGGGTTGCGCGTGCGCACGACGACCTGCGCCAGCGGCTGGCGCACCTTCAGGTTGGCGTTCTGCCGGGCGGCGTGACCGAGGCTGGTCACGCGCTGCACCAACGCCATGTCTGCGCTCAACTGCTCGTCAATCAACGCCTGATTGACCTGCGGCCAGCGCGAGAGATGGACGGAGTCCGGCGGCGGAACGTTCGGCGACGCCGCTTTTTGCGCTTCGTTCGATGCGACGTTGACGACGAGGTTCTGATAGATTTCCTCTGCAATGAAAGGCGTGGCCGGCGCCAGGAGATGCGCCAGCGTCACCAGCACGTCGTAAAGCGTCTGCAGCGCGTGCGGGTCGCCGTCCCAGAAGCGGCGTCGACTGAGGCGCACGTACCAGTTGCTCAGGCTCTCGACGAAGTCGGCGACCGGCCGCGTGGCGCCGAGCACGTCGTAGTTCTCATACGCCTCGGTGACGTCGCGGACGAGCCGATGCAGCTCGGAGAGCACCCAGCGATCCAGGAGATGGGGGGATGGGGATGAAGAGGCTGAGGATGCGGCAGGCGTTGCTCTCCAATCGCTGAGATTGGCGTAGGTCACGAAGAACGAATAGGTGTTCCACAGTGTGTTCAGGAACCTTCGCACCGTCTCGCCGACCAGGTTGATGGAGAAGCGGCGGCTGTTGCCGGGCGGGCTGGCGGTGTACATATACCAGCGCGTGGCGTCGGCGCCGTGCAGGTTGAAGACGTCCCACGGGTTGACGACGTTGCCGCGGCTCTTGCTCATCTTGCTGCCGTCTTCGGCGAGGATATGCCCCAGGCAAATCACGTTCTTAAAGGCCGGGCGGTCGAAGAGCAGCGTGCTCACGGCGTGCAGCGTGTAGAACCAGCCGCGCGTCTGGTCGATCGCTTCACAGATGTAGTCGGCCTGCTTCTGGCGCTCCCAGATTTCCTGGTTCTCGAAGGGATAATGCCACTGCGCCACCGGCATGGAGCCGGAGTCGAACCAGACGTCGCAGACTTCCTTGATGCGCCGCATCACGCCGCCGTCAGGCGCCGGCCAGGTCAGCTCGTCCACGTAGGGGCGGTGCAGATCGAGGTTTTCCAGCTTGCGCCCCACCTTCTCCTCCAGCTCGGCGATCGAGCCGATGCATTCCATGTAGGTGCTGCCGGGCGCGTCGCTCTTCCAGATGGGGATCGGCGTGGCCCAGTACCGTTCGCGACCGAGCGCCCAGTCCACGTTGTTCTCCAGCCAGTTGCCGAAGCGTCCGTGCTTGATGTGCTCTGGATACCAGCTGATCAGCTCGTTGTTGGCCACCAGCCGGTCTCGATAGGCGCTGGTGCGGATGTACCAGGTTTCGCGCGCCACGTAGAGCAGCGGCGAGTCGCACCGCCAACAGAAGGGGTAGGTGTGCTCATAGGCGCCCGCCTTGTAGAGCAGGCCGCGGTTGGCCAAATCTTGCTGGATGAGCGGGTCGGCGTCCTTGACAAACATGCCCGCCCATGGCTTCACCTCGGGGCGAAATGCGCCTGCGCTGTCGATGGTGAGGAGGATCGGCAGGTTGTACTTTTTGCCGACCTCCATGTCGTCGGCGCCGAAGGCCGGCGCAATATGCACGATGCCGGTGCCTTCTTCGGTGCTGACGAAGTCGCCCGTGACGACGTAGCAATAGTCCTGCTCGACGGGATAGAAGCGATAGAGCGGCTCGTAGTGGATGCCGGCCAGGTCGCTCCCCTTCATGCGGTCGAGCACTTCATAGCCTGGCTGCAGGACGCGCTCGGCCAGATCCGCCGCCAGCGTAAGGATGTCTCCACTGACGTCGCGCACGCGCACGTAGTCGATGTCGGCGCCGACGGCCAGCGCCACATTGCCCGGCAACGTCCACGGCGTCGTCGTCCAGGCGAGGAGGTATTCCACCTCTTCCGGCGATCGGCCGCTCTGTACGAAGGAGCGCCCCTCGCCATGACGCACGCGGAACTTGACGTAGACGCTGGGGTCGATCGTGCCTTCTTTGTACCCCAAGGAAAGCTCATGGCTGCTGAGCGGGGTGCCGCAGCGCGGGCAATAGGGCACAATCTTGTAGCCCTGGAAGAGCAAGCCTCTCTCCCAAAATTGCTTGAGAATCCACCAAAGCGACTCGATATACTCGTTGTGAAAGGTCACATAGGCGGTTTTCAGGTCGACCCAAAACGCCATGCGCTCGGTGAGCTGCTCCCAGTCGGCGATGTATTCCATCGTCGATTCGCGGCAAAGGGCATTGAAGCGGTCGATGCCATATTCCTCAATCTGCCTTTTGCCGGTCAGACCGAGCTTTTTCTCGACTTCAATCTCGACCGGCAGGCCATGCGTGTCCCATCCGCCGCGGCGCAGGACGTAGTATCCCTGCATGGTTTTGTACCGGGGGAAAATGTCCTTAAACGCGCGCGCCAGCACGTGATGAATGCCGGGTCGGCCGTTGGCGGTCGGCGGGCCTTCATAGAAGACGTACTCCGGCCCCCCTTCGCGCTCGCGCATGCTGCGCTGAAAGACATCTCGCTCCCGCCAGAGCTGCAGAATCTTCTCCTCCATCTCTGGATAGTTGACGCTCGGTTTGACTTCTTTAAATTTCGGTTCCATGGCGTCTATCACCTCATCGCAATCATTCCAAAAAAACAGCCCGTTCCCTCCAACGGGGACGGGCTGTAGAGTCCGCGGTACCACCCCGGTTCCTGTTCCATGGAACAGGCGCCTCAGTGCAGAGCCGATGAGCGAGTTGCTTCAACCCTCATCGAGTCCGCCGTGAAGATAACGGTTCACGTCACCGGCGACGCCTACTAGCTCATCCGTTCGGGTCGCTGCTCCGGAGGGATTTTCACCGTCGAAGGGTTCATCCGGCTTCCACCATCCCGGACTCGCTGAGAACGTTTCAACGGTTACTCGTCTCCATCAACGCATGTTCGTGATTGATGGTGATGTGCAGTGTAGCACGCGGCAAATGGCATGTCAATCTGTGTACACAGACAACACAGATAGCGCCCGCAATCGTTCAAGGCGCTCCAACATAGCGCACTCGATAGATGATTCCTGAACCGTAATCGCCGACCAACAGATCGCCATTGGAATCCGTGGCCAGGGGCAAGGGGCGACTCAGGTTGTCGAGGAACAGCGAAGCCTCTCCACGGAAAGTCACCCCGTCCGGCCCATGAATGGGGGTCAGAAGAATCCGCTCAACGGCCGGTTGAACCGGTTCGGCGCTAAAGACCGACCCAAAGAGCGAGACATACAGCGTGCGATATTCTTCGGGCCAGTCCGGGTTGGTAATGTACGCAAGGCTGTTGGCGCTTGCATGCGCAGTGACTTCCAGCACGGGGCTGCTGTAGGGCTGTCCCTCCTGCTCTGGAGGGTCGACCATGCCGAACTGCTCGGGGAACCCATAGTGCAGTCCCCAGCGGATATGGTTCACCTCGTCTGGGGCCGAGTTGAAGTCCGGTCCATTTTCTCCGGCGAAAAGGCTCCAAAGAATCGAGCCTTGATACGGGACAGGCGCCCACAGCAAACCATAGGCGTTGCGCACGCCGCGTGCGACCACCTCCAAGGCGTCCTGACCCTGACCATCGCGATGGAGGCGCAGGATCGTTGCATTGAGGTCGCCGCCCGTTTCCAGATCACCGGTGGAGCCTAATCCAAAGTAAATCCAGGTGTACGGCGGCTCTCCGGTGAACGGATCGGGGACCGGATTCCAGATCAATCCGTTGTTTTGATGGCGCCCCCAGGGCAATCCTTCGAGGCGCAGCTCAAATTGATCGGCGACGCCATCGCCGTCTCCATCCATCGTGCGCCAGAGATTGCCGCGTCCGCCCACCCAGACAGCGCCGTCGATCGGATCGTACAACAATCCGACGACTTCCTCGAAGCCCGATGCATAGAGCTGGCGCTCCTCATAGAAGCCGTCGCCGTTGCGATCGTGATATGTCCAAATGCGGCCGTTTTGCTGGCTGACGAGGAGCGTATCCTTGGCAACGACCTGAAATTGGGTGATAGAGAATACTTCGGCGGCAATTGGCTCTACAAGGAAGCCGCTCGGCGCTTCGATCGGCGGCGTCTGCGTCGGCCGCGCCACGATTTCGCGCCATGTGCTCAGCAGGCGGACATCCTCAATCTCAAGCGCGCCCTCCATGTCCGCCCACTCAAAGACAAGCTGCAACTCTTGCAAAGCGGCGACGTTCAACGGACGGAATTCGTCATCACGGACTTCGTTCAACGGGAAATAGAAGGTCGTCGAGCCGGTTCCCGCTTCTGCGAGCGGCAGCGCAGGCAAACGCTGCAAGATGCGCCGCCCATCCGCTTCCACAAAATACAAGTTGGGCCTCAAGGTTCCCTCCACGCGCAAGGAGAGGGCCAGCACTTCGCGACCGCTGAGCTTCAGCGTCTCCGGCGGCAAACGCATCGACCAGCGAGCAAAAATCGAAGCATTGACCTTTGCTTCAATGCGATGAGGAGGTTGCGCCGTCTGGCAGTGCAAAGTCTCGGGCTGCGAAGCATCGCCGACGCGTTTTCCAAAGCACACCGTGACGCCGTCGGCGGTCTGGCAGTGAAGCGCCTCCGGCCCTGAGGCGTCGCACTGAAACGTCACGCCGTCGGCGGTCAATAAGTTCATATCCAGAGCAGGGGGATGCGCCGCCGTGACCATCATGTTCACCGGCGCCGGCTCCGCCGGGAGAGGGGTTTCCTGAAGAGTTGGCTGAGGGGCATTGTTGCACGCCGCCAGCAACACGCCCAAAGCCAGCAAAAAAGCAAGAGCAAAGCGATTGTTTCCCATATTGAATCCACACAATCTCAACGTTCGCCTGACTTTGATCCTATAGGCGGACGCGTCCCATTCAGACGCTGGATTGGTTTGGCGCGCCCGCTTTTTCCAAGTGTATGCCAGAAAGGCCGATGGGAACAAAGCCACAGGGTGGTCAATGAGTGGGGTATCGGGGAAAAACGGGAGCGGATTGTCGGCTAGCTTCAAAAATGGATGCTATCTCTGACCTGTTATCTTCACCAGATCGCTCGGCCAGCGCACCAGGATGCGGTAGCCACCGTTCCATGGCGCTGCGCGGGCGAACTGACTGACTAAGCCTGTGACCTCCCACACTTCGCCCAGCTTCACGTAGGGGCGCTTCCATCCCAGAGAGCTGCGCACCGTCACGCGCACAGGCTCTGCATCCGCGTCATCCGGATCGCCCAGATAGATGCTGTCGCCCTGCCAGCGGGTGACGACGCCCCGGAACGTGACGAGGCGACCTTCCAGCGATTCGCCGATCTCATTGACGCGCACCGTCAACGGCTTCGGCGCGACGCCGCTTTGGATGCGCCAGACCTGCTCGGGAGTGTCGAGGATCAACTCGGTCTCTCCACGGAAGGAGGCCAACCGCCCCCTCAACAAAACCCAATCGCCTGCTTCCAACGGGGGATACTCGCCCCGTCGCAGATAGACGTTGATGCCGATGCCAGCAGTGACGCCATCCCCCGCCAGGTCGGCCACATAAATGTTGCTGTTGAAGAGCCCCGGCGGCGCCACCACGACGGCGCGAAATTCCACCCAGGCGCCCAGTCCCATCAGCTTCGCCTGCGCAATCGAACCGGGCGGGCCGCCCGCCTGGCCCGCCGTCGCCTCCGCAGCAGGATTGACAGGAGGTCGGGCTTTGGATGGCGCTGAAGGTTGCGGCGGCGGCGGGAGAGTTGGCCACGGGGCAAAATCATCGACACCGGTGTTGGCGTTGGCCCCTCCCGGCGTTGCATCAGCGTTCCAGACCCACGGACCTCCATCCGGGATGCGCGAGACGCTGCGCCCGCGGATCAGCGTTGCGTCCCATTCGATGCGATCGCGCTCGACGCCCTGCGGGTCAAGCAGCCGGATGACGCCGCCGTCATTGCGCAAACTCAGGCGGTGCGCCTTGCGCAGCAAAAGCAGGCGCTCTCCGCCGCCGAGATAACGCCCTTTGCCGAATTTCATGCGCTGAGCAGAGGCGTCCTCGTCGCCGTTCGTCAACACCCAACCCTCGAGCGGAATCGGCGCGCGGCCGGGATTGTATAGTTCGATGTACTCGTCGTTGCTGTCCACGACCCCGTCGCCGTTGTAGTCGTTGCGCGGGGCCGGCAGCACCTCATTGATCAGCAGGTCACCCGTTTCATTCTGCTCGACGAATAGAGGAGCCGTCACGGCGAAGTCGCCATCAAACTGCGTTGCAACCGCCGTCAAGATGGAGCCGGGAAGCGCGGGTATCGTCAGCGTCCACCTGCCGTCCGGCGCGGGTCGGTCGAGCTGGTGAATCAGCTTGCCGTCCTGCCAGAGCGCCAGCCCCGCGGCCTCTCCGCTGCGGTCGCCATAGGCAATATGCAGCGTCACCTGGTTGGCCACAGCCAACCAATTCCCCATCCAGATGCGCTGACCATCCATTGTTTCCGCCTGCATGGTCAGCCATAAACCGGGCGACGTCGTCACCCAGCCGCGTCGCGCTTGCAGCGCCTCGCGCACGCCATGCGCATCGACGCTGCGCACGGCAAGGCCGGTGTAGCGTGGGCGCAGTTGCGAGACGTCTGCTGAACCGGGGAGGCTGTTGCCTCCTGGCAGGGAAGGGGCGCGATTGTTCCGCCAGCTTGCAAACCAATCTTTCATATCCGAAGGAGGAGTGCTGGGGGCGGAAGCGACCAGGGGGGCCGGACTGAAATTCCCGATGCCGGCGATCACTTGCCAGGGAGCATTCAGCTGGCGGAGATAGTCTTCGACGCCGGGGCGTGAACGGTCCGACGGCGGCGCATCATTATAGATGACGATCTCTTCCTTTTCGGCCTTCCAACGCCATGCCGGAATAAAAATGACCTCCGAGGGCAACAACACGGGATAGGTCGGCGTTTCATCGGCGATGGCGAGGAAGTCCAGCCCTTGCGCAGCCGCCTGCATCAGCAGATAATGCGGAGGAGAGGAGAAACCCGCTGAAAAATTGCTTGCAGCGCCCGTCGAACCCCAAAGCGCCTGATGCGTTTCATCAAGTCGCACAATCTCTTTTGTTGGCGCAGGGAGAGGCCGGAGCGACTCAAAGGGGCGCGGCGACCCGGCCATAAATCGATGGCGCAGGTCAGCGGCGGCGACAAAATCGACGCCGGGAACGCGCTGCAACGATTGTCCGGCGCCAGCCGTCAGTAACCCTGTCAACGAAAGCGAGGCGTAAGCTCCATTCTTATAAGCGACTGCATCCGCCAACAGGCCAGAAGGGGCAAGCAGCACAACCTCGTCCCCGCCATCGTTGAGCGCCATTGCGCCGCGTCCGAGCCGCCGATCACGTTGGAGCAGTGGAACATCGCCCTCTTGTTTCTCCCATGCCGCATCCGGCGAGCGCCCGAACATCTCTCGAAAAACGGATGCATTGCGCGCAATCACGTAAACGGCGCCTGCAGGCAGCTCCGCGTCCTCGGGCAGGCGATAGACGCCTTCGTTGTCCCCCGGCGTCTCTGCATCGCCGATCATCCATCCACGCAACGAGATCGTTTCTGCACCGAGGTTCGTCAAAGCAATATACTCCTGATCGCCGCCCGCAAAATAAACCTCATCGATCTGGAGCGCGCTGGCGCTCCCAAGAGGAGGCCATGTCTCCGGAAGCGCTGACGGCGTCTCGGTCGGCGCAGGCGCAGGCGTTCCGGCGGCCGTCGCTTTCCCTGGGCTGCCTTTGTCGGTGTGGACGTCGCTCCAGCGCTGGCTCGCCACCACCCACTCCCCGCTCTCCGGCGAGACGCGCTCAAAGCTCGCTCCCGCCACCACGCGGCGCCCCACCGCCTCCCCCCACGCAAAGACGTCCACCACGGCCCCGCCCGGCCCATGCAGCGTCACCGCCCCCGCACTGTTGGACAGCTGCACCGCACCGTACTGATAGTCCGAACGCACGTACCCCGCCAACGCCTCCGCACTCCCGCGCGTCAACACCGCATGCTCCCCAGGCCCCAACACCAGCTCCGACGCAATCACGTGGCTGCGACCCGCCCCGTCCGTCAACCGCCAGCCCGCCAGGTTCACTGCCACCTCGTCGGCGTTCACCACCTCGATGTACTCCCCGACGGCGTCCTCCACAGCCTTCGGATCCACCATCACCTCGCTCAAACGCACCCGCACAGGCTGCGGCGTCGCCGTCGGCAACACCCACGGCGCCGTCATCGTCGGCGTCGGCGTATCGGTGGGAGTCGGCGTCGGCGTATCGGTGGGAGTCGGCGTCGGCGTATCGGTGGGAGTCGGTGTCGGCGTGTCGGTGGGAGTCGGTGTAGGCGTGTCGGTGGACGGCAGTGTAGGCGTGTCGGTGGGAGTCAGCGTGGGCGTATCGGTAGGAGTCGGCGTGGGCGTATCGGTAGGAGTCGGCGTGGGCGTATCGGTGGGAGTCGGCGTGGGCGTATCGGTAGGAGTCGGCGTGGGCGTATCGGTGGACGGCGGCGTCAGCGTGTCAGTAGGGGTGGGAGTCGGCGTAGGCGTAAGCGTCTCTGTAGGCGTCAGCGAGGGGGTGGGCGTCGAGGTTTCTGTAGGGGGCGTCAGGACACACACGTTAGGCGGTGAGCTGGCATTGCGGGGCGCCGGAAACGCGACTTGAAAATCATTGGCATTGTGGTTGGTGTCGATGCAGCCCCCACCCAAACGTTGCACGCTTTCGGTGTTCGAGGCTTTGGGCGCAGCCTGTCCCTCATATTCACCGGCGTTGCCGTATCCCACCAGATCGATGATTGTCCCTCCCAGGCGCACTCGCACTTTCCCTTGCTCGCGCCCCATGTCGATGGAGCCGAACAAATCCGGCGTTGGAAGAGGCTGCCCGTTCTCACCCGCTCTTAACTGAATCAACAGGTAGGCGTATGGAGCGATGGTCTTCCCGTTGAGATTGATCGATTGCCACGTAGAGGAGTTCGCCGCCGCGTATTCAACAACCCAGCCGTCTAATGCAATCTGGTTTGCCGTGGCATTAAATAATTCGATAAAATCGGCGTTATACGGCGCGCTGTTGTTGCCTCCGCCGCCGTAAACCTGGCTGATACAGACGGTGCATAGGATGCTTTGAGCGCGCGCACCTGCATGGTGGGCGCTCCAGACCCCACTCCACACCAAACCGATCCCGACTGCTATCCAGAAAAGTCGTCCGACAGGTCGCAAAGGAAGCGCCAAGGGCAATCGGCGAATGCCCGCCCTGAGCCATGCCAACATGCAGCGTCACCTTTCTAGCTGGAGTGGCGGTCTGTTCGTTCAACAGTGCTCAATATGGATTTATTTCGAGATATGCTTCAATCAACGGAGAGAGGAGATTTTGCGACCATCATACGACCCGACGGCGTGGGCACAGATCGGACAGATGACGCACAAAATTGTAGCAAAATGAAGCACAAAAGTAGAGGATTTACATGCCGCGTATCAGTGGATTGACGGCGTCGGCGCGGGCCAGCGCAAAGACGAGCCGCAGCCCCTGATCGCCCAGGCGTTGAGGATGAATCTGGCTGCCGTGAGCGCGCACGATCGCATCCGCCAGAGCCAGTCGGAGCCTCGGCGTTTCCTGGGGCTGATTGCGCGCATCGTCTTCACTGAACAGCAATTTGAAGAGGGTCGCCAAATCTTCCGAAGGGTTTCCATTCGCCATATCGGTGATCTCGACGAGGACGCTGTGTCTGGAAGGGTGGATGTTCAGTTTGACGCTGCCGCCTTTGGGCGTGCGCTGGATGGCGTCGCTCACCAGATTGTTGAGCACGCGACCGATTTGACGCATATCGATCGAAAGAGGAGGCGTATTTGGATCGCAGCGATAGGAGAGCGTCACGCCTTTCTGTGCAGCCATCGGAGAGAGTTCGGCGAACGTGGCTTCCACCAGAGTGCATATACTGGCGTCTGCACGCTCCAGGTGAATCCCACCGACATCCACCTGCGCCATATCATAGAGGTCGTCGATGAGATCGGAAAGGGCGTTGAGGTTGCGCCAGGCCATTTGCAAATATCGTCTGGACACCTCTGGGTCTGAGGTCAGGCCTTCGACGACATTTTCCAGGCTGGAGCGCGCTGCGACCAAGGGCACGCGCAGATCGTACCCGATCCAGGCGGTCAGGTTGCGGCGCAGGCGCTCCAGTTGACGCTCCTTGCGATCGGTGCTTTCCAGTTTGGCGGCCAGCGCAGCAAGCGCATCGGCAAGGCGCGCCAATTCCCCGTCATCGTCGATCTCGGCGCGCACGTGATAACGCCCCATGCGCAGATGCTCGATCGCTGCGGTCAAGGCGTCAAGCTTTTCGGCAAAGAGGGCGGTTTGCAGAAAGCCAAGGGCGATCACGGCGCCCGCAGCAAAAAACATCAAAATCATCGCCACCAGCGCATCATAGGCCTCGATAAACAACATCTGCGCCGCCGTCCAGAGGAATGGCAGCGGAAGGAGCGCGGCGAGAAGAAAGCCGGCGAACATGGCCCCGCCGGGGCGAGGGATGCGCTGAACCCACCCAAGACGATAAGCGAAAAACCCGCCGGCGCCGATCAGCCCGATTGCACCGCCCAACACCATCGCTAAAAGCCGCAGGTCAAATGGCGTCGGCTGTCCCAGCCACCAAAAGGCCAGAAGAGTCGCCGCATACAGTCCAACCAACAGCGCAACGAACCACATGAAGGGGGTCAATGAGCGACGAACGGGATAGATGATCATGGCCGATGTCTCCCTACAAAATTCCGATGAAGCGCGCCCGCCTTCTATGGTACAGTCGCATCTCAAGAAAGGTCGAGAGATGTTCTCTTATTTTGATGTCACAGCGCAAAGGCGCACCGTATTGGTGGTCGTTCTGAACAATGCCCTGGATTTTGCTCGCGCGCAAAACGAAGGCTGGTATCGCATCCCCCAGCGCCGAGCGCCGCGTCGCATCGGCGCCGATTTTCTTGCATTTTATCAGACGGGAGCATTTCGAGATCAGCCTGAAGCGCAGACGATTTCGTTCATCGCCGCCACGCGACGCTATCGCTTGATGAGGCGATGTGAATTGTTGCCGGATGAACTGGATCATCCGCGCGCCGAGGAGTATTACTACCGTATCGACATCGGCCCGCTTCAGCGACTGGAGCGCCCCGTGCCTGCAACCAATTTTCGCAGGGTGACGTTTATCCATACGACGATGGCGAGACTGCTCACAGCCACTGACGTAAAAGATTTGTTTCAGAACGAGAGTCCTTTCGAGCAACTGTGGTCGGCGCTGCGCGAACACAACCTGCGCCCCTTAAAGAATCGCATCGTCGGCGAGCGACCCGTAGATATTACGTTGCGCGCCCGCGGAGGATATGTGGGCGTCAATTGTGACGACGAATGGACGACGCAAGAGTCGCGGTCATTTTCTCTGGGCGAGCGTTGGGAGTTTCTACATTTTTCCGCAGCGCAAATCAACGGCGATCTCCAAAGTTGCTTGCAGCAGATCGGCGCAGCGTTGATCCGGCTCGGCGGCTCCATGCTGCATCATCCTCCTGAGGGAATCAGTTACAGAAAGTAAGCTACAGAAAAAGACGGACGATGGAATCGTCTCTTCGTCTTGTTTTTTGACTGCAAAAGTTCAGAGCTTCCCCGGAAGATGGCGGCGAACATTCCGTATGAGCTGAGAAATGGATTGAGAAATGGTTGAGAAATCGGTGAAGGAAATGCAACGATTGCGAAACGGCTGTGCATGGCTTGCGGGGCTGGTGTTTGTAAGCATCATCGGCGCCGCCGCCATCGCTTCACAGCGCTCTGTGTATGCTCAAACAGCAGAACCGGTCGCCGAGACCATCCCTCCTTCTACGGCGCTTTTCCTACCTTTAATCGCCTTTGAGGAAGCGCCGCCTACACTGACGCCTCCTCCACCGCCGCCGGTGCAACCCCCGCGCACCTATGCAACAGTTCCGGTTGAGCCGCCGCCCACCGATCGACCCGCCGAAATTCACGGCGATCTCAACCTGGCGCTGCGCGGCTATGTCCCGACCACAGGCTTTCTAGGGTTGGTCAACTACGATGGCGACGTCGATGCGCAGGCGCCGCAGATCGACGGCATGTTTGACCCACCTCGACTGCCCACTTTCCGCGCCCTCTATAAAGTGCACGACTGGGACTGGGGCTGCGGGCCGGATGGCTGTCGCGGCGCGCCGATCGAGGAGTACCCGGTGACGCTGCTCGAGATGGAAACAGGCGTCAACGAGCCGATCAGCATTCCTCGCCGCAACCCGCCGATTTATGCAGGCGATTTCAAGGCGCTGGTGTTGTATGCGGAAGAGCGTCGGTTGACCATCACCTATACGCGGCGGGACACCGCCGCCGTCGGCTATCTGATTCATCTGGAGGACTTCGCCGTGCATCCGGATTTGCTGGCGCTCTATCGGCAGATGAATGCAGCCGGACGACGCCGTCTCCCTGCCCTGCGCAACGGCGAGATCGTCGGCGTCGCCGACCGCGGCTCGGTGAAGATCGCCACGCGCGACACCGGCAGCTTCCTCGACCCGCGCACCTGCAAAGATTGGTGGGTGGCCTATATGGATCAGTGCAGGGTGCAATTCAGTGCACCGAAGCGGCGCCACTGACGGCGATTGTGAACATCGACTCAACGCAAACCCAAACGCCGGGACGCGCAGAAAAGCGAGAGCCTTTCCATCGCTCAACTTGCGGAGACGGGCTGTGAAGGACTCCCCGCCCCGGCGACGCCCAACTCCTCGGCGACGCCCTGCATGGCGGTGAGCACGCGCTGCACATGCTCGTCAAAGGGCACGCCCAGCTCCTCGATGAAATGCATGTTCTCCTGACGGTCGATAGCGGCGGTGAAGGCTTTATCCTTCCATTTTTTCTTGATGGACTTCAACTCGACGTTGCGCAGGTCTCGATCGGGCCGCACATACGCCGCCGCCAGGATCAGGCCGGTCAATTCATCGCACGCCAGCAACGCTTTGTCCAGCAACGATTGGCGCGGGACGCCGAGAAAGGTGGCGTGCGCTTCTACGGCGTGGATCAGCTCCACCGGATAGCCGCGCTCGCGGAAGAGACGCAGCGCCGCGCGCGGGTGACCGTTGACCGGATCGTCCATGTCGGGATAGCGCTCGTAGTCCAGGTCATGCAGAAGGCCGGTGATTCCCCAAAGCTCTTCATCCTCGCCGAAGTGGCGCGCATAGGCGCGTAAGGCGGCTTCGACCGCCAACATATGGCGGCGCAAACTTTCCGATTGCACCCATTCACAGAGCAAAGCGTAGGCTTCTTCGCGAGTTGGCAACGACATACAAGAACCTCTTTGAGCGATTGATGAATTTTTCACTACACAGTCACGAATATAAAAAGCCGATCCTTCGTAGATTCTCTCGTGAAAGTCAAGAGAGGCGCAGCTCACAGCTGCGCTTCCTCCCCCTCTCCCACCCTTGGGAGAGGGGGTTGGGGGGTGAGGGCCTTCTCCCCCCTCTCCCACCCTTGGGAGAGGGGGCCAGGGGGTGAGGGCTCACCACCGGCGCTTCCTTACATTCCCCAAGGCCTTGTGGGAACATCGAGAGCGTGCGGCTGAGAGCCGCACCTACGATGAAGCTGAGGCCCCATCCGTAAGCGCAGCTCGCAGCTACGCTTCCTCCCCCTCTCCCACCCTTGGGAGAGGGGGTTGGGGGGTGAGGGCCTTCTCCCCCCTCTCCCACCCTTGGGAGAGGGGGCCAGGGGGTGAAAGCTCACTATTTGCTTAATCCGCCCCTATTGATTCCAAGGTTCAACATGCGTAATTTCTCACTGTGCAACTCTTATTGAATTATGGATGCACAAGGCTTGATTATACAATTTATCTATGCGAGTCGTCACGTATAACATTCACGGCTGGCGGACAGCCGAGGGGAAGCCCAATCTCGATGCATTGACCGATGTCTTGCGCGCCATCGACGCCGACATTATCGGCCTGAACGAGGTCTTCTATCCGCGCGTGGTCGAAGGGGATAGCCGACCGGCGTTGGAGGCGCTGGCGGACCGTCTGAAGATGCACTTTGTCTTTGGTCCCTGCCTGCGCTGGCCCGCCGAGAAAAATATGCCCGCCGACGCCTACGGCAATGTGTTGTTGAGCCGTTGGCCGATCCTTGCCAGCTCCGCTCATCACCTGACGCCAAAAGAGGAGGATAAGACCGGTGTGCTCCAGGGCAAGGAGCAGCGAGGCTTGCTGGAAGCGCGCATCCTGACCCCAGGAGGACGCGCCTTCACCGTCTATGTGACGCACCTCGATCACACCGATGAAAATGCGCGCCTGGTGCAGCTCCGCGTGGCGCGCACCTGGCTGGTGCGCGACCGCAGCCGACCGCACATTGTCATGGGGGATTTCAACGCCATCAGCCCTTGGGATTGGCCTGCGGAGCAACTGGCTGTATTGCGCCGACAGCCACAGCACGAAGGCGGAAATCTCGCCGGAGATGACAAAGGCCCTCAGGTGATTGAGGCTATGGAGAAAGCCGGCTACGTCGACCTCTATCGCCAATTCGGCGAGCCTGGGGCCGCCACCTACCCCACCGACGATTGGCCGATTCGCATCGATTACATCTTCGCCAGCCAGCCGTTGGCGCCCTTCGCCACAGCCTGCACCATCTGGACGCAGGCCGACGGCGTCTCTGACCATCGGCCCGTTGTGGCGGAAGTTCGTTGGGAACCTGCTGTGTGCAGCGGCTCTGAGCGCTCTGGCGGCGCACGGTCGAGCTGACCGGAAGCGCGTATCGTCCTAAGTTCACATTTCAATGAAAGACCTCGACCTTTTCGAGCAGGCAAACCTGGAGCAGATGGAGCGCAGCGCGCCGCTGGCCGCGCGCATGCGGCCGCGCACGCTCGATGAATTCGTGGGCCAGGAGCATATCGTCGGCCCGGGCCGGCTGCTGCGCCGCGCCATCGAGGCCGACCAGCTTTCCAGCCTCATCTTCTACGGCCCGCCCGGCACCGGCAAGACCACGCTGGCGCGCGTCATCGCCAACACGACGCGCGCTCATTTCATCGCCATCAACGCCGTGCTGGCCGGCGTCAAAGAGATTCGCGAGGCGATCGAGGAGGCGCAGAACCGCGCCCGTCTCTACGGACAACGCACCATCCTCTTTGTCGATGAGGTGCACCGCTTCAACAAGGCGCAACAGGATGCGCTGTTGCCCTGGGTCGAAAACGGCACGGTCATCTTCATCGGCGCCACCACCGAGAACCCCTATTTCGAAGTCAACAAAGCGCTGGTCAGCCGCAGCCGCATCTTTCAACTGACGCCGCTCAGCAAAGACGACCTGCGCAAGATCGTGCGCCAGGCGCTGACCGACCCAGAGCGAGGCTACGGCAAGCTGAACGTCACCATCGACGAAGACGCGCTGGAGCACCTGGTCGAGGTGGCGAACGGCGACGCTCGCGCCGTGCTCAACGCGCTGGAGCTGGCGGTGGAGACGACGGGGACAGGCAGCCCGGAAGGCGGTCTGCAGCCTCCTGCGCCCAATCTTCGCATCACCCTCGCCATCGCCGAAGAGTCGATCCAGCGCCGCGCCGTGCTCTACGACAAAGAAGGCGACTATCACTTCGACACCATCAGCGCCTTCATCAAGAGCCTGCGCGGCAGCGATCCGGACGCCGCCCTCTACTGGATGGCGAAGATGGTCTATGCCGGCGAATCTCCACGCTTTATCTTTCGGCGCATGTTGATCTTCGCCGGCGAGGACGTAGGCATGGCCGACCCCAACGCCATTCAGGTCGTCAACGCCTGTGCGCAGGCCTTTGAGCAAGTCGGCATGCCTGAAGGCCGTTTTCACCTGGCGCTGGCCGCGCTCTACCTGGCGACGGCGAAAAAATCCAACACGGCCTTCGCCTTTTTCGACGCGCTGGAACAGGTGGCGAAGGAGGCAGACAGCGGCGTGCCCAATCACCTCAAAGACGCCAGCCGCGACAAAGAAGGCTTCGGCCACGGCGAGGGCTATCTGTACCCGCACGCCTATCGCGATCACTGGGTGGCGCAGCAATACTTGCCGACATCCCTGCAGGGCAAGATCTTCTACCAGCCCTCCGACCAGGGGTACGAAGCGACGATCCGGGCGGAGGTGGCGCGACGCCGCGAGGCCCAGCTCGCCGCCATGCTGGACGTCGACGAGACGCGCGGGGAGATTCTCACCCATTCGCCCGACGACCCGGCGCGGGAACGCTGGCTGCAACGCGCGATCTCCGGCGCAGGCGAGCGACTGGCGCGCGTGCGCGATCGCGTGCTTGACGCTGCCAAGCTGAGCCGTCACAGCGTGGTGCTCGATCTGAAGGCCGGCTCCGGCCTGCTCACCTGGGAGGCGGTGCGGCGCACGCCCGAAGGCGGGGTTTACGCGCTGGTGCGCAATCGTCGCGACGCCGAGGCGCTGCGCCAGATGGCCGAGCGCCTGCCGCTCATCGAGCGACCGATCGTCATGGAAGGCCGATTGGAAGAGCTCCCGCTTCTTCTGGCGCTGCAAAGTGGAGAAATCGCTGCGGAAGCACCCCGGGCGCCTCTTGCACTTCGCTCCGCCTCGGCCCTTCGTTTCGACGCCATCGTCGGCTACAACGCGCTGCTGGAGGAGGCGGACAAGCGCGGCGCCTGTCGTCTGCTGGCGGAGATGTTGGCGCCGCACGGCGTCGTCAGTCTGGCGGAGCGCATCCCGCGCGCTGCGCAGCGACTGTACGCCCTCTTTGAGCCGGGCTTGCTTGCGCCCAACTTGATGGAACGTTGGCGCCTGGCCGAAGAAGCCATTTACGCCGACGCAAACGATCCGTTGGTCAACTGGGACGAACGGACGTTGCAAGCTGCGCTGGAAGAAGCGGGGATGAAGGTCTCCTTGCAGCTCGAAGTGGAAGAAAGCGAAACGCTGATCACACCGGCGATGGTGCAGCGCTGGTTCACGCCCAATGTCGGTGGTCGCCCTGCCTACGCTGAACGGCTTGCGGCGCTGCTGAGCAGCGATGAAATTGCGCAGATTCGAGCGTTATTTGAACGGCAATTGTTGGGGCAAGCCGTCGCCTGGCGCAGCCGCATCGCCTTTATCGTCGCCAGGCGAGGTGGGGAATGACGCGCTCGCAGAACAACGCCTTCCAGGAAGCTCCCAACTTCCTGGAAGGCGGACTGAGTCCGTAACCTCGCGCCTGTATTGCGTAATTTTCAACGCCGGGTCTTGTGCGCGTTTTGCATTTTCGCTCGGCTCCCGGCGCGTTCAGTCGCTTATCTTTGCGCCGTAAAGTCAATCTCCAAGAGCACTTCGTCGGCGACGCCGGCCACGATAGGCACGCTAGGGATACGGATGCCGAAATCGGCGTAACGAACGATAGCGGAGCCGGAGCCGCGCACCGTGTTCTCATCCACGACCGTCACCTCCATATCAAAAGTCACAGGCAATGTTGTATCTAGAATCGTAAGATCACCGGTGACCTGAAGTTGAAACGCATCGCCGATGTCGACGGTCAAGGGCAGACCTTCGATGTTCGTCGGGCGAAAGACGATGTAGCGATAAGCGTCCTGGTTGGACCTGAGGATGTCGTTGTGAAGGCGATTGTTGCGGCGGTTGTCATCCGTGGTCAGATCGCGCGCGTCGATGCGGATTTCGCCCACTTGCACGGAAGCAGGATTGGCCGGATCGACGGTGATCTCGCCTTCCACGCGCGAGGTGACGCCCACAACTGTCTTGGGCTGGCCCATCAGAATTTCGTCGATCAAAAAGCGCGCCTCGGTGCCATCGCTGACGAAACGCAGCGTGACCGGGCCGCTGGCTTCATTGGCTGCCTCGCTTGTCTGGTTCTCCGTGGAAGCCTGCTCGGCAGAAGCCCCTGCTTCGGTGGTGGCCGCCGCAGCGTCTGACGCGCTCGCCTCGGCGTCAGCATTTGCAGACGATGGCTGTGTTTCTACGACCGTTGCAGCCGCCGGCGCCGGGGTGGCCGTAGGCGTCGGCGTCGGACTGTCGCCTCCCTGGCAAGCCGCCAGCAGCGCGCCGCCAGATAAAACTGCCAGGATTACAAAAGACAACACAATCATCGAGCGTTTTCGCATAATCCTTTGCTCCTTATTCGTTGCTTTTCAAAATTGACTCCCTGTACAACACAGACAGTTCATGCAGAGCATCTGCACTGGACAGGGAGCAGTTTGCCATTGACCGACGGATGGCGCTGTATGCCCGCTTCTCAATGCTCGGCGATCGTAGGGAACCAAGCTAAATGGATGATGAAAAATATGTAAAAGGAATGTAAAGAAGGGAAGAAGCTTCGCAGGGGGCGTCAATCAATGCGAAGCACGGCGGCGGCGCGCAGTTCGCCTTGTTTAAGTTTTCGCAACGCCTGATTGGCTTCCGCCAGGCCAAAGGTCTCCACCTCGGTGCGAATCGGAATTTCCGCCGCCAGCTTCAGAAACTCCTCTGCGTCCTGGCGGGTGAAGTTGGCGACGCTGCGCAGCACTCGCTCGCCGTAGATGCGTTCGTAGGGCAGCTCCGGGATAGGCGTCATGTGGATGGCGTTGATGGCGACGACGGCGCCGGGACGCACATGGTGCAGCGCCCGCTCCACGATCCAGCCGGCGGGAGCGAAGATGGCGGCGGCGTCCAACGGCTGCGGAGGCTGTTCATCGGCGTCGCCGACCCAAGCCGCGCCGAGCGCTTCGGCAAGTCGGCGATGCTCTTCTCCGCGCGTGAAGACGTACACCGTGCACCCCCAGTGGCGGGCGACTTGAATTGCCTGATGCGCGCTGGCGCCAAAACCGTACAACCCCAGGCGGCCTCCCGGTTCGACGCCGCTCAGCCGCAAAGTGCGATAGCCGATCACGCCGCCGCAGAGCAAGGGCGCCGCCGCTTCGTCAGAAAGATCGGCAGGCAGCCGATAGGCGAAGCGTTCATGCACGAGCATCCACTGAGCATAGCCGCCGTCGACATGTAGGCCGGTGAAGCGAGCGTAGGGGCAGAGGTTTTCCTGGCCGCGTCGACAGAAGTCGCACGCGCCGCATGTCCAGTTCATCCAGCCCACGCCGACGCGATCGCCGACGGCGAAGTGGGTCGTCTGCTCGCCGACGGCGTCCACAACGCCCACGACCTGATGGCCGGGGATCAACGGCAAGGGCCGCGGCAGCGTCAGATCGCCCTCCACGGTGTGCAGATCGGTGCGACAGACGCCGCAGACGTGCACGCGCACGCGCAGTTCATCCGCAGCCGGCTGTGGGAGGGGCGCGTCTTCGGTCAGAATCAGTCGATCTTCGACAATGTCTCCGGTTTGGAAGAGTTGCATGGCGCGCATACGATTATTTTACCATGCGCACCGCAGTTTTCGCCGATCTCCATGACAATTACGTTGGCCTGACCGCCGTGCTCGACGACGCCCAAGCGCAGCAGGTCGATCGCTTTATCTTTCTGGGAGACGCGGGTCACCAACTGCGCATTCTGGCGGCGCTGCAGGCGCGCAAAATTCCCTGCGTCTATGGGAACTGGGAGGTCAGCGGCCTGCGTAGGCTCTCCGGGCCGCTCGCCGAATGGGTGAGTTCCTGGCCTGCGCTGATTCGGGAAAACGGCGCAGCGTACTGCCATGCCGCCCCAGAGATGCCGACGCCTTTGCCCACCGCGGCTGCGGCCGCCGCGTGGATGAGGCCGGGCATGAGCTGGAGTGCGCTCTTTCCTCGGCTGCATCAGAACATCGACGCCCTCTGGAACGCGCTGGCGTGGATGCAAAGCCATAACGTGACAGTGCTCTTTCACGGTCACACCCACGTGCAGATGGCCTGGATTTGGAACCCGGCGACGAACAAATTGCGCTCCCTGGCCGGGCCTGCGTGCATCAAGTTGTCGCCCGATGAACGCACGATCGTCGGCGTAGGCAGCGCAGGCGTCCCGGAAGACGGCGCCCTGCGTTATGCGATTTATGATGAGATAGCGGGCGTCGTCGATCTGCGCCGAGTCGAACCGAGCCATATGGAATTTTTTCAACTGAAGCGTCATCGATAAAAAGCTGCTCCTTGAGAGCGACCGGCGGTGGCGGCGATCCATAACCGCCGGAGTGCACTTATTTCAATCTCTTCCAATCCCTCAACATCATCTGCGCTGCGTAATAGCCGCACATGCCGTGCACGCCCCCTCCCGGCGGCGTGGAGGAAGAACACAGATAGACGCCTTTCAGCGGGGTGCGATACGGCGTCAGGCTCGGCGTCGGCCGCGTGAATTGCTGCAAAAGGTCCTGCACGCCGGCGTTGATGTCGCCGCCCACGTAATTGGGATTGTATTTCTCCATCTCGGCGGCGGAGCGCGTGGCGCGCGCCAGGATGCAATCGCGAAAGCCAGGGGCGAAGCGTTCGACCTGACGCTCGATCGCCTTGGTCATGTCTGCGGTCGAGCCATGCGGGACATGACAATACGCCCATGCAACATGTTTCCCCTCCGGCGCGCGCGCGGCGTCGAAGAGGCTCTGCTGCGCCAGCAAGACAAAGGGTCGGTCGGGATGCATCCCTCGCCAGATCGCCCGCTCCGCAGCGGCGATCTCCGCAAGCGTCCCGCCGATGTGCACGGTCGCAGCCCGATAGCACAACTCTGCCCGCCACGGGATCGGACGCTCCAACGCCCAGTCGATCTTGAAGACGCCGGGATTGTAGCGGAAGCGCGCCAGCTGGCGGCGATAGCGGGGCGGCAGGCGATCCCCTAAAATGCGCAGCAACCCTTTCGGCGCAGTGTCGAACAGATACGCCCGCGCCTGCGGAAGCTCGGCGAAGTCGGTCACCTCCCAGCCGCACACAACGTCCCCGCCGAGGCGTCGGAGCCGCCGCACCAGCGCATCTGCGATGGTCTGGGAGCCGCCCTTCGCCATCGGCCAGCCCACGCTCTGCGCCAGCACCGTCAGCAAGAGCCCGACGCCGGCGGTCGGCGCGCGCTCCAAGGGCAGAAGGGAGTGCGCAGCCATGCCGGCGAAGAGCGCGCGCGTGCGTTCATCTCGAAAGCAGGCGCGGGCAAGCCATGTCGCCGGCGCGGCGAGCAGAGGCGCATAGACGCCGAAAAGGAGGGGGTGACGAGGAACGTGCAGCGGCGCCAGCAGATCGTCGAGGAAGTCGGGCCAGCGTTCGACCAACGGCGCAAAGAGGCGTCGCCATCGCGCTGCATCTCGCTCGAGCCCTTCGAGGGTCTCTTCGAGCGAAGGCGCAACGGCGAGAGCAGTTCCATCATCCAGAGGGTGCGCAAGCGAGACGGGCGGAGTGATCCAATCCACCTCGTCTGGGGTCAACGCAAGGCCCCGAAAAAAGGGCGACGCCTGCGCCAGCGGGTGAATCGCCGAGCAGATGTCATGCTGGAAGCCGGGCAGCGTGAGCTCTTGCGTGCGCATGCCGCCGCCGGGCGTCGCTCTCGCCTCGATCACCAGCACATGAAGGCCGTTTTGCGCCAGCGTGATCGCCGCCGCCAGGCCGTTGGGGCCGGAGCCGATCACAATTGCATCATAGCTCACAGGTCCATCGCCTCCTCAGACGATCCACGTAGAGCGCACGAAGGACGGAAAAAATGCAAAACATCCGCTTGCGCCCTTTGTGTTCCCTCTGGATCAGAAGGAAACATTTTGCGCGATAATAAAAGAGGATATTGTCAAGGACATTACTCAGGAGGTAAGCGATGTTCCAACCGACGATGTTGAGTCGACCGTTGCGACGCGGCTATGTGCAGTGCACGGCGTGCGAACACTGGTGCGCCGTAGGCCCTGGCGAGGCGGGCAAGTGCGGCGTGCGGCGCAACATCGACGGCGCGCTGCGGCTCGTCGTCTATGGCAAGGCGGTGGCCGTGCACGTCGATCCGGTGGAGAAGAAGCCGTTGAATCACTTTCTACCCGGCAGCAAAATTTTCTCGATCGGCACCTTCGGCTGCAATCTGCGCTGCGCCTGGTGCCAGAACTGGGAAATTTCGCAACATCGAGCCTTTGACCCAGAACGAGACGATACAGGCGACTCGTGGCCGCCTGAGAAGATCGTGCAATTCTGCGTGCAGAACAACATCCCGTTGATTGCGTTCACCTACAACGAGCCGACGGTCTTTTTCGAGTACGCCTATGACACGGCGCGCCTGGCGCACGACGCAGGCATCCGCAGCGTCTTTGTATCGAGCGGCTTCGAGACCGTGCAAGCGCTCGACACGATTGCGCCTTACCTTGCAGCGATCAACGTGGACCTTAAGGCGTTTCGAGAGGAGACGTATCGCGCCTACTGCGGCGCGCGGCTGGCGCCGGTGTTGCGCAACATCCGTCACCTGGTGGAGCGCGGCGTGTGGGTGGAGGTGACCACGCTGGTGATCCCCGGGCTGAACGACGGCGATGAAGAATTGCGCGACATCGCCGACTTTCTGGTCTCGGTCAGCCCCGACCTACCGTGGCATGTCACCGGCTTCACGCCCCATTACCAGATGCGCAACCGCCCCCCGACGCCCGCCGCCACGCTCCAGCGCGCCTGGGAGATCGGGAAGGCGGCAGGTCTGCGTTACGTCTATACAGGCAACATTTGGGGCAGCCCCTTGCTGGCGGAATGCTCCGACAC